>ERZ1034363.1287-NODE-1287-length-14608-cov-2.983208_pt1 | contig 14608 bp, 18 predicted proteins | sample MGYA00520616_ERZ1034363 | MGnify/ENA primary metagenome ERZ1034363 (study PRJEB33736, sample SAMEA104284506) | Azolla filiculoides | biome: Urban; feature: Water surface; material: Ditch water | place: Netherlands | collected 2015-10-28 | depth 0-0.1 m ...
TCAATGAACTCAAAACTCAAATTCTGCTTGGCTACAGTGTCTTTGTTGACCTTGGCCGCATGCGCCACACGCCCAGAAAGTATTTCTGCCTCTTACGTCTCACACGAAAAATATGCCGGCCGTGACTGCACCCAGCTGAACACGGACATGAGCACGGCCCGTGCCGAATTGCAAAAATTCTCGTCCATGCAAGACTCCAAAGCCAACATCGATGCGGCCACGGTGTTTTTTGTGTTGGTTCCTGCGAGCAAACTTTCCGGCGACCATGCGGGTGACGTCGCGAAATGGAAGGGTGAAGTCGAGGCGGTGGACACGGCCTTGATCAAGGCCGGTTGCAAAAAGTAAACCCTGAAAGTCAAATCACCATATTTCTAATGATAATCACTAGTCTGCTTTAATGACTTAAGTCATGTTGCAAATTCAAGCCAGCATTATGATTGCATCCACGTAATGCAAATGCTGTTAAGCACTAGCGGTACGAATTTTTAAATAAGGAGAAATTACTATGTGGACAAAACCAGCTGCTACTGAAATGCGTTTCGGTTTCGAAGTTACAATGTACGTAATGAACAAGTAATTTGTTCTTTCGTATCATTTAAAAAAGGGTGCTTAAGCACCCTTTTTATTTATCTGCAGTTATTAATCAGGGCTTATTTTTTAACCTGACGCTGTGAATTGCCAGCGCCGTTATTACCATTGCCGTTAAATATAAATTCCTTAGGCAAGAATACCCAGATCTTGCCGGTCTGTTTCATGGCACCGGCTTTAGCACCGGCATCAGGCCCGGCACCCCAGAAAAAGTCTGCACGCACTCCACCCTTGATTGCCCCGCCGGTATCCTGCGCCATCATCATGCGCTTAAGCGGCTTATTACTGTTAGGCTCCGTAGTCGACAGAAACACCGGGGCCCCCAGAGGTATAAATTTCGGATCGACAGCAACACTACGCTCGGCAAGTATTGGCACGCCTAACGCACCCAACGGGCCAGGCAATCCTGCCGGCAGTTCCCTGAAGAATACATAGCTGGGATTATTGTTCAGCAGCTCCCTGAGTTTATCCAGATTGTTACGCGCCCAGTTCTTAATACCTTGCATGGAGGCCTGTGCCAGCGTCAATTCACCGCGCTCGACCAATACACGGCCAATTGAATTATATTGATGTCCGTTTTGGTCCGCATAACCCACATGCACCTGCTCGCCATTATCAAGCTGCACTAAACCAGAACCCTGAATCTGTAAAAAGAATACATCGATGATGTCATCTATGTAGATAAACTCACGCCCCTTAAGCGGTGAGGCATCGGTCTCGATTTCCGCGCGGCTGTAATACGGCACCAGCTTGTTGCCCACCAGCCGGCCACGCACACGCTTGAATTTCAACTCCGGAAACAAACTATCCAGTTCCACAGTGATCATGTCATTGGGCGCGGCATATAAAGGGTTGGGATATTGCGTCGATCGGCTTCGGCTGCCCTTGAGCAGCGGCTCATAATAGCCGGTGATCATGCCGGTATCGCTGCCATCTGCGTTCGTAGTCTTATAGACAGAAAAATACTCTTTGAAATAACTCTGTATCGCATCGTTCGCCGGCATTTTAGCTGCCTGCTCATTTAACTGAATGGCGGCAGTACAGGCGTTTTTCCAGGCAGGCTTGTTGACCAGAGTAGTGCAACCCTGCATCCAGGCTGGCCATGCCAGCGTCAGGTTATCCAGTTGCAAGCCATCGACCTCTTCCCACTGGGCAGGTTTCAATAAACTGTATTCGGGAATTTTTACATCGGGTGGCTTCACCTCCGGAGCTACGGTTCCGGCAGGTTTGCTGGGTTCCGGGATTTGTACCGGTGATTTATCTGCACATTCACACTGGGGTTTAGGTGGCGCAGGCGGCGTTACAGGCTTTATGAATATATTCTCGCAGCCCGCTGTCGCGAGAATAAGCAATGAAAGTAAAGTACCCTGCGCTAATTTTTTCATATTGTTGTTAGTGTTCTTGCTAATTCCCCGATTTGCTTGATCGCCTTTAGATTACCTGTATACGCCTAGTGTAATACTCTAGGCATATTAAGTGCAAAGGCCGGGATAATCGCATCAAATTTTGTGCCATCTTCAGCCACCATTTGGTAGCTGCCATGCATCTCACCCATTGGCGTATTGATTACCGTGCCGCTGGTATATTGATAACTTTCTCCAGGATTAAGCAGCGGCTGTGCGCCCACTACGCCTAACCCCTTAACTTCCTGCTGCTCACCGTTAGCTTCGGCGATAATCCAATGCCTGCTGATTAACTGTGCCGGGATATTGCCAATATTGGTGATCGACACATGGTAAGCAAATGCATAGCGATTGTGCTCGATATCCGATTGTTCCGGAATAAAGGTCACTTCAACCGTGACCGAGCACTCATAATGATTTGCCTGACTCATCAATACGCCATCGCTAACTGATCAAACCTGTGGTTGGGGAACTCGGGCTCGCGGAATAAAGCTTTTTAGGCATGCGGCCGGCAAGATAGGCTTCACGACCCGCTTCAACCGCCTTTTTCATCGCGCCTGCCATCAGCACCGGGTTGCCTGCGGCTGCAATCGCGGTATTCATTAAAATGCCCTGGCAGCCTAGCTCCATCGCGATCGCCGCATCAGAAGCCGTGCCCACGCCAGCATCCACCAGCACCGGCACCTTGGCGTTCTCTATGATGATCTGCAGGTTCCAAGGATTGAGAATACCCATCCCGGAACCAATCAATGACGCCAGCGGCATCACGGCCACACAGCCGATTTCTTCAAGCTGCTTGGCAATGATCGGGTCATCGGAGCAGTACACCATCACATCAAAACCATCTTTCACCAGCGTTTTAGCCGCAGCCAGGGTTTCAATCATGTTCGGGTACAGCGTATTCGGGTCGCCCAGCACTTCCAGCTTCACCAGCTTGTGGCCATCCAGCAGCTCACGCGCCAAGCGCAGTGTACGCACGGCATCGTCTGCCGAGTAACAGCCTGCGGTATTCGGCAGATAGGTAAACTCTTCAGGCGGCAGGTAATCCAGCAGCGATGGCTCGCCCGCGTTCTGGCCGATATTGGTACGGCGGATCGCCACCGTGATGATTTCAGCGCCGCTGGCATCAATCGCCGCACGCGTTTCAGTAAAGTCCTTATATTTACCGGTACCTACCAGCAAACGTGATTGGTAGGTTTTATCTGCAATTTTTAATAAATCTGACAATTGGGATTCCTTTGATTTGCAACTGTAATAAATATCAGGGGCAGCCTAACCGCCCCCCACTGCACCCACGATTTCCAGCTTGTCGCCATCGGCGAGCGGGGTAACATCAAACTGGCTGCGCGGCACGATCTCGCCATTGCGCTCTATAGCCAGCCGCTTACCGGTCAATTCCAGGTGCTGCACCAGCTCGGCCACGGTAAAATTTGCAGCATCAAAACTGCGGGGTTTTCCATTGATAATGAGTTGCATGGACTGATTCTTAAGGTAAATACTTAAGCGCTCATTTTACGAAAATAGTGGGGGCATTAGCAAACCTTATGTAGATTATTTACTGCCACCCGTGCATATCAGCCAAAAAACCGCTACCTCGTTGTACAATAACGGAAATTTATAAATTTAGATGACTCGAAACACAATCTGGAAAACTGACCAATGAATATTCAAAGCCACATCGCAGACCTAGACACCCCTACCGGCGTAATGCGCACTTATATCCACCGCCCGGTTGGCAATGGCACATACCCTACCATCCTGTTTTACTCAGAGATTTTTCAACAGACCGGCCCGATTGAACGCGCAGCAAAAATCATGGCAAGCCACGGCTATGCAGTACTGGTGCCTGAAGTGTTCCATGAACTGAACCCGATCGGCACTGTTCTAGGCTATGACGATGCCGGCCGCGACAAAGGCAATGCAGACAAAGCGGCTAAAGACGTACAAGGCTACGATACCGACAACGCAGCCATGATCGCATTTACAAAAACCCAACCCTGGTACAACGGCAACATTGGCGCCATGGGCTTCTGTATCGGCGGCCATCTGGCATTCCGCGCCGCTTTACAGCCTGAAATCAAAGCGACAGCGTGCTTCTACGCAACCGACCTGCACACGCAGATCATCCCGAACAAACCAGGCCAGCACAGCATGGAGCGCCTGAAAGACATCACCGGTGAATTGTTAATGATCTGGGGCAAACAAGACCCGCACATTCCAGCCCCTGGCCGTGCAGAAGTCTACAAAAAACTCAGCGATGCCGAACACATCAAATTCACATGGCATGAGTTCAACGCCCAGCACGCTTTTATGCGTGATGAAGGCGAACGCTACGACCCGCAAACCGCAATGATTGGTTACCAGTTAGCGTTGAATCTGTTCAGCAGAACTTTGCATCAGTAATTAAGTTAGTGGATTAAACACAAGCCCGGATAAAGATTAAATCTTTATCCGGGTTTTTTTACGTGTTTGATATTAAACCGTGTAGATACCATAAACTCCACAACTTGATTTTTGCGCAATAAAGGTATATTTTATATACCATGCATTCTTTCGAATTCGACCCCGCCAAGAGAGAGTCTAACCGTGTGAAGCATGGCATCGACTTCGATGCGGCTCAAAGTCTTTGGAACGATCCAATGCTGCTTGAAATTCCCGCAAAGACAGACGATGAGCCTCGATATTTGGTGATTGGCCTTATTGATGACAAGCATTGGTCAGCTGTGATCACTTATCGAGGAATGAATGTTCGATTGATATCCGTGCGTCGCGCACGCACAGAAGAGGTGGCACTTTATGAAAGCTAAAAAATTCGACGAACAGTTTGATGATGGAGCCGACATCACCGCGTCATTGGACTTGTCCAAAGCCAAACGCGCCACACAAACGCAGCGCCGTGTGAATGTGGATTTTCCGACATGGATGATTGACTCTTTAGACCGCGAAGCCAGCAAACTTGGCGTGACGCGTCAATCTGTCATCAAGGTTTGGCTTGCTGAGCGTCTTGAAGCTGTGGCCGCCAAAACACCCGCGCATGGCGCCTAACGCTCCGACTCCAAATCCGGAATCCGATTAAACGCAATCCGCATCGGCGCATGGTCTAGCCCCGCTTGTGCGCTGGCAAAGTACACCGTGTTTTTGCCGTGCTTGCTGTTGAGCGTGTCTATCGCGGCCATCAGTTTGCGGCGGTCTTTGGCAGGGGCGACTCGGGCTGACAACGAGCCTGACACATTGGGCGCAGTGCCTGCCGCCAACGCATCTAAAGCAGCATCCGCCGCAGCTTCCTCAAACCCAAACAAATCGCCCGTGTGCTGACCCGCTTCAATCAGGCCATGCAGCTGCACACCCACACTCACCGGCTGGCGCAACAGGTGCAGGCCGCTGTGCCACAGCTGCTCTAGCGTGTGCAGCAAAAACGCGGTGTCTTGGGTTTCGCCCACATGCGCGGCGCGGTCGTCACCCATCAGCCCACGGTTGCCGCCATAGCCGTGGCGGCAGCGCACATGCACGCTCATGCTGGTGGCGTACACGTTTTGTTTGCGCAGGCGCATGGCGGCTTTTTGCGTCAGGCGGTTGAGCACCGCAAACGCGCCTGCGGGGTTGCGCAGGTCGGGTGGCAGTACGTGCGAGTGACCTAGCGACTTGGCCACCGTCTCGCGCGGGCCATACCACTGGCCGCGCAGCTTGTCGTACATCTCGGCCCCCGCCACGCCGCCCCATGCTGTGCGCAGCAGCTCGCGGGGCGCGGCATACAGCTGCTCCATCGTGTGAATGCCGCAGCGCTCTAGCCGCTGCACCATGCGCGGGCCAATGCCGTTGATCGCCTTGGGCTTGAGCCCATACAAACGCTGCGGCAGCTCGTGCGCCTCAATCACCGTCAGCCCATCGGGCTTTTGCATGTTCGACGCCAGCTTGGCCAGCAGCGTGTTGGGCGCAATGCCCACCGAGGTGCGCATGCATTCGCCCAGCTGCGCCACCACCTCGGCCTTGACGCGCTCGGCCAGCCCCACCGCACGCTCGCGCTGTTGCCAGCGGCCGGTTAGCTCGCACTCCATTTCGTCAATCGACAGCACTTGGCGCACGGGGGCCAGCGTGTCCACCACCGCCACTGCGCGGTGGTGCATCTCGACATACTTGGCGTGGTCGGCCAGCACGATGGCAATGTCGGGGCACAGCCGCCGCGCCTCGGCCACACCCGTGCCCGTGCCAATGCCCAGCGCCTTGGCCTCGTAACTGGCGGCAATGCAGCACGACGTTTCGGCCAGCACCGGCACCACGCCCACAGGCCGCCCGCGCAGCGCGGGGTTGAGCTGCTGTTCAACCGAAGCGAAGTAGCTGTTGAAGTCGACGAAGAGGGAGTGGAGCATAATTACTGTATTTAAACACAGTAATTTTTAAGGGGTGTTGTATATGCTTGCACTTTTTGATAGCATTGTTCGCGTCAACACCAAACACCGTAAAACGCTGCGCGCTGTGTTTGCCAAACCCACCTCGGCATCGTTGGTGTTTGCAGACATTGAGTCGCTGTTAGTAGCCCTAGGCGGTGAAGTGCATGAGCGAGAGGGCTCACGCGTCAAGATCATCCTCAAGGACGAGCAATGGCGCTGCCACCGCCCGCACCCAGGCAAAGAAGCCAAGCGGTATCAGGTGGAAGAAGTGCGCGAGTTGTTAGAACGAATCGGAGTGAAGCCATGAACACCATGACCTACAAAAACTACATTGCTCGCATCGAGTTTGATGAGCGCGACAACATCTTTGTTGGCCGCGTTTTGGGCTTGCGCAGCATCATCAGTTTTCATGGCGAAACCGTATCTGAACTTCGTCACGAGTTTGAAGTGGCCATTGATGACTTTTTGAGCGATTGCAAAGTGCAAGGCATCACGCCCGAAAAACCAGCATCAGGAAAGCTCATGCTGCGCGTGCCACCAGAAACACATGGCGCAGCTTTGGTCGCAGCGCAGGCAGCGGGGAAGAGTTTGAATCAGTGGGCGACTGAGGTGTTGCAGTCTGCAGCACACGCTTAAATACACCACCCCATATCCGCAGGCAACGCCTCTAGTTGCCGCAGTTGCTGAATCGCCTCCGCATCCGTGCGATACATGTGCAGCCCCGCATGCGCTTGCAGGCAGCCTGCGCGGCGCAGCACGGTTTCTACCGGTAGCTTCATGCCGCTGATGTGCAGGCTGATGCCGCGCTCGCGCAGCATGGCTTCTAGCTTGGCGAGGCTTTCCACGCCGGTGGCGTCGATGCGGTTGATGGGCAGTGCAAACAGGCACACATGGCGCACGTTGGGGTGCTGGCCTAGGTGCTCCATCACGGCGCGCTCTAGGGTGCTGGCGGCGGCAAAGTCCAGCTCGGCGTCCATGCGCAGGGCGTAAAGGTTTGGGGCCAAGGGCGGCAGTTTCCACAGGTGGCGGTCGCGCAGGCTGCCGTCGGGGTGCAGGCCCACTTCAATGATGCGCGGGTGCAAGCGCGTGTGCAAAAAGTGGCTCAGGCCCATCACCACACCGGCCAGCACGCCCCAATACAAACGCGGGGCCGAGAGCAGGGTGATGACAAACGTCACCACCGCCGTAGCCGCTTCCACACGGTTGATGTTGTACAGCCGCACAAACGCGCGTGGCTTGATCAGGCCCAGCACTGCGGCCACCACGATGGCTGCCAATACCGACTGCGGCACAGGCTGCAACACCGCGGTGAAGAACAAGAGGATGACCAAAATCACCGCCACCGACACGAGGGTGGCCCAGCCCGACTGTGCGCCCGCGTACAGGTTGAGCGCCGAGCGGCTGAACGACGAGCTGGTGGGAAACGCGCCGCACAAACCCGAGGCCACTTTGGCCAAGCCTTGGCCAATCAAGTCTTGGTCTTGGTCCCAGCGTTTGCCGCTGCGGTCGTTGTCTACCTTGGCGCTGGATGCGGTTTCTAAAAAGCTCACCAGCGTAATCACCAACGTAGGCAGCACCAACTGTTTGAACATTTCCCACTCAATGACGCTGGGCACAAACAACGCAGGCAAGCCCTGCGGCAACGCGCCCACCACTGCCGTGCCCGAGGCCTCTAGCCCCAGCGCCCAGCTAGCGCCCGCCGCGCCCAGCACCACCACCAACACGGTGGGGAAGGTGGGCCGCCAGCGCCGTGCCAACAGCAGCAACACCAGCGTGACCAAGCCAAACACCAAGCTGGCCCAATCAATACCCGCACCTGTGGCCAACGTGGACCAGCCATTAGTAAAACCCAACATCGCCGGAATTTGCGACGAGATGATGAGCACGCCCGCGCCCTGAGTGAACGCCATCAACACCGGCGAGCTGACCAAGTTGAGCAACCAGCCAAAACGCGCAAAGCCCAACACCACTTGCAGCAAGCCCGTCATGAGCGACAGCCACACGGTGAGGTTGACCCACTCGGCACTGCCAGGTGTGGCCATGCCGCCCAATGAGGCCGATACCAAAATAGCAGTCAGCGCCGTAGGCCCCACCGACAAACGCTGAGACGCGCTAAACAGCACCGCCATCAGCGCAGGCAACAGCGACGCATAAATGCCGGTGATGAGCGGCATACCCGCCAAGGCCGCATACGCCACGCCTTGAGGAATGATCATCAGGCCCACGCTCAGGCCTGCGAAGGCTTCGCTCTTGAGCAGTTGAGGGGTGGGCTTAGGCCAGCTGAGGAACGGGAAGAAACGCTTTGCAGAGTGCATGTGCTAATCGTAACGGCTGGCTCACCACTTGATACGCGGTGGTTTGCACAATGCGCGTCATGCGTAGTTTTGTGTTTTTACTTGTTACATGGTGTGGCTCTGTGTGGGCATGGCCGGGCGTGGTCACCCACGTGAGCGATGGCGACACCGGGTGGGTGCAGCCGCTGCAGGGTGGCGAGGCGCACAAGGTGCGGCTGCTGGGCATTGATGCGCCCGAGATTTGCCAGCCGTGGGGCCCACAGTCACGCGCCGCTTTGCACGCTGCGCTGCAAGGCCAAGTGGTCGAGGTGCGCGCCCGCACGCGTGACAGCTATGGCCGTTTGCTGGCGCAGCTCACGCGCCAAGGCAACGATGTGGGCGCGTGGATGGTGGGGCAGGGCTATGCGTGGTCGTACAGCTACAAAAGCAACGCAGGCCCGTATGAGGCACTGCAGCTGCAGGCGCAAACGCAGCACTTGGGGTTGTTTTCAGATGGGCGGGCTTTGCAGCCGAGGTGGTTTAGGAAGCGCTTTGGGTCGTGCCACACACCGGGCAGCTAGCGTTGCGCTGCAAGCGCACTTCGTTCCACTCCATGCCACGGCCATCCAGCATTTGCAGGCGGCCCGTCAGGCGCGAGCCAATGCCTGTGATGAGCTTGACCGTTTCCATGGCTTGCATCGTGCCAATCACGCCCACCAGTGGCGCGAGCACGCCCATGGTGGAGCACATCACTTCTTCAGGTGCATCTGCCGGCGGGAAGATGCAGGCATAGCAAGGCGATTTGTCGTCACGCGCGTCATACACCGACAGCTGGCCATCCATGCGAATGGCCGCGCCTGAGACGAGCGGCACTTTGTGCTTCACGCACGCGGCGTTCACGGCTTGGCGGGTTTCAAAGTTGTCGCAGCAGTCCACCACCACGGTGACGGTGGGCACGAGAGTATCTAGTTGAGCAGCGTCTAGCTTGTTGGCCAGGGCGGTTACGCGCACTTCAGGGTTGAGGGCCAGCATGGCGTGTGCGGCTGACTCCACCTTGGGGTGGCCCACACGCGCGGTGGTGTGGGCGATTTGGCGTTGCAGGTTGGTGAGGTCGACCGTGTCATGGTCAGCAATGGTGATGTGGCCTACGCCACTGGCCGCCAAGTACAACGCGACAGGAGAACCCAAGCCACCAGCGCCCACCACCAGCACATGGCTGTCAACCAAGCGCTGCTGGCCTTCGATGCCCACATCGTCAAGCAGGATGTGGCGCGAATAGCGCAGCAGTTGGTCGTCGTTCACTGCAGGTCTACAAGTGAATTACTTGTCTTTCTTCTCAGCAGCAGGGCGCACGCTTTGCGTCTTGCTGGCCAACACGGGTTGGCCTTTCAGGCGGTTGAGGGCCTGTTGCAGCTGGAAGTCTTTGTCGCTACCAAACTCAGGTGGGCGGCGTTCGCTGTTTGGCTTTTTGGATTCTTCTTCCAAACGCTTCATGGCTTCTTCGCGGGCCTTCTCTTTTTCTTTTTCCTTAGCCACGTCCTTGGCATCTTTGCCTTGGCCGCTTTCTAAGTGTTTGTCGAGGTCGGCTTCACGCATGCGCAGGATGGCAAACGGGCTGCCTTCGGCGGTGTCGTCCAGCAACACATCAGGCACGATGCCTTTGGCTTGAATGCTGCGGCCGCTTGGCGTGTAGTAACGCGCGGTGGTGATTTTCAAAGCGGTATCAGGGCCCAACTGGCGCACGGTTTGCACCGAGCCTTTGCCAAAGGTTTGGCTGCCCATGATGGTGGCGCGTTTGTGGTCTTGCAAAGCACCAGCCACGATTTCGCTGGCAGAGGCCGAGCCTTCGTTCACCAACACCACCAGTGGCACGGTGCGGTAAATGCCTTTGGTGTTTTGGTGCAAGCGGGCCACGGGGTCGTTGCCACTGCTGCGGCGGTAGAACTCGGGCGATGCTTTGTAAACAAACTTGCTTTCAGCCAATTGGCCGTTGGTGGACACCACAGCAATGTTCTCAGGCAAGAACATGGCAGACACAGCCACGGCCGCATCGAGCAAACCACCTGGGTCGTTACGCAGGTCGAGCACCAAGCCTTTGAGCTTGGGTTCTTGTTTGTAGATTTCTTCCAGCTTCTTGGTGAAGTCGTCCACCGAGCGGTCTTGGAACTGGCTCAGGCGAATCCAGCCGTAGCCGCTTTCCATCACTTTGCCTTTGACGCTTTGGGTTTTGATTTCTTCGCGAACGATGTTCACGGGGAAGGTACGGTTCTCATCTTTACGGAAGATGGTGAGCATGACCTTGGTGCCAGGCTCGCCGCGCATGCGTTTGACCGCGTCGTTGAGCGACAGGCCTTTCACAGCGGTGTCGTCAATCTTGGTGATCAAGTCGCCCGACTTGATGCCGCCACGGAAAGCGGGTGAGCCCTCAATGGGAGACACGATTTTGATCAAACCTTCTTCTTGGGTGATCTCAATGCCCACGCCCACAAAGCGGCCGGTGGTGCCTTCGCGGAATTCTTTGAAGGTCTTTTTGTCGTAGTACTGCGAGTGAGGGTCGAGGCTAGCGACCATGCCAGAGATGGCATCGCTGATGAGTTTTTTCTCGTCCACAGGCTCCACGTAGTCGCTCTTGACCATGCTGAACACAGCAGCGAGTTGCTGCAGCTCTTCCAGCGGCAGCGGGGCCATGTTGGCGCGCGCAGCGGTTTGCAGCGAAACAGTGGTCAGTGCACCGGTCAGGGCGCCGATGGCGACCCAGCCTGCAATCTTGAGTTTTTGACGCATGTGGCCTTCGAGAAATAACAAATTTGATAGGTGCTCAATATACAACGCGCCCAGTGGGCGCGCTGTAAGTGGGACGATTAGGCTTTGCCTTGTGTGGCTACGGCCGCTGCGGCTTTGGCAGCAGCTTCGGCATCGCCCAAATAGTAGTGACGAATCGGTTTGAGGTTTTCGTCCAACTCATACACAAGTGGGATCCCGTTAGGAATATTCAAGCCCACGATGTCTTGGTCGCTGATGCCGTCCAAGTACTTGATCAATGCGCGGATCGAGTTGCCGTGTGCGGCGATGACGATGCGCTTGCCCGACTTGATGGCGGGGGCGAGGGCTTCGTTCCAGAAAGGCACAACGCGTGACACGGTGTCTTTGAGGCACTCGGTCAATGGCACGGGGTTGGGTTCAAAGCGGGTGTAGCGTGGGTCGTTGCGCTCGCTGCGTGGGTCCTTGGCTTCGAGCTCAGGAGGTGGGGTGTCGTAGCTACGACGCCAGACCAGCACTTGCTCGTCGCCGTATTGCTTGGCCATGTCGGCTTTGTTCAAGCCTTGCAAGCCGCCGTAGTGGCGCTCGTTCAAACGCCAGCTTTTGACAACGGGCAACCAAGTGGCGTCCATCTCGTCCAAGGCGAGGAACAGGGTGCGAATGGCGCGCTTCAACACGCTGGTGTAGGCCACATCAAACTCATAGCCTTCGGCCTTGAGCAGCTTGCCTGCGTTCTTGGCTTGTTCGACGCCGGTGGGGGTCAGGTCCACATCGGTCCAGCCGGTGAAGCGGTTTTCAAGGTTCCAAGTGGATTCGCCGTGGCGGATTAATACGAGCTTGTACATGGTTTAAATCAACAGAGTCAATGAAAGGTTGGCCGTGATTTTAGAATGCTGCCCTGACTCGATACTTTTAACCCCCTGAACTGGACATATCCGTGAAATTTATTCTCGACAACTGGATGTTGATCACCATCGCTTTGAGCAGTGGTTTCTTTTTGCTGCTGCCCGTGGTGCAAGGCGCTGCAGCCACCGGTATCACGCCCACAGAGGCTGTGCAATGCATGAACCGCGAAAAAGGCGTGGTGATTGATGTGTGCGGTGCAGATGAATTTGCACAAGGCCACATCAAGGGCGCAGTCAATGTGCCTTTGGACGAATTGGAAGCCCGTTTGGACAAGGCTGTGAAAAACAAAAGCACCCCAGTGATCATGGTGTGTGCTGCTGGCGCACGTTCTGCACGTGCCCAAGGCATTGCCAAAAAACTGGGCTACGAGAAGGTGCATTCACTGCAAGGCGGGCTGAAAGCTTGGAAAGAAGCTAACCTTCCGGTTGCCAAAGCTTAATTTCCGGAGAAATCGCCATGCCCGCCGTCAAGATGTACACCACCGCCGTTTGCCCCTATTGCATTCGTGCCAAGCAGTTGCTCAACGCTAAGGGCGTGGCCCAGATCGAAGAAATTCGCATCGACACCGATCCCGCCGCCCGTGCCCACATGATGGAAATCACGGGCCGCCGCACCGTGCCGCAAATCTTCATTGGCGACACCCATGTGGGCGGTTGCGATGATTTGATGGCCTTGGATGCCAAAGGCGGCTTAGTGCCTTTGTTGCAATCTTGAGCTGACATAATTCAGCCATCCCGATTTGCTGCCCGCTTCGGTAATGCCGATGCGGGCTTTTTTGTTTTAGGAAAAACTCATGTCAGAAGAACAAGCAACACCCGTCTTTCAAATTCAACGCGTCTACTTGAAAGACCTGTCTTTGGAGCAACCCAACTCTCCCGCCATCCTCACCAGCACTGAGCAACCCAATGTGGACATTCAGTTGGGCGTGGGCATGGAACAAGTGGCCGACGGCATTGTGGAAGTGACCGTGACAGCCACGGTGACCACCAAGATTGAAGACAAAGTGGTGTTCTTGGTCGAAGCCAAGCAAGCTGGCATTTTTGAAGTGCGCAACTTGCCTGAAGACCAAATGGGCCCCGTCATCGGCATTGCTTGCCCACAAATCATTTACCCCTACCTGCGCGGCAACGTGGCTGACGTGATTCAACGCGCTGGCTTCCCACCTGTGCACTTGGCCGAAATCAACTTCCAAGCCATGTACGAACAACAGCAGCAACAAGCGGCTGGCGCAGTTCAGTAATTGCGCGTTTAGGCTGTCGACATGAAGATTGCCGTTTTAGGTGCAGGCGCGTGGGGCACAGCGCTGGCGATCAACGCTGGCGCACACCACACCGTGACGCTGTGGGCACGCGATGTGCCTCAGGCCCAAGCCATGCAAGCTGAGCGTGTGAACACGCGCTACTTGCCTGAGCAGCCCTTCACCGCAGGCGTGCAAGTGTCGTCAGCCCCCCTCGGCCCTTGGTTGGCCGAGCAAGATTTGGTCGTCATCGGCTCGCCCATGAGCAGCCTGCGCGGCATGCTGACGCAGCTCGCGCCCATCTTGGGCAGCAGCGTGCCTGTGGCGTGGCTGTGCAAGGGCTTTGAAGCGGCATCGGTGGGTGACGGCTGCATGGCCCACGAAGTGCAAGCCCAAGTGGCCCCTGCGCTGCGCGGTGGCGCTTTGAGCGGCCCCAGCTTTGCGCAAGAAGTGGCACGCGGCATGCCCACCGCCTTGGTGGCCGCCAGCAGCGACGCTGCGGTGCGCGACGCCATGGTGCAAGCCTTTCACAACAACAGCCTGCGCGTGTACGCCAACGACGACATCGTGGGCGTGGAAGTAGGCGGCGCAGTGAAAAACGTGTTGGCCATCGCCACCGGTTTGTGCGATGGCTTGCAGCTGGGCCTCAACGCCCGCGCTGCATTGATTACACGCGGCTTGGCCGAAATCACCCGCCTAGGCGTGGCACTGGGTGCCAAGACCGAAACCTTCATGGGCCTGTCGGGCTTGGGCGACTTGGTGCTCACATCGACAGGTGACCTGAGCCGCAACCGCAAAGTGGGCCTCGCCTTGGCCCAAGGCCTGACGCTGCAACAAGCGGTCGATTCGCTCGGCCACGTCGCCGAAGGTGTGTATTGCGCCCGCACTGTGGTGCAACGTGCGCAGCACTTGGGTGTGGATATGCCGATTGCGCAGGCAGTGGTGGCATTACTTGATGGTGACATCACTCCCGCGCAAGCTGTTGCCTTGCTGATGGGGCGTGGCGCTAAAGGCGAATAAGTTGGCGATGAAGTACACAGCCTTGCTGTTGTG
>ERZ1034363.1289-NODE-1289-length-14586-cov-2.483631_pt1 | contig 14586 bp, 12 predicted proteins | sample MGYA00520616_ERZ1034363 | MGnify/ENA primary metagenome ERZ1034363 (study PRJEB33736, sample SAMEA104284506) | Azolla filiculoides | biome: Urban; feature: Water surface; material: Ditch water | place: Netherlands | collected 2015-10-28 | depth 0-0.1 m ...
ATAATTCCACTATTAATGGTTACAGTAATATCTGACTTACCAGCAACGTATGTTCCACCTTTATTAGTAAAAATGTTGTAATTAGTAGTATTTGCGCTAATGACAAGGTTAATAGCTACACGGTTAGATTTTCCCCAAAAATCAGTAGGCATTGTAATTTGACCGCTAGCAACGCCTGCAAGTGTTCTTACGTTTGTATCATTTAATGAAATTTGAGCGGTTGTTGATTGACCTAGTTCCAAAGCAATGGATTGACCTGCGGTTGCCCCAGCTAGACTAATTGCACCAGAACCATTAATTGCCATTATTTAGACTCCAATGCCTCAATGCGTTTAACTAATTCTTTAATAGCACCAAATGCTAAAGTAGATAACTTCTCATAGTCAACTGCAAGAGTTCCATCTTCTCTAGTTCTTACTGCTTGTGGGAATACTTCTTGTACATCTTGAGCTATAACGCCAAAGTCTGATTTCTGTACAAAGTAACCATCTTCACCACCATGTTCTGCAATATAATCATCAGTCCAGTCAAAGGTTTTAGATCCAATAGCACATACTTTATCAAGTGCATTATCTACGTCTTTAATATTTTCTTTTAATCTAGCATCAGATGAGTAGTAAGCTGTAATATTATTACCAGCACGAATTTCACCAGATACACCAGAAAATGCTACGCCAACACCTAAACTAGCAATTTGTAAATTAACTGAACTTGTACCAGCAGATAATAAAGTAGAAATTGCTGGAGGAGTATATGTAAACACACCTGCATTATATGCTAAAGCTCCGCTACCAGCTGCTGGAGCTGTTGCCGCTATACTTAAGCTGCTTAATTGAATTGGCGTAAACCCTAAAGCAGTTGTTACATTAGCACTAGTAATACCAGTAATATAACCCGAACCATTAGTTAATTGGTTTGTATTTGTTGGTATAGTAGGTAAACTACTTAGATCGTTATATGATCCTGAAGTTGCAACTGTAGCTAATGTTGGCGCGCCAGTTAAACTAGTATAAGCACCATCAAATAATGTAGGTTTACCTGCTAAATCTGCATAATTACCCGAGAATAAAGTAGGTTTACCAGTTAGATCGGCATAAGCACCACTAAATAACGTTGGTAAACCACTAAGATCCGCATATGCCCCGGTTGTAGCAATAGTAGCAAATGTTGGTTTACTTGTTAAATCTGCATAAACGCCGGAAAATAAAGTAGGTTTACCCGTTAGATCAGCGTATGATCCTGAAGTTGCAACAGTAGCTAGAGTAGGGGAACCTGTTAATTTTGAATATGCTAAACCGGTTAACCATGTTGGATCTGAATAACTGCCATTAGAATACAAACCATTAGTTACAGTATCTGCATTGCCAGTTAAACTACCAATAAATGAATTTGCCTGAACATCTGCTAGGGCAAATGATGCATGTGTTATATCAATTGAAATATCTGGTTCTGGTATATACTGATGATAGAATTTCCATTTACCATCAGAAGCATCTCTAAATAAACCTGCGTGTTGATATGTACCATCATTGTAGTTACCTGCAAACCCTAAATCGGGATTAGTAACTGTTGAACCTTCATTCAAATAGATCATATTATCTTCAACAGCTAAATTAGTTGTGTCAATAATATTTTGAGTTCCATTTACGGTTAAATTTCCGTCAATTTGAAGATTACCTGTGGTGTGCAAATCACCAACAGTGATATTATTTGTAGTTGTGGCCCCACGAGTTGTTACAGATTGTAATGTATCTGTTTCAGAGAATGATGTTAGGTAACCTGCAGAAGCATGATTACCCCAGCCGTATGCCGCATCCCAATTAGAACGGTTATTGGTTGTAGTATACCAACTTGATGCAGTATATATTGGATCTGTTTCAGTATATGATGTTAAGTAACCAGAATCATTTGCGAATGAACTTACGTTTGTAGGAACCGTAGGAATACTTGGTTTATTACTTAAATCAGTATATGAACCTGAAGTTGCAACAGTAGCAAATGTTGGTTTGCCAGTAATAGCAATCCAGTCAACATTAGTTAAATAACCTTTAGTCGAGTGATCGCCCCAGCCATAAGCTGTATTCCAATTAGAACTATTATTAGATGTAGAATGCCAAGTAGATGCAGTGTATATAGGATCTGTTTCTGTATAACCAGTAATAAACCCGCTATCATTTGTAAATGAACTTAAAGTAGTTGGAACTGTAGGGATATTTGGTTTACCAGTTAGATCGGCATAAGCACCACTAAATAACGTTGGTTTACCTGTTAAACTAGCATACGCACCATCAAATAGTGTTGGCTTATTAGTTAAATCTGTGTATGAACCAGAAAAACTGCTACCGCCAGTAATAGTGATATCACCGGTACCAATTATTGTGTTACCATTAATCGTTTTAAAGGTTGGTTTATCTGTTAGATCATTGTAACTAGTAATGCCACAGCAATCAACATTTAATGTTGAACCACTTACCTGCAATGACATATCAGTACTATTACCAGCCGCACCATTACCCCAAGCTGCAATAAATCTATTATTAAAATACTGTACCCCAGCACAAAATACTTGGTTTAAACCGCTTTCTGGGAATAATAAATCAATTACTGGATCAGTTGGTACATTTTTAAATGTTTGAGCACCATCAACAGATACTAGTATTTCACCTGTTGTGTCATATATACCACTTCTAGTAATAGCCCATTGTCCATCACCATAAGCTAAACCTTGTAAGAAGTAATTATTGCTTCCTGTTGGTAATGTACATTGAGTCCATGTTAAACCACCATCAATACTACGAATAACTACTGGAATATTTGTTCCTAATACTGGATCAGTTTGATGTCTACCTTTTGCAATGAATATTCCATTAGCATATTCTACAGTATCCCAGTTTGCTTTAATAGGGGTTTTAACATACGTCCAATGGGCACCGTGATCATAACTTAATGCAACATTATCACTTTGCCATGGAGCAGTGCCAGGCTCTGCCCACTGCCATTCTCCCATAGCCACAAGAACGTTTCCGTCACTGGCCATGTCAACCCATTTATGAAACCCTGCTCTATAAACTGTTGGATCATCTCCAGTGTAATCGCTATGGAGATATAAAGAATCTGCAGTTGGATCATTTGTTTCAACGTTACCAACTGTTACAAATCGTGGACTAACTTGAGTCCAATTGATACCATCATCCGAGTTCATTACACTTGGTCGCTGATAATAACTTTCACCGCCTAATGCTATAAATTTAGTGCCATCGAATATTGTAGCATACCATAAATTACCACGATCATTACCAACACGGCTAGGATATGAATATGCCCAAGGCACCGTGTTTGTATGTGTAGTCCAATTGATACCATCTGTGCTAGTTCTAACCCATCTGTCTGAATGATAGTATGGATTTTGGTGAAGCATATTGACCCATTTGCCATTACCATATGCTATCCATTTATTTCTATCATATAATCCAGGTAAATGTTCTCTATCTGCATTTGAATTGGTTTGATTTGGAAACTCAGATTGAGCCCATGTAACACCGTCTAAACTATAACGGTATTGTAAGTTTCCAGTATATCCATCAGTGCCATATTGTTCATCAGATAAACTAAACAGAATAGGACCTGACTTTGTCATGTCTCCCCACTTACGATTATCTTGTCCACCGCCTTGAACTAATCCGCCAATACCAAATGATGCTTGTTTCCAAACTAAACCAGCACGATTGATAGCATCTGGAGTACTTAATGTAACACCATTAACACTTAATGAATTGTCAGGATTAACTGAAACTGCACTACCATTTAAATTAATAGTAGTGCTAGTTATATCTAAGCCGTTTTCAATTACATATGGTTTTGAGATTCCCATATATTATTCCCAAGGTAATTTTGAGTCAAGATTTACTTGATTTGTAGCATCTAATTCTGCTTCCATAGTGTCTTGAACTGCTTGAATCTCTTCTTCAGTAAATTTAGAATTAACCCAAGCAACCACTGTATCTGAATCCAATTCATTAAATGGAATTATTTCAGAATCTTTAACAAATGGGACATGAACAACGTTTGATTGTATTGTTTGTAAACCATGCTTTGTTGCAATATAATCAAAATGAACTAAAGTAACTAAATCAGTAACTTCCCCATATTCATCTGGATTATTGTCAATAACTTCTTGCGGAAGTTTAAAAAGTTTTGTAATTTTAATATTAAATGAATCTAACATTATGCTGCTCCAATTGTTGTAACTGTACCGTTTGATCCTCTATATTTTAGAGCACCGCCTTCAACATACATATATCCACCATTAGTATAATTATCAATAGGTGCAGAATTTACATTTCTAAGTTTAACACCTGCTTCAATATTTAAGCCATCATTTAAAATGGTTGGTGGAATATCCGCGACGTCATTTGTGTGTGGTGTTAATGATGGTGTAAAGTTAGAAACATATCTAGCAGTACCAACAGTAACTCTATAATTATAGAAGAATTGGTAATAATTCATACCACGCAAATAAAAGTTATTTGCTGATGTGTCAGTAGTGGTAGTATGAGTAAATTGTGCTTTATTCACGCCATTACTGAAAAGTGTAATGGTATTTCCAGATCTAGTCATAGCTATATGGTTCCATTTAACTCCAGTTTGGTAACCGCCTAACCACTCAGAACCCGAACCACCACCGATTGCAGAGCTCTGAGATTGACTATTGATTGTAAGGTATGTATAAACCGGCCAGTCAAATCTAGCATAAAATTTTGAAGTATCTGAATAAGAACTACCAGCGCTTAAGAAGTTCACTTTATCATAAAAGCCGTCACTCAACGAGGTTGAGCTTGTTGATACAGCATACCAAAATTCTATAGTCCAATCGCCAGTTCCAATATTAAATGCATTTGGATTTGTGACGGTAATATAATTAGATGCACTATTACCAATCATTACAGATTTACCACTTGCGCCGGATGGAACTAAACTCGATAAAGACACGGTACCCGTTGTGGTTAGTGTTCCTGCCACGCCACTATTAACAACACTGGTGCCGGCTGCATCAGGCATTAACATGAATGGGACATTGGAATATAATGCATCACCGACTTTACTGCCTGCGCCAATAATTTTAATATCTTTGGTTACAGATAGACCACCCGTAACCGGAATTGTCTTGCTAGGACCAGAATATGCAGAAATGGCATCAGTTGATATGCCAGTCCTAGCAATAACATTTAACGTGTCAACATTAGTCGCCGTTAATTTTTTATAAACAGCAAGTCCACCAGCAAGTCTGAGTGTGCCATAATTTGTATCTGGTCTAGTTCCCAATAAATTAAATTGCGAGTCTTGTTCATTAGTTAATGTTATAACGTGGGGTGCACTGCCGCCATTTGCTAAAACATCACTAAGTGCCAATTGGTACCATACTGGTCCCGCTGTGCTAGATACAACAGCAAATTTACTATTAGATGATTTTAATGGATCAGTATCTAATGAAATAAGCCATGATGGCATATTTTTATAGATATCATCAATGGTTGCATAATCATCATATGAAGAAGTAGTAATATTGTAACCTACATAATCAGATGCAGAATATTTACTATAAGTATTACAAGTAAAATTTACACCATTAATGACAGACATAACTGTTGGAATATTATTAATAGTAACAACATCACCAGATTTTAATCCAGTTAATGCTTTTGAACTTACACCATTAAGATTTTTAACAGTAAAATTAACAGTAAAGCTAGTTGCACTAAATACATCTTGCATCAAATCATAGTAATAATTAAATACCCCTGTACCTTGGGTACTATTACCAGTAAATGTTGTAAGTTGTTCTGTTCCATTTCTAGTGCCACTGATTGGTGTTAATTTAACCCAATTAGTATCAGCATAATATATAACTCCGCCAGAACCATAATACTTAAATCCAGTTGTTGCAAATGAATCTACTGAACATGTTAATTCTATTGGTTGACCATTATAATTATTATATGCAAGAACTACTGTGTCAGCTTGTTTTAAATTAGAATATGCAGCTGCAGATAACTTAAATAAAGTTATGCCATGATCTTCTAAGTCCCATCCAGAGCCATATGACATTGATGTAGCATAATCTGCATGCACCAAATTAGAATTAGAATTATGAATAATATAATTTGTATTATTACCCCATGCACCCGCATAATATCCAACTTTTTGGAAAGAATATGATCCTGTAGAATCTGCGGCAGCTACTGCACTTGAAATAGTACCATGATTAGTATAATCAATAACTTTTGAAATTTGACCGTCAATTAATAATTTATTAAGTTCCGGAAATTCATATCCAGTAATAGTATTACCAATTTTTAAGATTTCTTCTTTATCTAATCCAGAATAAACTTTTAATTGTTTAGACGTAGAAATATTATTAGTAGCATCAATTAGAGGTATCTTAAATTGGGTTGAAGATAAAGATTTTAAATCGTATCTGGTTAATGGTGCAGTAGTACCACCATAAATTGTATTACCATTAATGCTTATTTTATTTGCCGTATTTGGAGTAACATTAAATATTGTATGTGATGGAGCTAAAATACCACAAGAAACAAACCCGTGATTTCCATATCCATTATTATATACACCATTGCCTTCATTAAATAATTTATGAGTATTTAAATAATATGTGCTTGGACTATACCCATTAGTACCATAATAATATGATGATGAACTATACCATTGTGTTCCCAGATTAGCACCGGCCATAAAGTCATCGGATCTAGGAGGTAAACCATAAGTTTCACCTGTGCCAACATCGCTCCATAAAATCCATTCCATTGCTAGTGCAATAAATTCTCCTGCACCATGAATATATCCACCCGTGACTCTATCATAAAAATTGTCATAACCATTGCCTAGATTATTAGTAGTCCATACCCAGGGCTTATATACAATCTTAGTAGAAACCGTATACGTATCCATTTGGTTACTAGTATTTTCCATTCTAAATTTAAATGTTAAAGTATCACCAACTTCACCATTTAAAAGATCAGAATATAACGCAGAAGTAGAAAAGGGATATCCTCCATCAGTATCTCGGCCAATTAAAATAACATGTTTATTAGCAATTGCCTGAGGAACATCGTTATAACCAGCATCCCTATTCCATTGTGACCAACCAGGATACATATCTCTAACGCAAACATAGTCAAAATTTGCGGCTCTATCTGAACCACCAACAAAGTCATATGCACTATTTACGGTGATAGTGGTGGCAGGATTATATGTGACAGATATTGGAAGACCCGCATTTTTATATGCAGTTAATGGAACATCAGTGATAAGCGATTCACCACCACCACCTAATGAAATTGGGTTACCATTTAAGTCTTTAAATGATCCACCTATTGAGATGTCTTGTTCTACTACAAGACCATTTTTGACCCTAAAGTCTTTTGAAGTTGCCATATCGTTTCCCTATCCACGAAGGTTGTTAATATATTATTTATATAAGAAATCTTTTAAGATTTTAATTTACTTAAAGTATCATTCCAATTAGATACTGGAAAACTTATGCTAGGATATCTTAATGCCTCAGCTAATTTCCAATCGTTTTTGCCTGGAAAGATACCATCTCCAAAGAAATAAATGGTATCTTTTATATAGTTTAGTACTTGTGATTTATTATTACCCTTTGGGTATATGTCTATACTAATTTCACCACCAATTTCGCAATCTAATTCAGGAAATTGTTCTAGGATTGTATCGCGTATAGTTTGGCGTTCATTATGAAGTTTATCCCAATGGTAGTATTCTTTTCTTTGAGTCAGATCAGAGTTTCTTCCAACCACACTGAAGTTAACCATTCCAGGTCTATTCTCAATATGGTTACCGAATTTAGAAACATATTCACTGGTATCTAATGTAGAGTTTAGTTTGTCAATAAGAAGTGACGAAGGTACCCAATCACTTTTATATATTTCTATGCCATTTTGCCAGACACTATTACCAGCACAGGCAAATACATATTGTGCATTATTTAATATATCATCTCCTACTTGTTCAAGTAGTTTATTATAATCACTACCACTAACAAGAGCATATTCGCGAGACTTAAAGAACTCCATGAATTGCGATTTAAAACCAGGATCTATTTTTTCCCGTGCAGGAGTTAGTGTTCCATCTACATCAAACACATATATCATAGTCTAGTAATATCATTTTCGTCACATGATGTTCCATATTGTATTTCAATTATCTTAAGATCTTCTGTACCCATATTAGATAATTGATGCCACTCACCCGGCTTGATATTGCAGTCTTCGTGTTTAAGTAGATTCTTAGTGACTCGGTTTAAATTAACTGTAGCAATACCTTGAGATATTAACCAATATTCATTTCTTTTAGCATGACTTTGCATACTCAATGATTTACCAGGAAGTACAGTTAATTCTTTAACCTTAGTGTGGTGTCCATCGGTATGTAACACTCTATAATAACCCCAAAACCTTTCAGTTTTTGGAGCTTTCCATTCTGATAGAATCCATGATGATGAATTCTTTTTATCTTCGCCACCAACGCCAAATACAAATTCTATATTAGTGTCTTCTGTATCCATTTCTGGAATATTTGTAGATGTTCTATCACCGCCATTGGCAAATATAATTCTATTGTTTGGAAACATGCCACGAACATACTTAATTGCATCTTTGGCAGATCCATCTGAATCATCAAACTCAAAAGCAGCCATTACGTCTTTTAAGTTATTCATAATGTCTAGGCGATCATTTATTTGCATGAATGGTGCACCCTTTTTATGCGCTAACCATTCATCAGAATTTACTCCAACCATAACTCTACCAAGTTGTCTGGCAGCTTTAATATAAGCTATATGGCCCGAATGTAATGGATCAAAGCCGCCAGTAATTAATACTATATTGTCATTCATTTTAGTTTTACTATTAATATATTTTCGGTATCTGTAATATCGTGCCATTCAAAAGATTCTACTTTTGGATTAGATAATAAAAAGTCTTCTATATCCTTAGACTTATATCTATTATGCCATAAATTCATATCAGAAGTATAGTCAATACCTTCTGTATCGCCAGGTTTTATAAAAAACACATGTACTGCTAGTTTGGATCCCACTCGAATCATCTCATTAAGATTTGCTTTAAAATCTGGTTGGTGCTCTAATACATGTCTTGAATATGCTATATCGTATGAACTATCTTTAACTGGTATATTATGTGCATCCGCTTGTATCATATTAATACCTAAATCATTATTTCTTTCATTTAGATATAGTGACGAATCAACACCAGTATATTTAATATCAATCCTATGTTTTGGATATGCAAAATGATCAATAGCAGGACCACAACCAATATCTATAATATTAAGATATTCAGGATTATTTTTTAGATAATTTCTAAACCATACACGAGAAGCCGCAGAATCATCTCCTAACCACCCAATAAAAGTATTATATGTATTTGCATCTGGTAAATGATCATCCCACCAAGTTTGTTTATGTGTTTGCATAATTTATGTTCCTATTTAGTAATTTATATAAAAATGAATTAACGTTTGGCAAAGTGTGTTTTAAATTATATTTTTGTGATAACTGCGAATTCCATAAACTTATAGAATATGAACTTTTGCATTTATCTATAGCATAACTACACATTTCAGGATCTAGTAATAAATTCATCTCTTTCCAATTTATTGGATTAAAAGTAGTATACGGGAATACTTCGTTTAATTTATAATTATTTTCAATTATATTTGTAACCATTGCTGGACCAAGCTGAGCCCATTCATTAAATGTATTATTGTTTTCAATTAATAATTTATTTAATCTATCATAACACATATTAGCAACTTCTTGATCAAAATATATTACCCCTATTGACATATAATTTGAATTTATATAATCAAAACATAGACAAAACTTTTTATTTTGTCTAAGATTTTTAAATTCTTGTTGATTTTTTAGTGTAAACTGATCTGAATCAAACCACCATCCTCCACGCTCTTTCAACAGTTTTATTCTAAATACATCTGAAAATGCTGCAATTGTAGAATAGTCTTGATTTCTTTGATCAGTACCGTCAAATGGATGTGGCTGTTTATACAAGTGTAAATTTTCTTCTGGTAAAATTTCACTTGCATCTTTTAATACAGCACCAGCTGGCAAATTTTCTAATTTTTGAAATGACCAAACATTAACGTCAAAATCATTATCTATAGCAGATTGGTAACACGCTATTTCATATTGAGTTAACTCGCCATGCCAAAAAAAGTTTGCTATTTCTCTCATATTATGTTCCAAAGTCTGCGTGAAATTTGCGAGCTTTAAAATTGTCCGAATAATTATCAAAGTTGTGCATAAATTCACCTCGTTCTAATTGTATGTCACTGTCTTCATGCTGACGATGAACTAATATTGGATTTGTAAAATATGTTTCACATGTATTATAAAAATAATTCCATACATTATCTGCTTCAACTATAACAGGGTAGTTAAGTTCTAATAGTTTTCTAGCACCCTTATTAGATAACATATATGCATGAGTACCATGAACATAATCTAATTTTTGAGAAGGGTAGTGTGTTTTATGTATAGTAGTATTTCCAATATTAAATTCAATTTTATCTAAATATGTTATAGATTCTTTTTCGTGTAATTCATATGGTGCAACTTTAGTTTTAAGCTTACCATTAAAGAATTGATTTGATGAGAAGCTTCCAAGAATTAAAAAGTCAAACTTATTTGGTTCTAAATTAAAATCTTTAATAAAGGTTTTAAAGTTAATAGATAACTCTGCATCATCTTCTAAGATAATAGCATAATCAATATTTTCATCTATAATCCTTTTAGCTATATTGATATGTGACAATGAGCACGCTACTTCAGATCTTTTCAATTGTCTATGAATTTGTCTAGACTTTGTTTGGTTATAAACATTACTTAAATCTTCTGGCAACTGCTGTCCATCAACTGCTTCTGTTATTTCATAATTTTTAATACCTAGATTTTTTAAACGCAACTCAATTTGTTGTTTTCTATCTGGTCTTCTTTTAAGATTGACAACAAAAATATGAAGTTTATTATCTAATTCAGTAGGTTCAAATGATGGTAAATTGAATCTATTTCTAAATTCATCTGATCGTGAAAGAGCCACTTGAATTTCAGCTAAAGGCAATCTTGATTTTATATAATTATTTAAACCACCTTGATCGGCTTCTCGTCCAAGCAATTTTCTATATAACTGTTTAATTGATTCTATTCTATCCATTATTCAACATCCTATATTCTTGTGATTTCATTATTGCTTCCTTAATTTCTTGAATAGACATATCAGAATATTCGTAATTTTTTAACCCATGCCAATCTGGGTATCTATTTAAAAGATGTACATATAATTTAGTTATTTCATGATATCTAGATACAATAGATATTTTTTCTCTGTATTCATCTTTTAAAATTTCTTCAAGTTTATTTAAAATTTCTGTATTAGGTTCTTTTTGCAATAGTAGAATAACTTCTTGTATTAAATTGTCAGGGAATTCCCACCATTTTAATTTTATAAATCTTTCAATAATATCTGAAGAAAATCTATATTTAATATGTTTAGCTGGATTTCCACCGCAAATACTATACGGCGGAACATCCTTAACTACATGAGAATTTGCAGCAATTACTGCTCCATCACCTATTTTCACGCCACTCATAATAGTTACATCTTGACCAATCCATACGTCACTTCCTATAATAACATCTCCACGTGAAGGAAATGGTCGTTTGTTTTCTTTATGGTTAAATTTTGGATGAGGAAAATCATATGTTGACCCAGCATTATAAAAGTGATTGCCATCGCTTAATATGATTTTACAATTTATTGATATTGCCGTAAAATTACCAATATGAACAAATCTAATATCGTCTCCCCAATTAACAATATCAATTGCACCAGTATAATAACTATGCTTACCAACCCATTTAATTTTATCTATGTTATGTATCAAAGTCTGATGTACCAATTTCTACAAAATAGTAATCCACTATTTTTTGTTTTTTCTAATAGTTAAAAGCTTATTTCTAATATCTTTAATCTCTTCTGGCGTTTTCTTTGCTCTGCCAAACATCAATTTAAAATACTCATCGTTTTTATGGAATTCCCACCCAGCATAACTACTTTTTCCAGTTATTCCAATGTTATGTAAGAATCTTTTATTAATTTCTGGGTGTAAAAAGGTTTCATTTGGATCAGATTGAATACCACCACGGCCATATCCGTCATTTAGATCTACATAATCAATACCATTTAAAGATCTATAGATAATAAACCCATCATACGGTGATCCCATTTGTATAACATTTTCTATCTTATAGTTACTTACAAATTGATCTACAAATTTTTGTTTGTCTACATGACCAGTATCAAATAAAACAAATCCAGATTCGCAATGATCGTCACCACCATTATGTTCTCTTTGAACTGCAATGAATTTACCATCTAGTAAATCTTCAGCAAAATTAGAATAATCATTATTGGGTTTAAATACACAGTCACCATCTAACCAAATTAAATAACAATCCGTGTTGTTTTGTAGAGCGTGTTGCATTACAAATGATTTATAACTAAATCTTACCGCCATCTTTTTGTTATAGACTGAGCCATTATATTGCGAATTAAATTCATTAATCCATTGTTTATGATTAGGAATTGCTGCGTCATAATTAATAATATTAACATTATTCTGTGATGGTATTTCAAAGTCTAAATATAAATCTACACTAATATTATCATCTTTAACTGAATTCTTAAATGTTTCTAACCAACTTCTGCCATATAAACTATATCCTGTTGTGGAAAAAGTTGTAATAAATTTTATAGGTTTCATCCGCCAAATACTCCAAAATGTTTTTGCTGTTGTTTTCTCCATGAATCATATCTATTCCATTTTATAGAGGCAGAGTCATGTACTATATATGAACTATTGTGGAATGAGTTTGTTATTCTATGCTCATGGTATTTTAAAACTCTAATGTTATGGTTTACATTATTTTCCATATATTCTTTAATTCCCAAATAATAAGCTAAAGCACCAAAATCTTGAATAGGAGTAGTAGAATTTTTAGTTAAAAAGTCTTCTGCATTATATCTTTTCATAATCCATTCTAATGATTTTAGTATTGCAGGATGTTTAGGCTCGGCAATAATAACAAAGTTGCCATAAGAAGAATTTGGCCATTCTTCAAAAGCTATTAATTCATCATTAGGATTAATCCAATTATCTAATGAAACAATACAATTACAATCGGTATCTACGTAAATTCCGCCATAAACATACACAATTGCAATGCGCCACACATCTGCTTTCATTACACCAAATGGCAATGAGATATACATATTGTAAAATTCTTGGCTGAAATGATCTTGTATAAATCGACGGCATTGTTCATCGTCCATAATATACCATTCGTAGTCTGGATTTTTTTGTAGAAAGGATGCTATAGATTTCTTAGCATTTATGTGCAGGTTATTTGGATCTTTTGCGGTTTGCCAAATGATCTTAGGAATTCTTGCGGTTTCGCTTTTCAATGAGTGCATATCGTTTTTCACTTATACTATCCATTCTATTTATATCAACAAAAGAAGCATTAAAAATGGCCTCCCTTAATTTAATAAGAGAAGCCATATTAAAATACTTTTCTATTGATTCACATTTACCATTATATAAGTTCATAATTTATTATTGATATAACAACATTCTGTTATTTATATCCTACTATTGTAACCTTTGAGACTGCGCCCACTGAATTATTAAATTGAATATATAAATCTCCATCACAATTAGTAGTATAATAACCGTTCCAACCCTGGTCTGGTACGCTAGTGTTATTAGTAACAGTAGAGCTTCGAATACACATTGCGCCAGAACCGCTACCTTCCATTTCAAGTTCAAAATAACCTTGAGTGGCGGGAAGATTCATACCAAAATAAATATCGTCTATTGTATTTGGAGCATAGTCTGCTGCAGACCAACTAGATCCTGGGCGTCTCCAGTACCTACCCCAACCAGTACCTACCTCAGGACCTTCCAAAGTAGTAGTATTTTTGAATACTTTTATAAGAGGCTGCGTACCTGGCGCATCACTGCCAAAATATCCTGACACTTTTACACGCTTATATGTAGATACATTGACAGTATAACCTACACTTGGTAAATCGTTAAAAGCATCAATAATTGTAGTGGTTAGTCCACCACCTGAGCCAACTGGAGAACCATTAGCAGTTATTGAACCATCAGTGCCAAATCCATAAGTTGCAGTTGGTCGTGGATATACAAATTGGACATTATTCTCGTCAAAACTAAAATTACTCCATCCAAAATCAGATGGAGATTTTGAGACATCAACTGAATTACCGCTTCCAGCTGCAGTAACAGTTGATGTAGTAACTACGTCAAAAGAACCATACATATAGTGTGAAAACGTAATATGACTACCAATCGGTAATGCAAGCAATACGTTAAGCGCACTTGAATCCATTGTTGATGAGAATGTTAAAGTATTTCCAGACCAAGTAG
>ERZ1034363.1290-NODE-1290-length-14573-cov-2.971164_pt1 | contig 14573 bp, 12 predicted proteins | sample MGYA00520616_ERZ1034363 | MGnify/ENA primary metagenome ERZ1034363 (study PRJEB33736, sample SAMEA104284506) | Azolla filiculoides | biome: Urban; feature: Water surface; material: Ditch water | place: Netherlands | collected 2015-10-28 | depth 0-0.1 m ...
CGCGCAGGTGCGCGAGGACGGCGGAGGGCATCAGGTCGAGGGCGTTGGATCGTTTTGGCACGATATATATTTTAGTTCAATAAATAAAAAACAACTATTTATGTTGTTTGAAGGCTTAGACGCCGTATCCGTTTCGGGAGCCGTCGTAAACTGGGTCCATGGCGACATTCAGTGCGGATGAGTTGGATTGGCTGGTCTCGACGCTGGCGCAGGCGGCGGCCGAAGAGATCATGCCGCGCTTCGGTCGCTTGGCCGTATCGCAGGTGCGCATCAAGACGTCGACGTTCGACATCGTCACGGACGCAGATGAAGCCTGTGAGCGGGCCATCGCGCGCCAGCTGCGCGCGCGGTTCCCCGGTGCCGTCGTGATCGGCGAAGAAGCGGCTGGCCGGGACCCCGGCCTGCTCGACGCGCTGGGGGCGGCCGATCTCGCCTTCCTCATCGATCCGCTCGATGGAACCCGCAACTTCGCGTCCGGCCTGCCGCTCTTCGGGGTGATGGCGGCCGCCGTCGTGCGGGGTGAAGTGGTGGCCGGCGTCATCCTCGATCCGGTCAGCGGCACGACGGCCCTGGCGCGCGCGCAGGAGGGTGCGTGGATGCAGGACCGGTCCGGCGCGCGGGTGCGCATGCACGTGGCGGACCCGGTTCCGGTTGCGGAGATGGAAGGCATCGCGGGAACGAACTTTCTGCCCCCGCCCTTGAAAATGCAGGTCAACGCGAACCTCTCGCGCCTTCGGATGACGAACTGGTTCCGGTGCGCCGCGCATGAATATCGCCTTGCAGCCGCCGGGCACTGCCACATCCTGTTCTACAACCGGCTGATGCCGTGGGACCATGCAGCCGGCTGGCTGCTGCATCGTGAGGCCGGTGGCTACAGCGCGCATTTCGACGGCCGCCCCTATGCACCGAGCCATACGTCGGGAGGCCTGTTGTACGCGCCGGACCGGCTGGCCTGGGAGGTGGTGCACGCGGCCTTGTTCACCTGAGCGCAGCACCGCGCGCGCCCGAGCCTCCCACGCACGGCTTCTTCCTGGGCTGGGTCGTTTCTGGCCTGAAGCCGCCATCCCCCAATCTCCAAACTACGCTGACCCGGCCACAATCGCCCCATGACCCCCACCTACTTCACCCCCGTTCCCCTCGACAAGTCCTACCGCCTCATGAACCACGGCCCCACGGTGTTGGTCTCGGCGCAGCACGGCGGGCGCACCGACGTCATGGCCGCCGCCTGGGCCTGTGTGCTCGACTACGGGCAGGCGCCCAAGGTGACGGTGGTGCTGGACAAGGCCCCGTACACGCGCGAGCTGATCGAGGCCAGCGGCCGCTTTGCCCTGCAACTGCCGACCCGGGCCATGGTCCCCCTGACGGTCGGCGTGGGCACGGACAGCGCGCGCACCGTGCCCGACAAGCTGGCCCGCCACGGCGTGAAGACCTTCACGGCGCCAGGTTGTGAGCTGCCGCTGGTCGAGGGCTGCGTGGGCTGGCTGGCTTGCCGGCTGGTGCCTGAGCCGCACAACCAGCAGGCCTACGACCTGTTCATTGGCGAGGTGGTCGGGGCCTGGGCCGATGACCGGGTGTTCCGTGACGGGCGCTGGCACTTCGAGGCCGCGCCCGATGCCCTGCGCACGATCCACCACGTGGCCGGCGGGCAGTTTCTGGTGACGGGCGCGCCGGTACAGGGCTGAAGCACACAGGTGGGGGGGGGGCGTCAAACTTCGTCCGGGGCAGGGTCTTTCATCTGAATTAATAGCAATAAATGACCCCTCTATGCTGGGTACGTTGCTTTTCAAGGGGGGGAAATAGACGCTGAACGAACCACAGGCGGGCGTGGTCATCGCAGGTCCCGGCTGCTCCCCGCCTGGACGCTCCTTGGGATGTCATGGCCGTTCAGGCCCGGTATCGGGGGAGGCGCGCAGGCGTTTTGGTGAGGGGCGCAGGACGGGGTGTCTGCCCGTCTTTTCGCCGCCCGGGTCGCACCACGTCCCTGTCGAGCCGCCTGGTCGCCATTAGACTTCAGGGACTCACCTTGAGGTTTCACCACCATGCGCACAGCCTCCTGCCCCAAACGTCCCACTTCGTCCGGTACGGCACCTCCGCGTTGGTGGCCAGCCAACTGGGTTGCCTGTGCCGTATGTTGCCTGGGTGTCGGTTGGCCCGCCTTGGCCCAGGACGTGGCCACCCGGGAAGACTTCCGCAGGTGGTACGTGGAAGCCGGTGTGGCCAGGGGCGGCACGTGGACCGCCAGTCTGGGCCTCAACCTGCCCTGGACCTTCGAGCGAGCGCTGTTTGACGGTCAACTCACGGGCCACTGGGATGCCTACATCAGCCAGTGGAGTGCCCGCAATGCGACGCCGGCCGGCGTGCGCGAAGCCTGGACGCAGCTCGCCCTGGTGCCGACGCTGCGCTTCCGTTTCGACCAGGGGCGTTCACCCTGGTTCATTGAAGGTGGCATCGGCCTGTCGGTCCTGGATTCCCGTTACCAGACCCGTCGCAAGACTTTCAGCACGCAGTTCAATTTTGCGGACCACCAGGCGCTGGGGTGGAGTTTTGGCGAGCGGCGGCAGCACGAAGTCCTGCTGATCTTGCGCCATGCTTCCAATGCGGGCATCAAGAAGCCGAACCCGGGCGAAAACTTCCTGCAGGTGCGGTACAGCAAGGTTTTTTGACCTTCAGGATGTCCTGGGCGCTCCCGGGCGCATGGGGATGGCGGGCGCGCCAGCCCAAGTCCGCAAAGCGCAGGTCCTGACACCACAGCGCACCGCCGATGGTCAGCGTCCCGATGTCCATGTGGCCGGCCAACGGCAACGGCGACGGTGCGGCATCCAGAATGCCACCCCCCAACGACTGCAAGGGGAGTGTGGACCAACGGACACGGCCGGCCACGGGGTGATGCGGTCGTTCAGTCCCAGCGCCTTGCCCGCGACCAGGCATTCGCGAACACAGGGGGATAAAGGGGAAAAAAGGATTTGCATGGTGTGAGCCGGCTCCGTCGCGGGAGGGCCGCGGTGTGGCGGCTGGCCAGCTATTCAGCCTTGTGTGCGTGCCAGCCAGTTCAGCACGGCTTTGAACAACTGGTCCGGTTCAATCGGCTTGGGCAGGTGGTCGTTCATGCCGGCTTCCAGGCAGATGCGGCGGTCTTCATCAAATGCGTTGGCGGTCATGGCCAGAATCGGCGTGCGGGCGTAGCCAGGCAGGGTGCGGATGATCCGGGTCGCATCCACGCCGTTGAGCTGGGGCATCTGCATGTCCATCAGGATCAAGGCGTACCAGGTCCGGCCGGCCATTTCCACGGCCTGGACGCCATCTTCAGCCAGATCTACCCGCAGGCCGACGCCTTCCAGCAACTCCCGGGCCAATTCCTGGTTGAGAGGTTCGTCCTCGACCACCAGAATGCGTGCGCCGCGAAACCGTGCCCGCAAGCGGTCTTCGGCCAATGGCGCCGCGGGCGTCATGGCCGGGGCGGAGCGTGCGCCGTCGATCACCCTGGCGATCCTGGCGGTGAACCAGAACGTGCTGCCTTGCCCCGGCGCACTTTCGACACCGACCCGGCCCCCCATCGTCTCTGCCAGCCGCCGGCTGATGGCCAGACCCAGTCCAGTCCCGCCGTACTTGCGGGTCATGGAGCCATCGGCCTGTTCGAAGGCCGTGAACAGACGTTTCTGGTCTTCAGGCGCAATGCCGATGCCCGTGTCCTGGATTTCAAATCGCAGCAGCAGGTCGCACGGTGTTTCCTCCATCACACCGGCCCGCACGGTGACGCCACCCTGCCGGGTGAACTTGACCGCATTGCCCACCAGGTTGAGCAGGATCTGGCCCAGCCGCAGCGGGTCCCCCCGCAAGGGCTGCGCAGCGATGGCAGGGGGGACCTCCAGGTGCAGCATCAGGCCCTTCTCCATGGCCCTCTGCCCGATGAGGCCCGTGAGCTGGTCCATCACCCCCTGGAGCTTGAAGGGGGTCTGCTCCAGTGTCAGTCGATCGGCTTCGATCTTGGAGATGTCGAGTACGTCGTTGACGATGGCCTGCAAATGCCTGGAAGCCTGGACCACTTTGGCGAGCTGGTCGCGCTGCTTCGGCTCCACGAGCTTGCGCAGCACCAGCTCGGTCATGCCCATGATGGCGTTCAGTGGCGTGCGCAATTCATGGCTCATGTTGGCCAGGAAGGTGGTTTTGGCGCGGTTGGCAGCCTCGGCCGCCTCTTTGGCCACCATGAGGGCCTGCGTACGCTCTTCCACCATGGCTTCCAGCTGGTCACGGTGTTGCAGGAGTTCGGCTTCGGCGCGCTTGCGTTGCGCGATGTCGCGGGTGACGCCGTGCAGCTCGATATGGCCCGTTTCCGGGTTCCGAACAAAGTGGCTGTTGATCTCGGTCCAGACCGTGGCGCCGTCCTTGCACACTTGCTCGATCTCGTCCGTGAAGAAGTGCTCGGAGTCGATGGTTCCTGCTGCGAAATCCTGGCGCCGTTTCAGCATCTGGTCGACCAGATGATCGCGCGCGGTCGCCGCGATGGCCTGGTCGGCCTGTGCCCTCATCACTTCCTCGGCGGTGAATCCCCTGAGCCTTTGAACCGAAGGACTGACATAGTTGTAAAGCCGGGTATCAGTATCGAGCGACCAGACGTTGTCCTTCATGTTTTCCGTGAGCAGCTGCTGGCGCTCCTGGCTTTTGCGCAGCGCGGCCTCCACGCGTTGCCGTTCGGCAAGGTCTTTCTCCAGTTTGTCCTGCGCCACGCGGTAGTCGTATTCAATGCGCTGCGCGTTCATGCTGATCAGTGCCAGGGCCAGGAACTGCGCCAGCAGGATCTGGGTCATCAGGAAGAAGCCCTGAAATCCATCATTCACCGTGACGGACATGTGCTGCAGCTGAAGATCGCCGCTATTGACCACCCGGAAAAGGGAAAAAATGCCGCCCGCACTCAGCCAGATGGCCAGCATCACATCGCTGGAGCCAAAGTAGGCGGGGCGCTGGCGCAGTGTGAGCCGGACGGTGGCCAGGCAGATCAGCCCCACATAGAGCGAGTACACCGTGATGCGGAGGTGCAGGTGCAGGGGATCCATGCTGGAATAGGCGATCAGGGCCTCAAATGACGCCATGATGGCGACATCCCGTCCCACGGGGGCGGCGTTGCCTCGATAGACCAGCATCCCCCGGTGAATACTGAGAAACCCGGCGACCATCAGGCTGTTGGACGCCACCAGATTCAGCCAGGAGGGCGGCGATGAACGCAGCGCAAAAAGCACCAGGCCCATGGCGCCTGCGATGGTGCCGGCGGTCCAGTAACCAAATCCCGGGTAGGTCTTGCGGGTCCAGTACGTCACAGCCAACGCGATGGACGCACCGGTCGACAGGAGCAAGGCGGTGATGAAGAGGGTTTTGGTATCCATGCAAGCCTGGTATCCGTCAGGGATGGTCCCGCGCGTGGCCCCTCAAGGTGCGGGGCGCTGCGGACGGCGGGCCGTGCTTTCAGCTGCAAGTGTAGGGCGACCAGCGCCGGGCAGGCAACCTGATTCAGGCCTTGCCGGGGCGGTCTGCGTCGCGGCCCCGCGCCGGCAGGCGTTATTTGTAGAAGACCTCGACCTTGCCCTTGAGCTTGATCAGCAGGGGCTGCCCCTTGCGGTCCACGGTCTTGCCGGCTGGCACCTTGACCCAGCCCTCGCTGATGCAGTATTCCTCGACATTGAAACGCTCCTGGCCGTTGAAGCGGATGCCGATGTCATGTGCGAACACTGCGGCAATGTGGTGCGGGCTGCGCGGGTCCACGGAAAGGCGGTCGGGCAGTGCAGGGGCTTGGGTGACTTCGGTCATGGTGTGCTTCTTTGGGATTTCGCTGAAAAAGGGACTATTTTCCGGGATGTGGCGGTCAGTTCACGCCGGCGCCATGCCGTTGCGCTGCTTGATGTCGGCCACCGCGGGCGCCACCAGAAACGCGAGCAGGGCGCGCGCCGCATCCGGCTGTGTGGAGGTGACCGACAGACCGGCCGAGAAGGTGGTGATGATCTGGATTTCCGGCGGCAGGGGGCCCAGCACGTCGATGCCGGGCAGGTTCATCATTTCGCTGAGCTGCTGGAAACCGAGTTCGACCTGGCCATCCGCCACCAGCTGGCCCACCGGCACGCCGGGCGGCGCCTGGACGATGCGGTCCCTGATCTGGTCGGCGATGCCCCAGCGCTCGAACAGTCTGGCCAGCTGCACGCCGCTGGGCCCGGTGGAATAGCTGAGGTGTTTCGCGTTCAGCACGGCCTGTTTGACAGCGGCTTCGGAGCCGATGTCCGGGCGCGGCGCACCGGCGCACACGGCGATGGCCACACCGGACTGCACCACGTCCACCTGGCTGCCGGGCACGATCCGGCCGGCGTCGGTCAGTTGCGCAATGGCGTTGGACGCCAGCGCCACGATGTCGAAGGCCTCACCGGCCAGCACACGTTTGGCGGCATCGACGCCGCCGACGGATTCGACCTGCACCTCCTGCGCGGAGGTTTTCCTGAATTCGGCCACGAGGTCGGCCAGCAACTGGCGGGTGGCCATGGAGGAAATGATGGTGAGGGGGGAGGCCATGCGGGCACCTTTATGTGGGTCGGGTCTGACAAGCGCCCGGGCACGGCGTGCCGGGGCGGAGATGGCGATATTAAAACGCAGGCCGTGCCGGTGGTCGGCGGGGGCGCCCCCTGGGGCCGGCGGGGCAATGCCCATGCCTTACAGTGAGAGCCTTGCCCGGACATTCCCATGTATCAGCCCACATCCTCCATCCGTCCCAGCCTGCGGGTTGCCGTCGTCATGCGCCGCGAGCGTGTCCAGGGGCCGATGAGCCGCTGGCAGACCTGGCGCTGGGTACTGGCCGATGTGGTGCCGCAGCAAGCCGGCTTTGGCGACGCGCCACGCCGCCTGCTGCAGACCGATGAGGAGGAGCGCTGGCTGCATCCGGGCTTCACGGTCGAGCTGTTCAAGGACGATGGCGAGGGCTACATGCTCAACGCCACCACGCCCGCGCCCTGCTGGTTTGTGCTCTGGCGCATGGAGGAAGAAGCCACGCTGGCCGATGCACCCATGGCCCGGCCGGTGATGGTGTCGCTGAGCTACCACGATGCCGGCCGCTGGCTGGACGCGCAGGAAACCGTGGAGCAGGTGCCCGCACCGGCCGATGTGATCGACTGGATGCGTGACTTTGCGCAGGCGCACTACACGCCCGAGCCCAAGCGCCGCCAGCGCCCCGAAAGCTTCAAGGGCCTGCAGGACCGCTTCGGCAACCCGGCGGCCGTGAGCACTGAAAAGAAGTTTGGCGGCGGCAAGGGCGGAGGTGGTGCGTGAGCGACGGGTTTCTCGGTCGCTGGTCGCGGCGCAAGCAGGCGGTGCGCGAAGGTCAGGTGCTGACCGAGCCCGTGCTGGAGGTGGCCCCGCCCGCGCCCACGCTGGTGCCAGCGTCCGGTGCCACCCCACAGGTCGCCACTCCAGAGGAAGGGCTTGCCCCGGTCGAGGCGCCGCCTCCCACGCTGGAAGACACCCATGCACTCACGCCCACCTCCGACTTCAAGCCGTTCATGGCGCAGGGCGTCAGCGCTGACGTGCGCAACGCGGCCGTCAAGAAGCTGTTTGCCGATCCGCACTTCAACGTGATGGACCGGCTGGACATCTACATCGACGACTACAGCCAGCCCGATCCGCTGCCCGCTGGCATGCTGCGACAGATGGCCAGCGCCAAGTTTCTGAAGCTGTTTGACGACGAGGAAGAGGCTGCGTTGAATACCCCCACGGCTGGGGATGATGCGGATACCCCGCCCGCGCAGGACGTGGCACAGTCCGGGCTTGTTCCAGAAATGCCAGCATCGTCCGCCGGCGCCCTGACCCCTGGCGTTGCGCCAGATCCCACAGACTCCAAAGATGCCCACCCTGATTTGCGACTGCAACCAGACCATGCCCCTCAACGCGAAAGCGCTGGGCCAGGCACTGCATGAAGACCTGACGCTGCATTCCACGCTGTGCCGACGCGAGGCCGGCGCGTTCCAGCAAGCGATCCAGTCCAGCGACGAGGTGATCGTCGCCTGCACGCAGGAGCAGCGCCTGTTTGCCGAACTCGGCGAGCAGACCGAAGGCGCCGTCTCCGTCATCAAGTTCGTCAACATCCGCGAGACTGGCGGCTGGAGCCGCGATGCGGCGAAAGCCACGCCCAAGATCGCTGCGCTGCTGGCCGCTGCGCACCTGCCCGACCCCGAGCCCGTGCCCACCGTCAGCTACAAGAGCACCGGGCGCGTGCTGGTGATGGGTGCGCTGGATGCCGCCGAGCGCGCCGCCGCGCTCTTGTCCGACGTGCTGGATGTGACGCTCTTCACGCAAGGCCCTGGCAATGCGGGCGGCGCCCAGGCGCGGCGCTTTCCCGTGCTGGGCGGGCGCATCACGCGCTTGAGCGGCTGGCTGGGCGCGTTCGAGCTGCACTGGGAGGCCAGCAACCCGATCAACCTGGACCTGTGCACCCGCTGCAACGCCTGCGTGGCCGCCTGCCCGGAGGGCGCCATCGGGCTGGACTACCAGATCGACATGGCCGCCTGCACCTCGCACCGGGCCTGCGTGAAGGTCTGCCAGGTGGCCGGTGCCATCGACTTCAGCCGCACGCCCGAGGTGTTGTCCGAGCGCTTTGATCTGGTGCTGGACCTGCGCGGAGCCAGCGCCACGCCCACCTTCCACCAGCACGCGCTGCCGCAGGGTTATTTCCGCTGGGACGGTCAGGACCTGCAAACGGTGCTCAAGCTGCGCGAACTGGTCGGCGAATTCGAAAAGCCCAGGTTCTTTGTCTACAAGCAAAAACTCTGCGCCCACAGCCGCAACCAGACCGTGGGTTGCAACGCCTGCGTGGACATCTGCTCGGCCGAGGCAATTTCCAGTGAAAAGAGCCGTCAGCAAATCAAGGTCAACCCCAACCTGTGCGTGGGCTGCGGTGCCTGCACCACCGTCTGCCCGACCGGCGCGCTGACCTATGCGTACCCGCGCGCCAGCGACCAGGGCACCAAACTCAAGACCCTGCTGTCCACCTACGCTGCCGCGGGTGGCCGCGACGCGGTGCTGCTGCTGCACAGCCAGGAACGGGGCCAGGCGCTGGTCGAGGAACTCGGCCGCGCCGCGCAGCTCAAGGTGGCGCAGGGGGTGCCGGCGCATGTGATTCCCGTGGCCCTGTGGCACACCGCCCGCCTGGGGCTGGACCTGTGGCTCAGTGCGATTGCCTTTGGCGCCAGCCAGATCGTGGTGTTGACCACTGCCGAGGAGGCGCCCCAGTACCTGGACGGCCTGCAGGCGCAGATGGCCGTGGCCCAAAGCATCCTGCGCGGGCTGGGTTACACCGGCACCCACCTGCAACTGCTGCGCGCCACCACACCGACCGACCTGGACGCGGGCCTGCAGGCGCTGGCTGGCACCCGGCAGAAGATCCCCGCCACGCCGGCCCGCTTTGCCGTGGCGCCCGAGAAGCGCGGCACGCTCGACCTGGCGCTGGACCACCTGATCGAGCACGCGCCGCTGGCCGCAGCGTCACAGCCCGAGGCCCTGGCGCTGCCTGCCGGTGCTTCGCCGTTCGGCGCGGTGACGGTCAATAAAGACAAATGCACGCTCTGCCTGAGCTGCGTCAGCGCCTGCCCGGCCAGCGCGCTGCAGGACAACCCGCAGCTGCCGCAGCTGCGCTTCATCGAGAAAAACTGCGTGCAATGCGGCCTGTGCGTCAGCACCTGCCCGGAAGACGCCATCGCACTGGTCCCGCGCCTGCTGCTCACGCCCGGACGCAAACAGGTGCGGGTGCTCAACGAGACCCAGCCCTACGCCTGCGTGCGCTGCGGCAAGCCCTTTGGCACGCTCAAGGCGATCGAGGCGATGCTGGGCAAGCTGGCCGGGCACAGCATGTTCCAGGGCGCGGCACTCGACCGTCTGAAAATGTGCGGCGACTGCCGGGTCATTGACATTTATTCTTCCGAGAAAGAAAGCAGGATTACCGATCTATGACCCAACCGATTGCGCACCTTGACGCCGGATCGTCCGCGCTGGACGAGGAAACCGCCCGCGCCGAGGTCTATGGCCTGCTGGCGGCGCTGTACTACGCCCCGCCAGGCGCTGATCTCCTGGCCCAGCTCCGCGTGGCCGCCACCGAGGCGCCTGCCGCCGGCGGTTTTCTCGAAGAGCCCTGGCGTGTGCTGGTCGGCGCCGGGCGGGACCTGCCGGATGCGGCCATCGTGGCCGAGTACAACGCGCTGTTCGGTGGCGTCGGCAAGCCCGAGGTCTATCTGTACGGCTCGCACTACCTGAGCGGCTTCCTCAACGAGAAACCGCTGGCCGCCCTGCGCACCGACCTGGCTGCGCTGGGTCTGGCGCGCGACGACGCCATGCCCGAGACCGAAGACCACTTCGCCTGCCTGTGCGAGGTCATGCGCTACCTGATCGCCGGTGACGACGTGACGGTCGCCAACCTGGCGCAGCAGCAGAAGTTCTTCGCCACCCACCTGCAGCCCTGGACCCCGCGGCTGTGCGATGCCATCGCCGCCCACCCCAAAGCCCGGTACTACGCCGCCCTGGCCGAATTCACCCGCGCCTTCCTCAGCGTGGAGGCGCAGGGCTTTGACATGCTGGATTCATAGAATTTTGGCACTATCCCAGCGTGGAATGGTCATTGTTTGCTATTGATACGGGAGTTTTCAGGCCATTCCTGGAAACCTGTCACACGGGCGCGGTCGTCGGCCCAGCGCATCGCCCGGTTGCCGATCATCGCCATGGCGCGCATGTGGCGCGACCACGGAGGCGTTTATGAATCTTTCTGCTTTCCTGGCCCCTGCGGCCCTGCTGGTGTCGGCCTCGGTGACGGCGCAGGAAGCGCCCCGGCTGCCCTGCGCGGAGGCAGACAAGGCCTGTGTGGCGCAGGCCACCCGGCACCATGCGGTGCACAAACGGGCCACCTGGCGCGCAGACCTCGCCCGGCCGCTGGACGTGCGCACCGGTCCGGCGCCCGCGAACCTTGTCGAATACCTCAACCTGGACAACATCCTCAACGGCTACCCCGAGCGGCCGCGCAGCGTGCGTCCCGATGCAGCTTTCATGGCGGACGTGCAGGGCGCCATCGCCGACCTGCCGTCTGCGGTCTGGCGCCTGTTTCAGGATCGCCTCATCGGCCTGTACTTCGTGGAGCACCTGGGCGGCACGGGCTTCACCGACTTTGTGGTGGACCACCACCAGCGTCCCGTGGCGGGCTACATCGTGCTGGACGCCGCCGTGCTGGCGCAGCAGACCGCCAACGGCTGGGCCAGCTGGAAGGAGAACACGCCCTTCAAGCCCGCTGCCGGCCATAGGCTGGACGCGCGCATCGAAGCCGATGGCGACGACAACCGCCGCAATGCCATCCAGTACATCCTGCTGCATGAGCTGGGGCATGTGCTGTCGATCGGGGGCGACATCCACCCGCCTTGGGACCTGGACCCCAAGGAGGTTCCGGCGTCGGCAACGTACCCCTATTTCGATCTGTCGTGGACGGTGGCGCGGCAGGAGAACCGCTACCAGAGCCGGTTTGATGCGGAGTTTCCGCAGCGCAAGGACGTCGCCTACTACTTCGGTGCGAAGCTGGACGCCACGGCCATGGCGCCGACCTATGCCCGCCTCGGCAAGACCAATTTCCCTTCGCTCTACGCTGCCACACATCCCGGCGACGACTTTGCCGAGGCCTTTGCCAGCTACGTGCATGTGGTGCGCCTGAAGCGCCCGTGGCGGATCACGATCACGCGCGATGGCGAGGCGCCGGTGCTGTTCGACGCCTGCTGGTCCGAACCGCGCTGTGCCGCCAAGCGCGCGTTTCTTGAGCGCCTGCTGGGGCGTCCTGGCGGGTGACGGCCAGCCGGATGCTGCCCCCGTGCCGAAAGATGATCTCTTTCAGCCCCATCCCAGCGCCGAATGGTCCATATTTGCTATTATTTAAGGAGTAATCGACCGTTGTTCGTTGAGGCGCCGCTTTCCGGTGGGGTCTGCGGTTCGGTGTACAGGCGCACTTCAAAGACCGCCCCGGGTGGCGGCTGCTGGTTGCGGGCGACCAGCGTGCCGCCGTAACGCTCCACCAGCCCCTGGCTGATCCACAGCCCCAGGCCGTTGCCGTCGTTCTTGGTGGTGAAGAAGGGGCGGAACAGGCGCTCCAGCGTCTCCGGGGACAGCCCGGGGCCGGTATCTTCGACGGACAGCGTCACACCCGTCAGGCCGGCTGTATCGGTCCGGTCGCGCGTGCGCAGCGTGAGCGTGCCGCCTTGCGGCATGGCCTGGATGGCATTGACCAGCAGGTTGATCACCACCTGCTGCAGTTCCTGCCGGTTGATGCCGGCGGGCTGGGTGGCCTGCTGGTCGCGCACCACCTGAATGCGCGTGTGCGCCAGCAGGTGTGCGACCAGCACCAGGCAGTCCTCAAGGGCCCGGTTCACGTCGATTGACTCCACATAACCCGCGTATTCGGTGGGGCGGGCGTACTGCAGCAGCTGCGTGACGATGAGGCGCATGCGCTCGACCTGCGCGTCCAGCAGCTGAAGTTCCGCGGCCACCGGCCCGGCGTGGGGGCCCAGCATTTCGCGCATCAGGTCCAGGTTGCCCTGCATCACCGCGATGGGATTGTTGATCTCGTGGGCGATGCTGGCGGTCAGCTGGCCGATGGCGGCGAGTTTTTCTGACTTGATGAGCTGCTGCTGGGCCTGTTGCAGCGCCGCATTGCTGCGGGCCAGCTCGCGGGTGCGTTCCGCGACCTTCGCATCAAGCTCACTGGCCCAGCGCTGCAGCACCTGCGTCTTGTCGTCCACCACGTCCAGCAGCTGGTCCAGGTGGTTGGCCAGCGCGCCCAGTTCGTCGCGGGCGGCCACCGGGCCGACGCGGGCGCTGGCCTCGCCGTCCTCAACGCGCTGCATGGCCTGGTTCATTTTTTCGACCGGCTGGAAGATGCTGCGTGCCCAGCGCAGGGAAAACAGCGCGGCCAGCGCCATCACCAGCAGGAAGATGGCCACGACCACGCCCAGCACGCTGTACTTCAGCTGGCGAAAGGGTTGCTCCAGATAACCGACGTAGAGCATGCCCACGCGCCGGCCTTGCGCATCCTGCAGCGGTTCGTAGGCGGAAACGTACCAGTCATCGACCACAAAGGCGCGGTCCAGCCAGGTACCGCCATGGCCCAGCACGGCATCGCGCACGGCCTGCGAGACGCGCGTGCCAATGGCGCGCTGGTCCTGGAACAGGCGCACGTTGGTGGTGATGCGCACGTCGTCCATGAACAGCGTGGCCGTGCCGTGGCTGCCAAAGGGCAGGGCCCCTTCGGGGTAGACGATGCGGTTGATGTGGTCGATCAGCGGCAGGTTCTGGTTCAGCAGCAGACCACCGCGCAGCACGGCAAGCACTGTGCCGTCGGGGCCGAGCACCCGTGCGGTGGCCAGCATGACCAGTGCGCGGTCTTCCACCGTGCGTTGCGTGGCGGCGGCCCCTTGCGTGGCGATCAGCGGGATGCGGATGCGCCCGGCCAGGTGCGGAGCCAGCGCTTCCAGGGTGGCCGCATCCAGCCTCGCCAGGCTGGCCTGGGGACTTTCCCGCCCGCTGCCCAGTGCCTGCGGCAACCTGGGGGCCGGCGCAGGAAAGCCGTCACGCGCTGGCGCGCCCAGCAAGTCACCCTGGGGGCTGTAAAGGTTGATGAAGTCAAAGCCCAGGCGCTGCTGCGCGTCCGCCAGCAGCGCCTGCAGTGCCGCTGTGGAGCCCGGTCGGCGCTGCGCCAGCGCCAGATGCAGTGCGTGTGAGGCGGCCACACCCTGGGTCCCGGCACCGATCTCTCCCAGCACCCGCCCAAAGTAGCCGCGCGCGACAGCCAGGTCGCTGCGCACCTTGGTGATCAGCAGGCGGTCGTAGGCCACATTGCCCCAGAGCAGCAGGGCCGCCACCAGCAGGGGCAGCACGACCAGCAGCGGGGCCAGGGCCATCGCCAGCAGTTTGTTGCGCACCGAGCGCTGGATCCAGCGCGGAGCCCGGTTCTGCGCTGCCGGGTTCTTCATGGCGTCGCCCATTCGGCGCAGCGCCGCTCCAGTGTGCGCCGCGAGATGCCCAGCAGCTGCGCGGCGCGGGTCTTGTCGCCCTGCACCGACGCCAGCACCGCCAGGATGTGCTGCTTCTCGCGCGTCTGCAGGTCGGTGCCGGCGCCGTCGTCCGTCCGGGCTGGCGCAGGCTGCGGGCGGGTGGCCACGCCATACAGCGCGGAGACGTTGAGGGTGCCCAGGATCAGCGAGCGCTCAATCAGGTTGCGCAGCTCACGCGCGTTGCCCGGCCAGTCGTACTGCAGCAGGTACGCCATCTCGGTGTCGCTGATCTCCAGCGGCTCCACCCCCAGCAGCGGGCTGAGCTGGGCCATGAAATGACGCGCCAGCACGGGAATGTCTTCCTTGTGCTCACGCAGCGGGGGCAGGGTGATTTCCACGACCTGCAGCCGGTAGTACAGGTCCTTGCGGAAGCGCCCGGCAGTCACTTCGTCGGCCAGCGCGCGGTTGGTCGCGGCGATGATGCGCACGTTCAGCGGCACCAGTTGTTCGCTGCCCACGGGGCGGATCTTGTGGTCT
>ERZ1034363.1291-NODE-1291-length-14563-cov-2.338258_pt1 | contig 14563 bp, 16 predicted proteins | sample MGYA00520616_ERZ1034363 | MGnify/ENA primary metagenome ERZ1034363 (study PRJEB33736, sample SAMEA104284506) | Azolla filiculoides | biome: Urban; feature: Water surface; material: Ditch water | place: Netherlands | collected 2015-10-28 | depth 0-0.1 m ...
CCGGTCCGCCAATATCAAAACTCTGATTGTACGTACTTGGATTCAATAGCGATTTTATCAAAAATTCTAAAACGTCTGGAATACCAATGGGTTGGCACTTAGTATTGAGCCATCTTGGAGTAATCATCACGGGAAGTTTATGCACTAAATCCCGAATAATTTCGAACGAGGCACTTCCGGAACCTACAATAATTCCTGCCCGCAAAGTGGTCGTCGCAAAGACGCCCATGTTCAAAATGTCTTCTACGGCTTTTCGGGACGATAAATGTTTAGATAGGGATTTGTCATTAACAATACCGCTCAAATAAATCACTTGTTTGGCACGGGTTTGATTGATTCTTTCTACAAAATTTAGTGCCGAGATACTTTCTAATTCATCATAATTAGATGCTGAACCGGACATTGAATGAATCAGATAATACGCCGCATCAATATCGGGAGGTATAGCCGACAATGTTTCTGGTTTCAGAAAATCGACTTCAATTACTGTTACACTTTTTTCGAATTCCTTTGGGCAATAAAACCGATGTTTATCTCTTGCGCAGCAGATTATTTCGTGACCTTGCGCGACCAAAATAGGGAGCAGCCTCTTCCCGATATAACCTGTTGCGCCTGTTAAGAGAATTTTCATGGTTTGGTTTTTTCTTTAATTTTAGCTCAAACGATTGGCTACTAAGCTTATGAATTCTTTACGGGTCTTGTCTTTTTCAAACGCACCGGTAAACGAGGAAGTTGTCGTAACAGAGTTTTGTTTTTGAATCCCGCGCATCTGCATACACATGTGTTGTGCTTCAATAACAACAGCCACTCCAAGCGGATTTAAGGCTTCCTGAATACAGTTTTTTATTTGGTCTGTCAAGCGTTCTTGTACTTGCATTCTTCGGGCATACGCATCTACAACTCTTGGGATTTTGCTCAATCCAACAATTTTTCCATTCGGTATATATGCTACGTGTGCTTTTCCAAAAAACGGTAACATGTGGTGCTCACACATAGAGTATACTTCAATGTCTTTGACCACAATCATTTGTTGGTGGTCTTCACTAAACAACGCTGATTTCAAAATTTCTAACGGGTCTAATTCGTATCCGTGGGTTAAATATTGCATGGCTTTTGCTACGCGCTCCGGAGTTTTTTCTAGCCCTTCTCGAGTTACATCTTCGCCTAAATTGCCAATGATTATTTTGTAATTTTCGGATAACGCATTGGTTACTTCCGTGTCGTATTGTTCAATTTTCTCGTAACTTCTCATTTCTTTTATCATGCTGTTTTTGGTCTTCTATATTAAATTGGTTTTTTTATATTTTAAAAGTGACAATGCCGTAATCCATTTCAAATACTTGTCCTGATATAGACTTCGCATTTTCTGATATCAGAAAGTTGGCCATTTGTGCGACTTCAACCGGTTTCAAATACCCTTTCATCGGGTGGCGCTCTGTCATGTTTTCTTTCATTCGGTCATTTCTTAAAATTCCTGCCGAAAGGGTAGTTTCAGTGATCGTAGGAGCTATGGCATTGATGCGTACTACCGATGCTAATTCTGCTCCTAACGATTTCACTAAACCTTCAACTCCCGCTTTTGCGGTAGCAATACTCGCGTGGAATGGCATTCCTAGTTTTGCTGCTACTGTGCTGAACAAAATAATCGATGGATTTTGTCCTTTTTTCAAATTTGGTAAATATTTCTGAATGGCTTTTACGGCACCAATCACATTGATTTCAAAATCAGTTCTGAAATCATCAATACTCAAATTCGAAATTGGTTTCAGTGTAATCGAACCCGGACAGTAAATTAGAACATCGACAGCTTCAATTTCTGGTAAAGCGTCCTGCAGCATATCAATCGGGAAATGCACTAAATTAGGATGCGTAACTTCCGGAGCGGTTCTGCTGATGTTATACACTTTATTATTTTCTAATTGTTGCAATAAAATCGCACTTCCAATTCCTTTGCTTCCGCCAATGATGACTATGTTTCTCATATGTATTATTCAATCTGTTATTTAAAATTTATTCCATCTATTTGTTGCAATTTCTAAACTGCAAGTTATCTTTTGGCAATTTTGTTATTGTTTATTTGTCTTTGCATGGAGCATTTAAAACGTCCTTCTCTAAAATCTCTCAATTTTTCGTGTTTTGTTTTTCGACCTTGAACGCGTTCGCGCCACATCTTGAAGCTGGACCGTTTCATTTCTGCCCGCATTAGGTCGATTACTTCTTGCTCTTTTAATCCAAATTGCAGTAAAATAGCATCAAACGTAGTTCGGTCTTCCCACGCCATTTCTATAATTCGGTCTTTATCGATATCGGTAAGTTCTTTTTTTGCAGTCACGATATTTTTTAATTAAAATTACTATTGATTTAAATTTTCTATGGAACCATTATTCACTGTCGCCAATATCGGCCATGGTGTGCAGTTTCAAAATCCGGAAACTTTCTTCTTTTACTAAAGGGTTTTTCTTCATTCCCCATAAAAAATCACTGGCAAATTTTCGGGTTCTTTCCATATTTACAATGGGTTTTGGGTAATGAACACCCAGTTCAAAACCACTAAATTTTTGGTCCAGATAAGTCATTTTCGAAGGATCATGGATGAATTGTTTGGGTAAATCGCGCAATTCGGGTACCCATTTTTTTATAAATTCCCCTTCCGGATCGTGTTCATAACTGTTTTTTATCGGGTTGTAAATACGCAACATGTTGATGCCTGTTTCTCCGGCCTGCATTTGCAATTGCGGAAAATGAATGCCCGGCTCAAAATCCAGAAACATTTGCGACAAATGTTGGGTGGCTTCCTGCCAAGGCTGCCATAAATTATGCGTAAAAAAAGAAACTAACATTGCACGCATTCTAAAGTTTAAATAGCCCGTTTCGTTCAAACAACGCATGCAGGCATCCACCAGCGGAAATCCTGTTTGTCCGGTTTTCCAGACTTCAATGTAGTTTTTATTGACTTTCTTTTTCAGCGAATGAAATCCTTTATTGACACTTTCAAACTCCATGATTTCCTCCATTTCAAACTTTTGAATAAAATGCGCTTGCCAAGTCAATCTCGAAACGAAAGAATCAATTTGCTTTTTGTCCGTACACGTCAATCGGAATGTGGCTGCTTTTTGCAAAACCTGTCTTGAGGATAAATTTCCCCATGCGATGTAAGGCGATAATCGGCTGCAACTTTTTCTGGCCAATAATGGTTTCGAAATATTAGAACCATAGCCATGATAGCGCTCGTTGAAAAAACTGTCCAGGTATTTATTGGCCATGGTGAATCCGCCTTTTTGAAAAACGGTATCCGGAATGGTGTCTAAATTCGTTTTTTCTAAGCCATTTTCCAATTCCAGAATGGCGTCAGTATTCATTAAGTTTTCAGCCGTTGGGTTGAACGTAAATTGAGGTGCATTCATGTAATTTTCCCATTTCTCCACCCAATTGCTTCTGTTTTTTAACGCTCTAAAAATACCGTTATTCACATTTTCAATCCATTCAATCCGATTGTTTTTACAAAATCTTTTGAAGGATTTATCTCTTTCATATGTAATTTTCAACCCAGTTTCCTGATGCGAATACACGGTATCTATTCGGTAATTTTCCTGAATGCTATTAAAAGCAGCAATTACTTCACCGGAAACACTCAATATTTTAGTGTCAAAAGCAGCCAATTGTTTATTGATATCTACAATAGATTGCTTGATGAAATTCCAATGTCTTGCACTGTAATGTGGATCATTTTCTAACGAAGTTTCAAAAACATAAAGCAACAACGTGGGCTTATTTGATTGTATGGCGTTGTAAATCGCCTCGTTATCCAGCAAACGCAGGTCTCTTTTGAACCAAACTACATTAATATGATTTCGATTGTGATTCATCTATTGTTCTAAAATAATTGTTGTTGCAGCCATAATTGTTGAAACTTTGATTGTTTGTCGTAATTCTCTGCTTGTAACTTAATATTGAATTTTCGATCTCTCGGATCATTGCCAACTCCGGAAACATACATCCAATTGCCATAATTGCTATGCACATCATAATCAATCAAAAGCGATTCAAAATACGCAGCCCCAATTCGCCAATCCAAAAGCAGGTTTTTAGCAAAATAAGAAGCTACATTTTGTCGGCCTCGATTGCTCATCCAACCGGTTTGTTGCAATTCTATCATATTTGCATTCACAAACGGTTCCGGCGTATTCCCGTTAATCCAATTGCTGACTTCAGCTGTATTGGTTTTCCAATCATAGTTTTTGTCTAAAATCCCACCGATTTTAAAAATAGAATTACCATATTGCATCGAAACGTATTTGAAATAATCTCTCCAAATCAATTCGAAAATCAGCCAATAGGTCGAATCGTTTCGGACGATTTGTTGTTCATATTGCATGATTTCCCAATAAATCGTTTTTGCCGAAATGGAACCATTAGCCAACCAAGGCGAAAATTTTGAACTAAAATCGGTGCCAATTAATCCGTTTCGGGTAGACTTGTAAACGCTTAGTTTTTCGGTGTCCCAAAAATAATGCTCCATTCGCTTTAAGGCTTGACTTTCGCCACCTCGAAAAGGAAAAGCAGTTCTCGTATCCTTTGTAAATGCATCTAACCCTAAATCGGTCAGGGAAGGAATTAGCGTACTGTTGGCAATTAAATTTTGTTTATTCAAAGAACTCAAAACCGAAACAGGTCTTATTTTTACTCGGTTTTCACATAGCGTTCTAAACTGCGTAAAAACTTTTGGAATGCTATTTAAATCAAAAGGAATGTCATCAGGATGAAATAAAAATTGGTCGTAATGGGTTCTGAAAGTAACTGTTTTTTGTAATTGGGTTCTCAAATTAGCACTAACTTCAACTTCCTCACTGGTCCATTCTTCCTGAAAATAAATCGTATTAATCTGATGTTCTTTTGCGAAAGCGCTAATACAGTTCTCGGGTGTATCGTGGTAAACAAAAAGAGAAATATTAATTTTTTCCAGATTTGTTTTTAACTCTTTTACCGATTCAATCAAAAATTGAGCTCTGTATTTTTCGGTTTTTTTAAACCCAAAAGCATCTTTTTCAAAATGTCTGGGATCGAAACAATATACGGCTATTACAGTTTCATTTTCTTGAATTGCCTGAGTTAATGACGCATTGTCATGGACTCTTAAATCATTTCTAAACCAAACTAACCCTTTTTGTTTCTGCTGCATTTTTCGCTACAATATTTAACTTCTTCCCAAACTTTTTCCCATTTTTTCCGCCAGGTAAAAGGTCGTTTGCAAACCAAACAGACCTTTGTGGGCAGATTTTCCTTTTTCAATTTATTCGTATTTCTTATATTGATTCACCACAATCGTAGCTTTCAGGTCAAACATTAAATTGTACAAACCAAAGAAGGTTCGGTTCATATAAATAAAATGTTTCGAACCTCTATTGCCATTCATTTTTCTCAAATTAGTGTCTTTTGAAAAGCGTTCGCCCAATTGTGCTATGTTTTCAAAGAAAACGGCATCCGAAAAATCGAAATTTTCTTCCTGAAAGGGTTTGGTAAACAAAGACAATAAATCATAAAACATTTGGGTGAAATACTTGATTTCTTCTTCAGAATCATCCACTCTCAGGATTTCTAACTCAAAAAGTTTATCGCTGAACAATTGTTTGTTGTCGATTACTTTTTTGTCAATTAATTCAAAATAAGGAACGTAGAAATCATTCGGTATTTTTTTCATACAGCCAAAATCCAAAGCAACCAACTTGTTTTGGTCATTAACCAAAAAGTTTCCGGGATGCGGATCAGCATGTACTTTTCTTAAAATATGAATTTGATACATGTAAAAATCCCAAAGTGCCTGACCAATGGCGTTCGCCGATTCCTGATTGGTATTTTTAGCGGTATATTCAGAAAGGTGAATTCCTGTCATCCAATCCATAGTGATGATTTTCTCGGAAGAAAATTTCGGATAGTAATTAGGAAACACCAGATTTTCTATTTTTTGACAGGCTTCGACCACTTCCTGACTTTGTTTGAGTTCCAATAAATAGTTGGTTTCTTCAATCAGTTTGTCTTCGTCTTCCTTGAAATATTTGTCGGAATCTTTTCCTTGTAGGTTGAACATTCGAATGGCAATGGGTTTTACCAAAGCCAAATCAGATGAAATACTGTTCGCAACACCTGGATATTGAATTTTTACGGCTAATTTTTTTCCGTTTTTCATGGCCACATGCACTTGCCCAATACTGGCAGCATTAACAGAATTTGCATTAAATTCGTCAAAAATCTCGTAAGGTGTTTTTCCGAAATTGGTTTTGAAAGTCTTTAAAACCAATGGAGCAGACAATGGCGGAACCGAAAATTGCGACAAAGAAAACTTTTCTACATACGCTTGAGGCAGAAAACTTTTGTCCATGCTTAACATTTGCGCTACTTTGAGTGCACTGCCTTTTAAGCTTTTTAGTCCGTCATAAATATCTTCGGCATTGTCTTCGTTTAGTTTATCACGCGTCAAATCAGAATTGACCATTTTTTCGCCGTAATATTTCAAATAATTAACACCTACTTTTGCGCCGGTTTGCACCAGTTTTGAGGCTCTTTCAATTTTTGAAGTTGGAATATAATCGATTGTTTTCATTTATTTGTTGTAGATTTTTTCTTTGAAAATGAATTTTCCAAAGTCAATTAAGCTGTCAAGAGGAGTGATGTTCATCAATTCAAATGATGCTTTTACGGATTTTTCGATATAAATATCAGTTTTTTCAAAAGCGGCTGAAGAATCATCCAACCAGAATTTGATAGTTAGCAAAAATTGAAACCAAAACGATTCTGTAGTCGCTTTTTCTTGAAATTCTTGCAACTTTTCTTGTTGTGTTCTGAAATCGTCGGTGATAATTTCTGAAATGTAGCTTTTGAATTTCTTTCTCAAATCAGACAAAATCATTACATTTTTCAACTGATTTTGATGTTGTTTCAATGTTAAAACCACATAACTTCGGTTCGCTGTCACCAATTCGAAAAAAGTAAAATAGAAACTCAGCAACTTACTTTTCATGTCGTAGGTTTCGTAATCTGCATTTTTATTTAGTAATTCAATGGTTTTGTCAAAAAACATATTGAATATTTCTTTTTCTATGATTTCTAAAGTACCAAAATAGGTATAAAATTCAGCTTCGGTAAAATCATTTATCTTAGTGAAATGAAATACAGACTTCGGCTTTTCATTGTATTCTAAAGTATAATTCATATACATTGAAACAATTTTGTCTTTGGATAAAGGAGATTTTTTAGTTGCCATTTTAATTCTATTTTAATTAGAGTATAAAGGTACGTAATGTTTAATCAATTATTAATATAGTTAAACAAAATATTTTGTTATATTTGTATAGGATTAATTGATGCCTAATGTAAAGTGTTATGAAAAAAAATGTATTATTGACGGGAGGTACTGGATTTATTGGGCGCTATTTGACAGCAATGTTGCTTGAAAAAGGATATTCTGTTTCGATTCTTAGCAGAACCAGCAAAAAAAATACAGATACTATTTCCTATTATATGTGGGATGTATCTCAAAACAGTATCGAAGAAGCGGCAGTACTCAATGCGGATTACATTATACATCTGGCCGGAGAAAATATAGCGGATAAAAAATGGACAGAGGAGCGAAAAGCGGAAATAATTGCGAGTAGAGAACAATCCATTCAGTTGATTGTTTCGGTTTTGAAAAAACACGATAAGAAAGTGGAGGCCTTTGTTTCGGCTTCGGGAGTGGGGATTTATGGAGCGCTGAACGGAAAACAAATTTGTGCCGAGGATACGCCTGCAGCTAATGATTTTCTGGGTATTACCTGTCAAAAATGGGAATCAGCCACGCGAGCTGTAACAGAATTAGGCATACGAACTGTTCAAATTAGAACAGGTTTAGTGTTGGGAAAAAACGATGGTTTCTTGAAAAAACTACTTCCAATTTTTAAGTTCAGATTGGGTTCTGCTTTGGGTTCCAGTGAACAATTCATGCCGTGGATACACATTCATGATCTGTGTTCGATTTATCTGCAAGCGATTTCAAATCCTAAAATGCAGGGGTCTTATAATGCTGCAATCAATGATGGAACAACCAATGCTGTTTTTTCACGAACGTTAGCGCGAGTACTTGGGTATTCTATTTGGTTGCCCAATGTTCCTGCTTTTGTACTAAAAATAGTAATGGGAGAAATGGCCGTAATTGTACTTACCGGTTTAAGGGTTTCGTCTGATAAAATTGAAAAAACAGGCTTTGAGTTCAAGTATAAAAGTTTACAACTTGCACTTAATAATTGTTTAACAAAATAAATTTATTGTAAAACACAAATAATTTGGGTGTTGACAGTTTTGGATATTTTGCTTCGAACGATAAAAGGGATTTCAATTTTAAAATCATCCGTATTCAAGGCGAATTCCGAAATCAATTCTATTCCTTCTGCTGCTTTTTTGATTTTGGCTTGGACCACTATAAATTTTGTTACGCCATGAATTTCCAGTTTGCCTTTGATGGTGTAATCTTTCCCTTCCGAATCGATATTTTTTAAATCAAATTTTTCTATTTTTCCTTTAAAAACAGCTTTTGGGAATTTGTGACTTTCTAAATAATTTTCATTAAAATGAGTTTGCATCAAAGTTCTTTTGAAATTGAAATTCTTGATTATTGCGACGCAAGTCAACTTGCTGGATTTTAGTTCTAGGATGCAAATAGTCTTGTCGTTTGTTGCTTTTACTTCTTCAAAAAAAGGTATAGAAGCTTCAAAATTGATGATTCCTGAAGTAGTTATCAATCGTTCTTGAGCCAGATTTGTAATAGATACAAATAGAAGGAGTAGTAGCGTAATTTTTTTCATAGCAGAATATGAATTAAATTACTTAAAGTTACGGAATTTTATTGATATCAAAAAGAGAGAATGGACGTAAAGTTTTAATAAAAAATGCTTCAATCCCAATAGGTTTTTGGAAGATTGAAGCATTTTTTTTGAATCGAAAAAGGGTTGTGCTTATTTCAACTCTAATCTAACATTATATGCACTAAAGCTCGCCAAGGTTTCGGAAGAGCTGTGGTTGAATCCTTCTTCGTGTAATTCTCGTTCTTTTTTTAAAGCGATATGTTTGATGCAATTGCTAAACCGTCGAACTTCGGCAAGATTCGAGATGATTAATCCCGGTACAGCAACACTTTTTCCGTCATTATCTTTGGCCACCATTGTGAAATAGGAGGAGTTACAATGTTTAATCGCTCCCGTTTGAATGTTTTCTGCTTCGACACGAATACCAATAATCATGGAACTTTTGCCCACATAATTCACACTCGCTTTCATGGTTACCAATTCGCCAACTTCAATGGGTTTCAAAAAATTGACCGTGTCAACTGAAGCCGTTACACAATAGTTTCCGGAGAATTTTGAGGCGCTGGCAAAGGCAATTTGATCCAATAGAGATAAAATATAGCCACCATGAATTTTTCCGCTGAAATTAGTATGCGAAGGCAACATTAATTCTGAAATCGTAATATGAGAAGAAGCGACAGTTTTAAAACCCGTATTCATAATTTATTGTATTTTAAATGGTGATGTTTCAGCATGGACGGAGGTGATGAAATAGCGGGTTTCTCCCCACCAGGAAAACGTTCTGTAACGCTCTACATAAGTTAGTTTTACATAACGGCCTTGCGATCCTTTTAAATCCTCAATTACTTTTGCATCAATGTCTAAAACCGAAAAACTAAAAATTTGCGCACCCGAAATTCCTTGGCTCAATTCGCCTTCCCAAGTTTTCATGGCTATTCCTTTATGGCTCAGCTTGATTAATTCACCGGAACGAATCCCTTCGCTGTAAGGAACATAATAAATAAAGGCAAAATAACTAACGAGTCCCAATGCGATGATTCCTGCAATAATTCCTAAAATCCGTTTCATTGTTGATTAATTTAAAAGTTGGTTATCGCCTTTTTCAGCTCTGTTTAGTATGCTTTCCGGAAGTGCTTTTTTAGCTTTGGCTCCCATTTTTTTCAATTTTTCGACACTTGTAATCAAATTGCCTTTTCCTTCTACCAGTTTGTTCATGGCGCCGCTGTATTCCGTTTTACTTTCGTCTATTTTCTTTCCAATTCGGATTAAATCAGCCACAAAACCTTCAAATTTATCATACAAAGCACCAGCTTGTCGCGCAATTTCAAAAGCGTTTTCCTGTTGTTTTTGATTGGCCCACATGCTGTCTATAGTTCGCAATGTGGCTAATAAAGTTGAGGGCGTTACAATCACGATATTTTTCTCAAAAGCTTTGTTGTATAAAGCGGTATCTTCATTGAGCGCTATTGCAAAAGCCGGTTCAATCGGAATGAAAAGCAGTACAAAATCAGGGCTTTCTATTTGGTATAAATCCTGATAATTTTTATCTCCCAGTTGTTCTACATGGCGTTTAATAGAATTTACGTGCTCTTTCAAATACCCAATTTTCAAAATATCATCCTCTTCATTAATGTATTTTTCATAAGCCGTCAATGAAACTTTAGAATCGACCACCATCTTTTTTCCATCAGGAAGATTGATCACTACATCAGGAAAAACACGATTTCCGTTTTCGGCAACATGACTTTGTTGGACTTCATATTCCCGTCCTTTTTCTAAACCGGACTTTTCTAAAACCCGTTCCAAAACCAATTCTCCCCAGTTTCCTTGCATTTTGCTGTCGCCTTTCAGCGCCTTGGTCAGGTTGATGGTTTCTTTGCTCATTTGAATATTCATTTCGCGTAAACCCAGAATTTGTTGGCGTAAAGCAGCATGATAATCAATACTTTCTTTGTGGGTGTCTTCGACTTTCTTTTCGAATAACTGAATTTTATCTTGCAAAGGCGTCAAGATATTTTTCATATTCTCTTTGTTCTGCTCGGTAAATTTAGTAGACTTTTCGTCTAATATTTTGTTCGCCAGATTTTCAAATTCTTTGGTGAATTTTTCTTGTAATTTTTCTACTTCGTCTTTTTGTTCTTTGTTGCGTTCCCAAAGATTATCAAAATCAACTTCTTTTTTCGAAAGCTGAATGGCGAGACTGTCTTTTTCGTTACGAATGCTTTCTTTTTCGGAATTTATGGTTTCCAGTTGTTTTTCGAAAGCTATTTTTTCATGGGTCAATTGTTCTTTCAATTGTTCGAATTGCGAATTGGAAGCAATCAGTTTTTCTTCCAGACTAATTTTTTCAGATTGAAAACGAGCCGAAAAAATGAGTTTTCCAATGAAAATACCAATGGCGAATGCGATAATAAACACGAATAAAAACGGAAGTATAGCTGACATAAAAGGATAGTTTTTTTCAAAAAAGTAAAAGTAAGGAATAATATCAATTTTTAAGATAAAAAAAGTCCCACAGGATCAGGACTAAAGATATACATCGGAAGCATATAGTCTTATTGTATTATAGTTAAAGAGTTTATGTAATATTTCGAAAAATCATATTATGTTTTGAATTAAAGTACCTTTTTAATCATTATGAGAAAAAGGGTTATGTTTTTTGATAAATAATTCGCGAGCGTTAACAAAAAAACACTGCCAAAGGACAGTGTTTTTTTCTAATGAAGTCAAAACCCTATTCATCCAATGTCATATTTCCTCTGTTTTCCTGATTGTCAGGATGTGAATTCGGATAGCGATTCGGGATAATATCGGAATTATGATCTTTGTTTTCGATGGTTTTTTGAGTGTCTTTATCGGTTAAAACGCCTCGATTTAAACCTTCTTTTTCTTGTTGTATTTTGTCTGTCGGTTGCGGAATAGTTGGAATCGTGCCAGCTATATTCCGGGCTCTTTGTACAATTGTTTCGTTTCCGTTAGCGTCAATTTCTACTTCGCTGTTCAGTTTTAGTGTCTCTGGAATGTTGTTTGCACCCACGGGTTCTACATCGGGATTTTGTTTATTATTAGACATTTTTGAACCTAAATTAGTATTTTTCATATCGTTGTATTTTAGTGTTATAATCATAATTACTATAATGATACACCTTTTATACCCAGTAATTCAATCATTTAACATAGCGTTTGGTTTGTGGTTAAATGTATAGCAACCTTATTTTTATAGTGCCAAAACAAAACTATCTTTGTCTTCTAAAAAAAAAACAGCTTGAATGGAGCACCGTCATTTTATATTACACAAACCGTACGGCTATTTGAGCCAATTCATCTATGAGCTCAAACGAAAAAAGAAGCTTTTGGGTGAATTACATGATTTTCCTGCCGGAACTATGGCAATAGGTCGATTAGATGAAGATTCAGAAGGGCTTTTATTTCTGACTACCGATGGAATGAGGAGCGAAATCATCAGAAGTAAAAAAGTAGAGAAAGAATACTATGTGCAAGTAGACGGAATTATTACTCAAGAAGCAATTGATGAACTTCAAAAAGGAGTTGAAATAGGGTTTAATGGGACTAAATATACCACTAAACCGTGCAAAGCAAAATTGATTCTTGAAATTCCTGCTTTTGGAGCCAGAGGAAAAAAAATCAGGGATGAGCGTCACGGACCTACTTCCTGGGCTTCGATTACGGTCAATGAAGGTAAGTTTCGCCAAGTGCGAAAAATGACTGCGGCAGTTGGTTTTCCTACCTTGAGATTGGTTCGTGTCCGAATAGGGAATGTGCAACTCGAGGATTTACTAGCTGGAGAAGTGAAAGAAGTTATGAATTTTGAATTATGATTTTTATTCGTTTTTGCTTTCCAATTAAACGAATAAACAAATAACCGAATAAACAAATAAACTATGTTGAACATTGTTTTAGTAGAGCCTGAAATACCAAATAATACCGGAAATATTGGTCGTTTGTGCGTAGGCACCGAAAGCCGTTTGCATTTAATTCATCCTTTTGGATTTGTTATCAATGATAAAAATCTAAAACGTTCCGGGCTGGATTATTGGGTCCATCTTGATGTGACAGAATATCAAAATGTAGCGGAATGGATGACTCAAATTCCAGATCAATCAAGAGTTTTTCTGATGAGTTCCCATGCCGAAAAATCGTATTTACAAAATGATTTTAAAGACGGAGATTGGTTGGTTTTTGGAAAAGAAAGTAAAGGGTTAAGTGCTGAATTCCTCGCGTTATTTGATCAAAAAAATCAATTGACAATTCCGATGTCACCATTAATTCGTAGTTTTAATATTGCTAATTCGGTTGCATTTGTTGTTGGTGAAGCAAAAAGGCAGGTAGCAGTTTCCTATGTTCCGAAATAAGTATTTAATTTTTAAACTTTGTGTCTTTGTATTAGGATATCACAAATTTACCTTTTTCGGCATCAAAAATAATATGTTCATCTTTGAATAAGGTGTTGAAACTTCCTTTCATAATTAAATTACAAGGTTGGTCTTGAACCACAGTTTCCAGAGTCATAATGATTATCTCGTCGCTCAATTGAATGGCCATATCAATGTCATGTGTAGAAAACAGAATGCATTTTTCGGTTTCCTGTGTGAGTTTTTTTAGCAATTTAAAAAGTGCTACTTTATGTAATAAATCGAGATGAGTGGTTGGTTCATCCAAAATAATTAAAGGTGTGTCTTGTGCCAAAGCTCTTGCAACCAATACTTTTTGCAATTGGCCATCACTGATTTCATAATGCTTTTTGGAGGCCAAATGACTAATTTGTGTCAGCTTCATAGCTTCATTAACTTTGGCAATATCATGCTCCGTTAATTTTCCAATCCAATTCGTATAGGGTTGTCTTCCCAAAGCAATGAGTTCAAAAACAGTTAAATTACTGGGTGGTAATTTTTCGGTTAATACAAGACTTAAATTTTGTGCTAAACTCAAAGAATCTAATTCATGAATGTTTTTTTCGTTGAGAGACACCGTTCCTGACAGCGGTTTTTGAATGCCGGTTATTGTTTTTAAAAGAGTAGATTTTCCAATTCCGTTTGCACCGATTAAAGCGATGAGTTTCCCTTTTTCTAAAGTTAAATCAATATGGGAAGCAACAACCGTTTTTTCTTTTTTATAAGAATAGCCAATACTGATTTGGGATGCCTGTAAGATGATATTATTTTCCATTATCTTTCTTATAAAAGGAATTTGTTAAACACATAGAAACATAGCGTTTTATTGTTTTGGTAAAAGTTTAAAATACTCATTAACAAAGGTTTAACAATTAAAGTTTATTAAAACTCCTTTTGGTGCTTTTAAAAGTTTCATATAGGTTAATAGCTGTGCCTCAAAGATAGGATTCATTTCTAAAACAGATTTTAATTCAACAACTAAACAATTTTCAACAAATAAATCACATCGGAAGTCTGTTATTAGTTCTTTTGTTTTATAAATTATTGGCACTTTCATCTCTGTATAAAAATTTATTTTTCTATAGGATAGCTCTTCTTTTAGACATTGATGGTAAACGCTTTCAAGTAATCCTCTACCCATGTTTTTATGAACCTCTATTGCAGATCCAATTATTTCATAGGTTAAGTCATCTAAATATTTTTGAGTAATCATTTGTTTGTTAGTTATTAAAACCCATCGGTTACAATTAAAATAATTTAAAAATAAAGGTCTTGAATCATTGAAAAAGAATAAGATAGACCAATTCTTGGTTACAC
>ERZ1034363.1293-NODE-1293-length-14541-cov-2.551162_pt1 | contig 14541 bp, 17 predicted proteins | sample MGYA00520616_ERZ1034363 | MGnify/ENA primary metagenome ERZ1034363 (study PRJEB33736, sample SAMEA104284506) | Azolla filiculoides | biome: Urban; feature: Water surface; material: Ditch water | place: Netherlands | collected 2015-10-28 | depth 0-0.1 m ...
GGCGACACCGTTTGGGTGGCGCTGAAAATTCTGAGCTTACCGTTCACCGCGTAGGCACAAATGCAGGCCAATACCGTTGGCTTTTGGATGCCGAAATGCAGCAACGCGAACAGCGCGGCTTGCATGGCTTGCCCTTGCACTTCTTTGACTTGTATGTGCCTTCGCGCCAACAACCTGCCAAAACCATTTTGACCATGCGTGCCGATGTGGGCCGCGACCGCGTGGCGGGCATGATGTTTTTGATTCATGGCGAAGCCGCCACCTACCAAGTGGGTTGGACCAGCGACGCAGGCCGCGACTTGCATGCCCACAATTTGATTTTGTGGAAAGGCATCGAAGAGTTGCGCGAGCGCGGTGTGCGCAAGCTCGACCTCGGCGGTGTCAACACCACCCGCAGCGCAGGCATTGCGCGTTTCAAGATGAGCACGGGCGGCCAAGTGCTGACCTGCGCAGGGACGTTCATTTAAACCATGCTGCGCGTCTCCAACCTATCCTGCAGCCGTGGCAATAAGCCGCTGTTTGCCGACGTCAGCTTCGAGCTGAAAGCGGGCCAAGCCTTGCACCTTGAGGGTGACAACGGCGTGGGTAAAACCAGTTTGCTGCGCATCGTGTGTGGCCTGTCACCTGCAGATGCGGGCGAGGTGTGCTGGCAAGACAAAACCATTCAGCAAAACGCGACAGCCTTTCGTTCATCGCTGTTTTATTTGGGCCACGGCTTGTCGCTCAAAGAAGAGCTGACCGCTTTGGAAAACCTCATGTCGGACGCCGCCGTGTCTGGCCGCACCCTCAGCCAGCAGCAAGCCTTGGTGGCTTTGGCCCGTATGGGTTTGCGCGGGCGCGAGCACTTGCCGCTGCGCGTGATGTCGCAAGGCCAAAAGCGCCGCACGGCTTTGGCCCGTTTGTTGGCCAGCCAAGCGCCGCTTTGGGTGTTGGATGAGCCTTTTGTGGCTTTGGACGTGAAAGCGGTTGATGGCCTGCGTGGTTTGTTGGCCGAGCATGTGGCCAACGGCGGCATGGTGTTGTTCACCAGTCATCAGCCTGTGGCACTGATCAGCGCCAATGGCACATCGGTCGATGTGCAAACGTATCGATTGAGAGGCGTGGCATGAGTGGCGGCGCTTTCATGGCCGTGTTGCGGCGCGATTTGCTCTTGGCCATGCGCCGTAAGAGCGAGGTTCTCACGGCAGTGTTTTTCTTTGTGGTGGTGGCCGCCTTGTTCCCATTGGGCATTGGTCCTGAGTTGAATACTTTGCGCTTGGTGGCCCCTGGGGTGTTGTGGGTGGGGGCCTTGCTGTCGAGCATGTTGGCGCTGCAGCGCTTATTTGAGGCGGATTACCGCGACGGCACGCTGGAGCAAATGGCTTTGTCGCCCACGCCAATGCCCTTACTGATCAGTGCCAAACTCTTGGCGCACTGGCTGGTTTCAGGGGTGCCGTTGGTATTATTGGCCCCAGTTTTAGGGCTGCAATTTGACCTCTCGGCCGATGCCCTGATGACCCTCACTTTGGCCCTGTTGTTGGGCACTCCCGTTTTGTCTTTGGTGGGCGGCATTGGTGCTGCTTTGACCTTGGGTGTGCGTGGCGGCGGGGTGTTGTTGTCGTTGTTGGTGTTGCCTTTGTTCATCCCTGTGTTGGTGTTTGGTGCTGGCGCAGTTGAGGCGCAAGCCAGTGGTTTGGGAGCTCAGGCGCATTTGTCGATCTTGATGGCCATGCTGTTGCCCGCAGCCTTTTTCAGCCCGTTTGCATGTGCAGCGGCTTTACGGATCGCGTTGGAATGAAGAATATCAATTGGTTTTACTACGCAGCACCCCAAACCTTTTATGGTTTGGCGGGTAAGGCGTGGCCTTGGTTTGCGGTGCTGGCCACCTTGCTGATGCTGGTGGGCATGTGGCTGGGCTTTGCTGTGGCCCCCACGGACTTTCAGCAAGGCGAGGGCTACCGCATCATCTTCGTGCATGTGCCTGCGAGCTGGATGTCGATGGTCATTTACTTGGCCATGGCGTTTTGGAGCGTTTTGGGCTTGACCTTCAATACACGCCTGTCGGGCATGATGACCCGTGCATTGGCCCCCACCGGTGCCTTGTTTGCATTTCTGTCGTTGTGGACCGGCGCACTCTGGGGCAAGCCCATGTGGGGCGCTTGGTGGGTGTGGGACGCGCGCCTCACGTCTGAGCTGATTTTGTTTTTCTTGTACCTCGGCTACATCGCTTTGACCTCGGCCATTGACGACACACGCCGCAGCGACCGCGCCGGTGCACTGATTGCCATCGTGGGCGCCATCAACGTGCCCATCATTTATTTCTCGGTGAAGTGGTGGAACACCTTGCACCAAGGCGCTTCGGTGTCGGTGACGCAAGGCTCAAGCATGGCAGCCATCATGCTGTGGAGCATGTTGCTCATGGCCTTGGCGTTTTGGTTCTATACCGTGGCGTTGGTGCTGTACCGCGTGCGCACGCTCATCTTGCAGCGCGAGAGCCACGCCACTTGGGTGCACGAACTCGAAGAGGTGAAGTCATGAGGTGGGAAAGCTGGAGCCAGTTTTGGGCCATGGGTGGCTATGCCGTGTATGTGTGGGGCAGCGTGGGCGTGACCGCTTTGCTGCTGGCCGTCGAAGTGTGGCAAGCCCGCTGGGCGCACCGTGTTGTGCTGAATCAATTGAAAGCCGAGCAGGCTGTGGCCCAATTGCCTGTTGAGGAATTGATGTGATGAAACCCAGAACCAAACGATTTGCACTGATTGCCGCTGGCATTGTGGTGCTGTGCGCTGCTGCTGCCTTTGTGCTGAACGCCTTCCAAAGCAATTTGGTGTTCTTCTTCACGCCCACGCAAGTGAGCAAAGGCGAAGCCCCCAAGGGTCGCACTTTCCGCGCTGGCGGTATGGTGAAAGAGGGCAGCTTGGTGCGTGACGGCAACACCGTGCGCTTTGTGATCACTGACACCGTGCACGAAATGCCCGTGACCTATGTGGGCCTGTTGCCTGATTTGTTCAAAGAGGGCAAAGGCGTGGTGTCGCAGGGCAAGCTGGGTGAAGACGGCATGTTCGTGGCCAGCGAAGTTTTGGCCAAGCATGACGAAAACTACATGCCTCCTGAAGCCCAACATGCGATGGACGAAGCGGCGGCTGCCAAAGCTGCCAAGTCTGTTCAAACGCCAGCCCCCATCAAAGGCAACCCATGATTCCAGAACTCGGTAATTTCGCGCTCATGCTGGCCGCCTTGGTGGCGGTGATGCAGGGCGTGTTGCCCATTGCAGGCACTTTGGTGCGCAATCCGCAAACGCAAGTCACCTTGCAATCATTGGCCCGACCAACAGCGGCTTTGCAGTTTGTGTTGGTGGCGTTTGCTTTCGGTGCATTGGCGTCGGCATTTTTGAACAATGATTTCTCTGTGCTGTATGTGTCGCAGCACTCCAACTCCTTGTTGCCCAAGCCCTACCAATTTGCTGCAGTGTGGGGTGGTCATGAAGGCTCGCTCTTGTTGTGGGTGTTGTTGCTGGCTTTGTGGTCGGTGGCTGTGGCGGTGTTCTCACGCAGCTTGCCACTCGACATGGTGGCGCGCGTGATTGGCGTGTTGGGTTTGATTTCGGTGGGCTTCTTGCTGTTCATCTTGACCACCTCCAACCCGTTTGAGCGTTTGTTGCCAGCGGCCATGGATGGCAAAGATTTGAACCCGCTGTTGCAAGACCCAGGCTTGGTCATTCATCCGCCCATGCTCTACATGGGCTACGTGGGCATGGCCGTGGCATTTGCATTTGCCGTGGCTGCCCTGATGAGTGGCCGTTTGGATGCCGCTTGGGCACGCTGGTCGCGCCCTTGGACCGTGGTGGCTTGGACCTTCCTGACCTTTGGCATTGGCCTCGGTTCTTGGTGGGCGTATTACGAACTCGGCTGGGGCGGCTGGTGGTTTTGGGACCCGGTTGAAAACGCATCCCTCATGCCTTGGTTGGTCGGCACGGCACTCATTCACTCCTTGATGGTGACTGAGAAGCGCGGCAGCTTCAAGGCTTGGACCGTGTTGCTGGCCATTGCAGCGTTCTCGTTGTCGTTACTGGGAACGTTCTTGGTTCGCTCGGGCGTACTCACCTCGGTGCACGCGTTTGCGTCTGACCCCAAGCGTGGCGTGTTCATCTTGGTGTTCTTGGCGGTGGTGGTGGGCGCATCGCTCACGCTGTTCGCTTGGCGTGCGCCGCGTGTGGCCTTGGGTGGCCGCATGGAGCTGGTGTCGCGTGAGTCATTCTTGTTGGCCAACAGCGTATTGCTGGTGGTGGCCACGGCTGCGGTGTTGCTGGGCACGATTTACCCGCTCATCATTGACGCGCTCAACATGGGCAAGCTGTCGGTGGGCCCGCCTTATTTCAATGCGGTGTTTGCACCGCTGCTCGTGCCTACCGTGTTCTTGATGATTCCGGGTTCGGTGGCGCGTTGGCGTGATGCCAATGTGCGTGAGATTGCGCACAAGCTGCGTTGGACGTTTGCGGGTGCGGTTGCCTTGGCTGTGCTGTTGCCATTCGTGTTGGGTGGTTGGGCTATCGGTGCTGCGGTTGGTTTGTTCTTGGGTTGTTGGGTGGCCCTGGGCACAGCCCAACAAGTGTTGGAGCGCGTGGGCAAGCCTGGCCGCATTGGCGCATCCTTCTGGGGTCAACACATTGCTCACTTTGGTATGGCGGTTTTGGTGATTGGCATCACTGGCGTCAAGTGCTACGAGGTTGAGCGCGATGTGCGCATGCGCATTGGCGATGTCGTGACGATTGCGCCTTACACCTTCCGCTTGAACTCGCTCGACGAAGTACGCGGCCCCAACTACAAGGCTGTGCGTGCCGATGTGCAAGTGCTGCGCAACGACAAGATCATCGAAATTCTGCAGCCTGAAAAACGTCGCTATTTCTCATCTGCCATGGCTATGACAGAAGCTGGCATTGATTCGGGCTTCATGCGCGATTTGTACGTGTCGCTGGGCGAGCCGCTGGACGACGCACGCACCGAGTGGAGCATGCGCGTGTACTACAAGCCCTTTGTGCCATGGCTGTGGGGTGGCGTGCTGTTGATGGTGTTGGGTGGCGTGTTTGCCGCCCTTGACCGGAGATACCGCAAATGAAAAAGGTTTTGATTCCGCTGGTGGTGTTCATCGGCCTCGTGGTGTTTTTGGCCGTAGGTTTGAAGCGTGACCCGCGTGAAATCCCATCGCCCTTGATTGGCAAGCCTGCGCCACATTTCACCTTGTTCACCCTTGAGCCGGGCGATGCCAAGTTCTCGCCCATCGACATGCAAGGTCAAGTGTGGATGCTCAATGTGTGGGCCACTTGGTGTGTGGCATGCCGTGAAGAACATCCGGTGCTGGTGGCGTTTTCTGAGAAGAACCAAGTTCCTATCGTCGGCCTGAGCTACAAAGAGATTCAGCCGCAAGACCCCGCTTACAAATCACCGTTTGACGAGAAACTGCAGCTCGCACGCGAGCGCAGCCAAGTCTGGCTCAAGCGCCATGGCAACCCCTACATGACCACGGTCATGGACCTCGATGGTCGTGTGGGCATCAACTACGGTGTGTACGGCGTGCCAGAAACCTACGTCATCGACAAGGCTGGTGTGATTCGCTACAAGTTTGTTGGTGCGGTCACGCCTGCGTTGTTGGCTGAAAAAATCTTGCCTCTGATTGCGGAGTTGAACAAGTCATGAAACGTGTTTGGATGAATGGCGCCTTGAACGGCGTATATGCGCTCAGCGTTTCAATGGCGATGTGGTTCACCCCGCAGGCAGCTTTGGCGCAAGCAACCGCTGCTTCGTTGGCCCCTGAGCCAGCAATGGCTGCGTCTTCAGGCTTAGTGGTGGGGCGTGAAGCGCCACTCATGGCGGAAGACCCGAAACTCGAAGCCCGCTTGGTCGATATCTCGCAAGAGTTGCGTTGCATGGTGTGTCAAAACGAATCTTTGGCTTCCTCGCATGCCGAGCTGGCCGACGATTTGCGCAACGAAGTGCGTGAGTTGATTCGCTCGGGCAAGTCTGACCAAGAGGTGAAAGACTTTTTGGTGTCGCGCTATGGCGACTTTGTGCTGTATCGCCCCGAGGTCAAGCCTTTGACATGGGTGTTGTGGTTTGGTCCGTTTTTGTTGTTGGTTGTCGCTGCCATTTTCTTGGGTGTGTATTTGCGACAACGCCGAGTGTTGGCCGCACCTGCAGCCATGACGGACGACGAGCGCGAACGCGCCAAGCAACTGTTGAAAGGTTGATGTGAATCCCGCACTCGCTTTTATTTATGTCGCCGTGGCCATGATGGCTGTGGTGATGATTGTGTTGAGCGTAGCGCTGTGGCGTGGCTCGCAACAGGGCGCGCGTTTGGCGGCGCATCAAGCCGACGCTGTCAACGACCCCGCCAAAGCCAATGCTGCGGTGTACCGCGACCAAATGGCGGAGCTCGACCGTGAGTTCGTGATGGGCAACTTGAGCTATGAAGAGCTCAAAGCTGCGCGTGACGAGCTGTCGCAACGTTTGCTGGCAGATGTGGCGGTGTTAGACACAGCCGCTCAGGAGCAGCCCGCTAGACCTTCTTCAGCCGTTGTTTGGCGCAAACCTTGGCTGAGCATTGGCTTGTTGGTGTTTGTTGTGCCTGTAGCCTCCTTGCTGATGTACAGCGTGCTGGGTGAGCCTGTGGCGCTTGACCCGCGTGCCTTGGTGCAAGGTGCTGGCAATGGCTCTGAAGAAGTCACGCCGGAAAAGTTGACGGAGATGGCCACTGCACTCACTCGCCGTTTACAAGACGAGCCCAACAGCATGGAGGGCTGGGTCATGCTTGGGCGCGTTCAACGCGCGCGTGGCATGTTCCAAGAGTCCGCAGAGGCCTTTGGCAAAGCTTTGTCCTTGAGTCGCGATGACAACCTGTCCATTGAACGAGCCGAAGTGTTGGCGCAAAAGAACGGTGGCAGTTTTGCTGGCGAGCCTTGGGCCATCATTCAGCGTGTGCTGACCGCTGATCCGCATCACCTCAATGCCTTGTTCTTGGCCGGTAGCGCGTCTTATGCCGAGTTGAACTTCAATACCGCGCTGCGCTATTGGGAGCGAGCCCGCGAAGTCGTGCCCGCAGATTCGCCCGACGCCCCAGAGTTAGACCGTGCGATTGCCGAAGCGCGCAACAAGATGGGCCTGCCAGCGATTCCACCTCGTGCAGCCAGTGCCACAGCCGATGCAGCCGCAAGCTCGCCTGCAGCAAAGGCCGCGTTAGCGACTAGCAGCATCAGTGGCCGCGTGACCTTGGTGAAAGAACTCCAAGGGCTAGTAGCCCCCACAGACACCGTGTTTGTGTACGCCACGCCTGTGACAGGCTCGCGTATGCCGATAGCCATTTTGCGCACCACGGCCGATAAATTGCCTTTGGATTTTGTGCTGGATGACAGCATGGCCATGAGCCCGAGTGCCAAGCTCACAGGCATGGGCGAAGTGACCGTGCGGGTACGCATCTCCAAAAGCGGACAAGCTACAGCGCAAGCAGGTGACTATGGCGTGAGCCTCACACCGGTTAAGCCCGGCAGCAAAGGCCTGAACTTGATGGTGCGAGACACCTTGCAGTCCACAGCGCAGTAACGCGGTGAACAAGCCATGAAAAAAGCCCCGTAGTTTTAAAACTGCGGGGCTTTTTGTTTGGGGTGTGCTGAATTACAGCAAGCCGTTCATGCGCGCAAAGTGCAGCGTCTGTGTACGGCTCTTCACGTCCAAGCGACGGAACAAGCGCCACAAGTGAACTTTCACCGTGTGTTCGCTGATGTCCAACTCGGCAGCGATGTCGCGGTTGCTCAAACCACGGTCCAACATCACGATGAGTTGTTTTTGGCGCTTCGACAATTTGGTCTCGCCCACGGCCACGGCTGGCTCGTCATCGCTGCCGTGCTCGGCTGCAAACAAACCTTGAATGGCAGAAGAGATTTCGTTGGCAGGTGTGGACTTCTCGATGTAGATGTCAGCACCAGCTTCGATACAAGTTTCTTCAGCTTCGCCTGCAGGCATAGAAGAAATCACGGCCAAAGGCACGTTGCCGTACATGGTCTTAATTTCTTTCACAGCCGAAGTGCCTTTGACACCAGGCAGTAACAAATCAAGCACGAACAGCTCTGGCTCGCCGTTTTTGATGATGGCAGCTTGCAGTTCGCTGAACTTTTCCAACTCGATCACTTTGGATGCCGGACGCATACGACGCAACAACATGGCGATGGCTTGGCGAACCAAAGGATGGTCGTCAATGATGTACATACTCATTTTTATTACTCCTGAATCAATATTAGTAGTTTAGCCCCATTGCGGACCGAACATCCTGCATGGTTTCCCGAGCTGTTTTGCGTGCTTTTTCAGTACCTGCATCCACGATATCACGAACAATCTTGGGGTTGGTGATGTACGGCTCTGCGCGTTCGAGCATGGGTTGCTGCTCGCGCAGAATGGCGTCAATGATGGGTTGTTTGCACTCCAAGCAGCCAATTCCGGCGGTTTTGCAGCCTTGGGCTACCCACTCACGTTGGCCCGCATCGCTGTAGACCATGTGGAATTGCCACACCGGACATTTGTCGGGGTCGCCGGCATCGGTGCGTTTTTGGCGCGCAGGGTCGGTGGGCATGCGCTTGACCTTGTGCTCAATCGTGGCGCGGTCTTCGCGGATGGCGATGGAGTTGTTATAGCTCTTGCTCATCTTTGCGCCGTCCAAGCCTGGCAATTTGCTGGCTTCTGTCAGCAGCGCGTGTGGCTCGGTCAAGATGACTTTGCCTGTGCCTTTGAAGTAGCCACCTAAGCGCTCGCGGTCTTGTTCGTCCAACTCTGGCGCTGATGCGATGTAGCCCAGCGCACCTTCCATGGCTTTGGCGTCGCCTGTTTCTTGGTAAGCCTTGCGCGATTTCTCAAAGCGTTTGATGCTGTCTTTGGGCAGCTTGGCCAGAGATGCTTGGATTTTTTCTTCCGCATTGATTTCGCGGCCGTACAAGTGGTTGAAGCGACGTGCGGCTTCGCGCGTCAGCTCCACATGGCTGGCTTGGTCTTCGCCCACGGGCACATGCTTGGCTTTGTAAATCAAGATGTCGGCGGCTTGCAGCAGCGGGTAGCCCAAGAAGCCATAGGTGGACAAGTCTTTGTCCTTGAGCTTTTCTTGTTGGTCTTTGTAGGTGGGCACGCGTTCGAGCCAGCCCAAGGGCGTGCCCATGGCTAACAGAGTGAACAGCTCTGCATGCTCTGGAATACGGCTTTGCAAGAAGATGGTGCAAGCGTTCGGGTCAAGGCCAGCGGCGAGCCAGTCGATCACCATCTCGTACACGTTCTTCTCGATCACCTCACGGTTTTCGTAGTGCGTGGTGAGGGCGTGCCAGTCGGCCACGAAGTAGTAGCAATCCATCTCGGACTGCAAACGCACCCAGTTTTTCAAAGCGCCGTGGTAGTGGCCCAAATGCAAAGCACCCGTGGGGCGCATGCCGGAGAGAACGCGTTCTTTCATATCGTGCTTACTTATAAAAATCAGGGATTCAATAAAAATTCAAAGGGGCTCAGCAAAACTGACAACACGAAGACGGTCCAACTCATGAGAGGTGCCATCCAAATGCCATCGAGCAGCTTGAAAGCCACCAGCCCCAAGATGATGTACATGCCGTAAGGCTCGACCTTAGATAGCCACACCGCAGCACGCCAAGGCAGCAAGCCCACCAGCACGCGGCCACCATCGAGCGGCGGCAGAGGAAAGAGGTTGAAGACGAACATGGACACGTTCACCACCACGCCCGCCAAGCTCATTTTCAAAAAGTAGGTTTCGGTCACGCCGAAGCCCTTCATCATGTAGAACGCCAAAAGCCAAGCGAGTGCTTGCAAGAAGTTAATGCCTGGTCCTGCCAAGGCCACCCAAATCATGTCGCGTTTGGGATGGTTCAAATTGCCAAAGCGCACAGGGACAGGGCGGGCGTAGCCAAACAAGAAATTGCCGCCTGTAGCAAAGTACAAAAGGGCAGGCATCGCAATCGTGCCCAAAGGGTCAATGTGTGGGAGGGGGTTGAGGGTGACGCGGCCCAACATCAGCGCGGTGTTGTCACCCAGCTTGTGCGCCACGTAGCCGTGCGCGGCCTCGTGCAGCGTGATGGCAAACACCACGGGCAAGGCATAGATCAGGATGGTTTGAATCAGCTCTGGAAAATTCACAGCGCGATTGTCTCATTCAATGGTCGCATTCAACACTTTGGGTCTAGCTGTGGGGCGGCTTACAGGCCCAAAGTGCTCAGCGGGCCGCGTCCTTCGCGGATCACCTCGGGGTCACCGCCGCCATCCATGGGCGTGAGGTCGACCACAGTGGTGGGTTCGAGTGCACAGGCGCCTGCGTCAATCACGGCGGCAAGGTCGTGCTCAAAACGGTCGCGAATTTCTTCGGCATCGTTCATCGGATCAGTTTCGCCGGGTGCGATGAGCGTGGTGGCCAGCAGTGGCGCGCCGTGCAGTTCGAGCAAGTCGAGCAAGGTTTTGTTTAGCGGCACGCGCAGGCCAATGGTTTTGCGCTGCGGGTGGCTCACGCGGCGGGGCACTTCTTTGGTGGCTTCCAAGATGAAGGTGTAGGCCCCGGGCGTGGCGGCTTTGAGCAATCGGTATTGGCGGTTGTCCACGCGCGCGTAGTTGGCTAGCTCAGACAAATCGCGGCACATCAACGTGAGGTGGTGTTTCTCGTCTACTTGCCGAATGCGGCGCATGTGTTCAACCGCCGCTTTGTCGTCCAAGTGGCAGACCAAGGCATAGCTGGAGTCGGTGGGCACGGCCACGATGCCGCCGCGCTCGAGCAGCTGGACGGCTTGCTTGAGTAAACGGGGCTGAGGGTTGTCGGGGTGAACTTGAAGAAACTGAGCCATGAGCGGGTGTGGTGCGTGACACCACGAAGTATTGATTGAAAGCGTTATTGAATTCGGTCAGCCAGAGCTTCCCACACGGGAGTGAGCTGGCCTGGCAACCAAGGCAATGTGCCAAGGTCAATGCGGCTTTCATCGGGGCTGTGGAAATCGCTGCCGCGTGAGGCGAAGAGGTCAAACTCTTTGGCCATGTCGGCGTAGGTCACGTACTCCGCAGGCGTGTGGCTACCGGTGACCACCTCGACGCCTTGGCCGCCGTGGTTTTTAAATTCAGTGAACAGCGCAAACTCTTCGTTGGGTGTGAAGCCATAGCGTGCGGGGTGGGCGATGACGGCCATGCCTTTGGCTTGCACGATCCATTGCACCGCGTCTTTGAGCGAGGCCCAGCGATGCGGCACAAAGCCGGGGTTGCCTTCGGTCAAAAAGCGGCGAAACACTTCGTTGGTGTCTTGGCATGCGCCGGTTTCAACGAGGAAGCGGGCAAAGTGGGTGCGCGAAATCAGTTCGTGGTTGCCTGCATATTTCAAGGCACCCTCATACGCGCCGTGAATGCCTACTTTGGCCAAGCCGTCTGACATTTCTTTGGCACGTTCACCGCGACCGCCACGTGTTTGGTGCAGACCTTGTTTGAGCTGTTCGTCGTGCGCATCAAAGCCCAGGCCCACGATGTGCACGGTTTTGTTGGCGAAGGTGATGGAAATTTCCACGCCAGTGAGGTACTTAAGACCATTGGCTTGCGCTGCGGCGAGAGCGCGGTCTTGGCCGCCTACTTCATCGTGGTCCGTCAAGGCCCACAACTCGACACCGTTGGCTTTGGCGCGAGCGGCCAACTGCTCAGGTGTGAGCGTGCCATCCGAAACCACGGAGTGGCAATGCAGATCAGCGTTGAGGATGGATGAGGTCACGCCTTCATTGTAGGCGTGGCAAGGCTTGTCGTGCGTTGGCGCTGGTGGCTGCAGCCAGTTCGCCCAGAGAGATGCCGCGCAGGTCTGCTAGCACTTCGGCAATGCGCGGCAGTTCAGCGGGTTCGTTGCGGCCTTGGGGCTGGCCTGCAGCGCGTTGCTCGGCAGTGGTGTAGAGCCAATGCGGCGGGATGTCTGGTGCATCGGTTTCCAGCACGATGGCCGAGAGCGGTAGCTCGGTGGCCAAGCGGCGCAGCTGCAGGGCACGGTCGTAGGTGAGTGCGCCGCCAAAGCCAAGTTTGAAACCCAAGGCAATGAAAGCCTGAGCTTGCTGCAAGCTGCCGTTAAAGGCATGGGCAATGCCACCCACCACGGGTGTGTCGCGTAAGCCTTTGAGCAGCAAGTCTGCACTGCGGCGCACATGCAGGATGACGGGCAGTTGGTGTTGTTGCGCGAGCTTGAGTTGGGCTTTGTAAAACTGTTGTTGCTTGGCCAGTGCATCGGGAGTGTTCAGCTCGGGCACAAAACCATCTAGGCCAATTTCGCCCACGGCCACCAAACGCGGGTCATCGCGGTGGGCGTGCAGCGCGGCATCGAGTTGTGCCAAATGCGCTTCGGTGGCGTGCGGTGTGTAGAGCGGGTGAATGCCCAGTGCATACGCGTCTTGCTGGGCATGGGCCAGCAAACGCACGGTGTCAAAGTTGGCCGCTTCGACGGCTGGAATCACACAGGTGGCCACGCCTGCTGCACGTGCACGCAGATGCACGGCAGCACGATCGGGTTCAAACTCGGCGGCGTCTAGGTGGCCATGTGTGTCAATCCACATCAGGGCTGTGCTTAGGTACTGCCCAATGCAAACACAGAGTTGGGTACTTTGCTGGCCAAAACGGTTTGCGGCTTTTGGGCAAACACGCCGCGTTTGGGCGAGTGGTTGCTAGGCACTTGACCTGATTTAGTCAGTTCAGTCGCAATCAAGCTGTGCAAGCTGATGGACTGCATGTGGTCTTCCATTTTTTGGTTCAGCTGTGTCCACAGGTCTTCGGTCGACACATAGCCGTTTTGGGCGGCATCAGCGGGGACCTGTTCTTTTTCGTCAGGGCTGTTGACGGCATAAATGATGTCGGCCACGCTGATGTGGTTGGCGTCGCGGTTCAGGGTGTAGCCGCCGCCTGGGCCGCGTGTGCTTTCCACCAAACCGTGCTGGCGCATTTTGCTAAAGAGCTGTTCAAGGTACGAGATGGAGATGTGCTGGCGTTGGCTGATGGCAGCCAATGACACAGGGCCTTGGTGCTGACGCAAGCCCATATCAATCATGGCAGTGACGGCAAAACGGCTTTTGGTGCTCAAACGCATGGTGTGCTCCTTTCGGTTTTTCTGAATACAACTCAGAACGAGATGAACTTTAATCACAAATTTACTTCGTGTAAATTCGTATTTATTGTTTTATTTATTCGAGAAAATCGAAGTTTAATAGGGTTTATGAACTTTAAACACTTGTACTATTTTTGGGTCACGGCACGTGCAGGCGGCATCATGCGCGCAGGTGAGCAGTTACACACCACACCGCAAACCCTGTCTGGCCAAATCAAATTGCTCGAAGAAAGCTTGGGCCGCAAGCTGTTTCGCAAAAGCGGCCGTCAGCTTGAGCTGACCGAGGATGGGCGCAAAGCCCTGAGCTATGCCGACGACATCTTTGCCTTGGGCTCCGAGCTCAAAGCCGCCATGGCCAACACCCAAGCAGGTGTGCGCACGCTGGAGTTTCGGGTGGGCGTGGCGGACTCGGTGGCCAAATCGGTGGCCTATCGGCTGCTGGAGCCTGCGTTGTCTATCTCTGAGCCAGTGCGCTTGATTGGCAGCGAGGGCAAGTTTCCAGACCTACTGGCTCAGCTGGCTTTGCATCGGCTGGACTTGGTGATTGCGGATGAACCGCTGTCCAAGCGCATCAGCGTCAAGGCGTTCAACCATGCGTTGGGAACCACGCCCATGAGCTTTTTTTGCACGCCCGAGTTGAAGGCTCAGTTGAAAGGCAAGTTTCCCCAGTGTTTGCACGAAGCGCCCATGCTGATTCAAGGCTCGGCATCGTCGGTGCGGCAGCAGCTTGATGGTTGGCTGGTGCGCCACAAAATTCAACCCCGCGTGGTGGGCGAGTTTGACGATGGCGCGCTGATGACGGCGTTTGGCCGCGAAGGGCGGGGCGTGTTCATGTCGCCCGGAATCTTAGAAAAAGAAACGGTGGCGCAATACGGCGTGGAAGTGATTGGCCGCAGCGACGAGCTGGTGGAAGAGTTTTTTGCGGTGTCTGTGGAGCGCCGCATTTCGCACCCGTGTGTGGCGGCGATCACGCAAAACGCGCGTGGGCGTTTGTTCAGCGGCTAATGCTTTTGAAAGCTTCGGGCCTTAGACCAATTTCCCAGAGTTGAGGTGTAGCTGGCGGTCGCAGCGCGCGGCCAAAGCGTTGTCGTGTGTGACCAGCACAAACGCGGTGTTGTGCTCGCGGGCCAGTTGCAACATGAGGGCAAACACGTTGTCGGCGGTGTTGCGGTCGAGGTTACCGGTGGGCTCGTCGGCCAGCACGCACGCAGGGCGCGTGACCAAAGCCCGGGCAATCGCCACACGCTGGCGCTCGCCACCCGACAACTCGGCTGGGCGGTGGTGCATGCGTGGGCCTAAGCCCACCGCTTCGAGCATGGCCTGCGCTTGGGCACTTGCGGCAGCGCGGTCCATGCGGCGAATCCACAAGGGCATGGCCACGTTGTCCAGCGCGCTGAACTCGGGCAACAGGTGGTGAAACTGATACAC
>ERZ1034363.1294-NODE-1294-length-14538-cov-2.426250_pt1 | contig 14538 bp, 15 predicted proteins | sample MGYA00520616_ERZ1034363 | MGnify/ENA primary metagenome ERZ1034363 (study PRJEB33736, sample SAMEA104284506) | Azolla filiculoides | biome: Urban; feature: Water surface; material: Ditch water | place: Netherlands | collected 2015-10-28 | depth 0-0.1 m ...
AGACTTTATTTCTTCAGTCCAAATCTGTTTTTTTTTCATTATTTATTATTATAACATATACTATAATTATTAAAAAATCTAAGTATATATAAATATTTATTATCTATATTACTCTGGTTTTAATGGTCCTTGAACCTCAAAACTTTTCTGGTTCGAACGCTGGATCAATTTGACATTAGCACCTACGGACTCACTTTTGGTTTATCCGAATACAACCGCGAAGGACATTATTTTACGTCTATAGTTGTTGAAAAAAATGAGTCTCCAAAAGATTTGGAATCTATTAAAATAAGAGACACCTACAATGTTTTGTATGCCAAAAATTTTGATCCCAATACCAAAGAATACATTGTTCATACCCAAGATGTTGACAAACTGGAACTCCCGAATATCCTGATTGAATTGAGTCGAAAATATTTTGGAGAACTAGGAAATGCTGTTACCGAAATAAGTGCTTCTGCAACCAAAAAAGAGAAAACAATAGAAGAAGTTCATCAATGTCCTGAATGCCTCACAATATACAATCCAACCTACGGTGATGCCATTCAAGGAATTGAAAAAGGAGTTTTGTTCCAAGATTTACCGGAAGATTATTGTTGTTCTCTATGTGAATCTCCAAAAATTAATTTCATAGCATTAACAGGCGAGAAATTAGATATTTTATAACGTTTCAAAAGCCATGCTCGAATTAACCACTAATTATTTTAATAATTAGTGTAATTCTTGTCGAAAACTACTCAAAAAAAACGCTTGTTAGCACCAAAACAATTACAATATGAATACAGGTTATAAAACGGTATCTTCCTCTTATGTTACTATTTCTGAGTTAATGCTGCCTTCACACACTAATTTCAGTGGCAAAATACACGGCGGTTATATCTTATCATTACTCGATCAAATCGCTTTTGCCTGCGCCTCAAAATTTTCCGGTAATTATTGCGTAACCGCTTCGGTAGATACGGTAAATTTCTTAAAACCTATTGAAGTGGGTGAATTGGTTACGATGAAAGCCAGCGTCAATTATGCGGGAACCAGCTCCATGATTGTAGGCATTCGTGTAGAATCTGAAAACATTCAGACCGGAACTATAAAACATTGCAATTCGTCTTATTTTACTATGGTTTCCAAAGATAAAGAAGGAAAAAACTCCCCTGTTCCCGGATTGATTCTGACCAATCTAAAAGAAGTTAGCCGGTTCCAAAACGGATTAAAACAAATTGCCATGAAAAAAGAAAAAGAATACCAAAGAAGCATTGCCACTTTTGGGTCTATCGAGAATATTCTGAGTGTCAATCAGTATAACGTTAAAGTCGAATTACAACAATAATTACCGAGGTTCCTAATCTTAATTGGAATCTTATTCTTTTTATATCTAAAGCAATTTTAGCCCACCTAAAACCTAAAGAAAATAATTCACGCTGACTAATTCTTCATTTAGTTTAGCGCTGACTTTCTAATACAACTTCCCAAATACCTTTCCTTTTTATTCCTATCCGGTTAGAAATCTACTTTACTTGGTTGTTACAACCAATTTACTTGGTTAAGACAACCAAGTAAGTTGGTTAAGACAACCAAGTAAGTTGGTTCTCATACCTAACTTAGTTGGTTAAGACAACCAAGTAAGTTGGTTCTTATACTTAACTTAGTTGGTTAAGACGACCAAGTAAGTTGGTTCTTATACCTAACTTAGTTGGTTATGACAACCAATTAAGTTGGTTCTTATACTTAACTTAGTTGGTTATAACAACCAAATAAATTGTATTTTAGAACCAGAACAACCGAAATTCTCCTCAGAATTAATTTTCAAAATAATAAACGGCTTGGCATTCCTCCTTTTTTCTTCTCTTTCATGGGATAAAAAATACCTTTAAAAGAGATTTAAACCAGAAAATCACTCTATTAAACCAAAGCCTAATTCATTTTTTTAGGTTAATCATCGATTATCAAACTAAAAACTTGTAATTTTGAAAGTAACCTATTGATATTCAAATTATAAAATTGATTTCAGACTATTCATTTTTCATAAAATAATGGAAAAACGAACTTACACTATAATTTTTATCTATTGAAAATACATTTTCAATAACTAAACAACAACTACATTAGCATAAAAATTTTAATCCTAAAAAATCAATATAATCATGGAAAATAATAATTCAAACACATCCGAAAGTAAGTGCCCGTTCTCTGGAGGTGCTTCCAAACAAACTGCCGGCTCGGGAACCAGAAACAATGACTGGTGGCCCAATCAATTAAAATTAAGTATCCTGCGTCAACACTCTTCCCTGTCTAATCCGATGGGTGAGCATTTTGATTACGCAGCAGAATTCAAAAGTCTTGATTTGAATGCTTTGAAGAAAGACATTTTTGATTTAATGACAACATCACAAGACTGGTGGCCTGCTGACTATGGTCATTATGGACCATTCTTTATCCGTATGGCGTGGCACAGTGCAGGAACGTATCGTATTGCTGATGGTCGAGGTGGTGCCGGTTTTGGTACACAACGATTTGCTCCGCTGAACAGTTGGCCTGACAATGTGAACTTGGATAAAGCCCGTTTGCTGTTATGGCCTATCAAACAAAAATATGGTAAGAAAATTTCATGGGCCGATTTAATGATTCTCAGCGGTACTTGTGCCTTAGAGTCAATGGGATTAAAACCTTTTGGTTTTGCCGGCGGACGTGCTGATGTTTGGGAACCTGCAGAAGACATCTATTGGGGTTCAGAAGGAAAATGGCTGGACGACAAGCGTTATACGGGTGACCGCGAATTAGAAAATCCGCTAGCTGCCGTACAAATGCGACTTATCTTCGTGAATCCAGAGGGACCAAACGGAAATCCTGATCCATTAGCATCCGCTCGTGATATTCGGGAAACTTTTGCCCGTATGGCCATGAATGACGAAGAGACAGTTGCGCTTATTGCCGGCGGACACACCTTTGGGAAAACCCATGGAGCTGCCGATCCCAATCAATATGTAGGTCCGGAACCTGCAGGCGCTTCTATTGAGGAACAAGGTTTAGGATGGAAAAACACATTGGGTACCGGAAATGGAGAAAACACTATTTCGAGCGGTCTTGAGGGCGCATGGACGACCACGCCTACCAAGTGGAGTAACAACTATTTCGAAAATCTGTTTGGATTCGAATGGGAATTAACAAAAAGTCCGGCGGGTGCGCATCAATGGCAACCGAAAAACGGAGCAGGTGCCGGCACAGTTCCAGATGCACACAATCCATCAAAAAGTCATGCCCCGTTTATGCTTACCAGTGACATCGCATTGAGAGCAGATCCTATTTATGAGCCTATTTCAAGACATTTCTTTGAAAATCCGGATGTATTTGCAGATGCATTTGCTCGTGCGTGGTTCAAGTTAACACACCGTGACATGGGGCCAATAGCGCGTTATCTTGGTCCGGAAGTCCCTACAGAAGAACTAATCTGGCAAGACCCTATTCCGGCTGTAACCTACCCAATCATAGACGATACTGATATTGCGGCATTGAAAACGACCCTACTGGATTCTGGATTATCGGTTTCCGAAATGGTAGCTACCGCATGGGCTTCGGCTTCAACATTCCGTGGCTCTGATAAACGTGGTGGTGCAAACGGCGCCCGCATTCAATTAGCACCTCAAAAAGACTGGGCAGTCAATAACCCAACTCAATTAGCAAAAGTATTAGATACACTTCGTAGCATACAAGCCACTTTCAACAGTGCTCAGTCTAACGGAAAACAAGTTTCATTAGCCGATTTAATCGTTTTGGCTGGAGGTGTTGGAATTGAAAAAGCCGCAGCTGCTGCTGGACAAAAAGTGAAAGTTCCCTTTTCAGCAGGAAGAGCCGATACAACACAAGAACAAACAGATGTCGAATCATTTGCGGTTTTGGAGCCGGAAGCAGACGGTTTCCGTAACTACATGAAAACGCAATATACAGTATCAGCAGAGGAAATGTTGGTTGACAAAGCCCAATTATTGACACTGACAACACCCGAAATGACAGCGCTTGTTGGTGGTCTGCGTGTACTTAACACCAACTTTTATCACTCTCAAAATGGTGTTTTCACAAAGCGTCCAGAGGTTCTTACCAACGATTTCTTCGTAAACCTGTTGGATTTGAATACCACTTGGAAAGCGGCTTCAAATGCACAAGACGTTTTTGAAGGTCGTGATCGCAAAACTGGCGAATTGAAGTGGACCGGAACTCGTGTGGATCTTATTTTTGGTTCAAACTCAGAACTGAGAGCACTTGCTGAAGTCTACGGAAGTGCCGATTCTCAAGAAAAATTCACAAGAGACTTTGTCGCTGCATGGAACAAAGTAATGAACTTAGATCGTTTTGACTTAGTCTAATTGCAGACTTTTCATAAAACAAAAAAGGTGGTCTTAACGGACCACCTTTTTTTATTTTAATTTAACCGCCAATCGCAATCATGCTGCGGTTATCTTGATGCAAAGCAGGATTGTTTACCTGCTCGATAGTCGTCATTCCTGCACGTACTTTCTTTTTGTTTTTAATGGCAAAAGCAATTAGGTTTTCTATCGCTTCGCCATTTCTGAAAGATGTCAGTAAATCTGTTTCGGAGTTGGAGAACAGACAGTTTTTGATTTTCCCATTGGCCGTAAGGCGAATTCTGTTGCAACCGTCACAAAAAGGATTGGTTATCGAACTGATAATCCCAAAACTTCCCAAGTAGTTTTTTATTTTGAATTCCCTTGCGGTGAAGTTTTTATCATCTTCTAATTTCTCTACATCCGATTCCGGGAAATGATGTTGCACCTGATCCAGAATCTCCTTTTGAGAAACCATTTTGCTCTTGTCCCACTCATTTCCTGCAAAAGGCATAAATTCTATAAACCGAATCGAAATGGGTAAAAATTGGGTGAGTTTGATAAAATCAATTATTTCATCCTCATTGAACCCTTTAATCAAAACCACATTGACTTTGATTTTGAAATCATTGTTCAACAACAAATGCAAATTATCAATTACACTCTGAAACTGGTTTCTAAGTGTAATCGAATGGAATTTGGAAGCCACCAAAGTATCCAAACTCAGGTTGATTTTTTTGACGTTAAATTGCTTTAAAACGTCTATGTGTTTGTTAATCAGAATTCCGTTTGTAGTGATGGAAATCTCCGTTTTGAGTGACGCCAGTTTGGCTATGATTTCAGGAAAATCTTTTCTTAATAGCGGTTCTCCGCCGGTCAATCTTATTTTGTCAACACCATTATTGACGAATGTTTGGGCGATGGCGTGAATTTCGTCAGCCGTCATCAAGCTCGCTTTTGGACTTAATACAATTCCATCAGCAGGCATGCAATAGGTACAACGCAAATTGCATTTCTCAATTAGAGAAATACGCAAATAGTTGTGTTTACGTCCAAAATCATCCGTTAAAACAGCATTATTTGGTGTCATGATTATTGCCTTTTAAAATATGAAAAACATGCAGCACATGAGGAAAAATCGCATCCATAGATTCTTTTGCGCCAATGGTTGTACCCGGGAACGCCAATACCAACGAATTCCCCAAAGTTCCCGCCACGGTTCTGGAAAGCATGGAATACGGCATGCGTTGTTGCCCATAATTGCGTATGGCTTCCTCGATTCCCGGAATTCTGGTTTCTAATAACGGTTCCAATGCCTGAGGCGTAACATCTCTTGGTGAAAGCCCGGTTCCTCCCGTAAAAATAATCAATTGATTTTCTTTGGCGAAAGCTTTAGTGCGCTCTTGAATCACATCCATTTCATCTGGAATGATTTCGTAATGTGTTGTTTCGACTCCGCTAATTTCCAGCTTTTCGACAATTATTTTACCCGAACGATCTTGCTTGTCTCCCGCAAAAATAGAATCGGAACAAACAAAAACCGCCGCTGTAATAGCCGATGGAAATCTATTTTTGAAAGACGATTTCCCGCCTTCTTTATTGATTAATTTTATGGTCGAAATCTCGATGTTTTTGTCAATTGGTTTCAGCATATCATACATCGTAAGCGCTACAATCGAAGCACCGTGCATCGCCTCGACCTCAACTCCGGTTTTATAAACCGTTTTCACGTTGAAAATAATGTCAATGCTCAATTCGTTGATTTCGTATGCTACTGATGTAAATTCAATCGGAATCGGATGGCAATCCGGAATCGATAAATGCGTGTTTTTTACCGCAAATAACCCGGCAGTTTTGGCCATTTCCAGCACGTTTCCTTTCGGAACCAAATTATTTACAACGGCATCAATAGTTTCTTGTTTGCTGACTATAACTGTTGCCTTTGCGGTTGCGGTACGAAGCGTACTTATTTTATGTGTGATATCAACCATTTTTATATGTCTAAAATTTTAAAGTCTAAAGTTGCAAAGTCAGCCTCTTGAAACAATAAAACCGTTATTTTTAATTCGTTTGGATTATTTTATTTATAATATTCAAAAAGACTTTCGACCAATCCACTTTAAGACTTTCGACCTTCGACTTTATGACTTTTATGACTACAAACTATTTTTCTTCCATGTAAAAGTACTATTTTCAAAGATTTCTTTGCCAAAAATAGGCACATCAGTTTTTATCCAATTCACAATCGTTTCTGTTGCTTCATACACTTGCTTTCTCCTTGTCGCCGAAACAAAGACAAACAAACAGATTTCACCCGCTTTGACTTCACCCAAACTGTGATAAATATGCATGCAAATCAAATCGAATTGGGCAAATGCTCTTTCTCTAATGGCGTCCATCGCCTCATTTGCCATTTCTTCGTAAGCGGTATATTCAATTGCCGAAACTTTATTTCCTTCTATTTCATCAGCTCTGACTTGACCATAAAAAATGTTGTGCTCACCAATATTCATTTTCGATTTGTGTTTGGCAATAGACTGCCCTATAAATTCCGAAGAAATTGGTCCTTGAATGAAAACAGTTTTCTTACTCATAATTTTATTTAATTTATACCTACAAGGTAAAAAAACCTTTCAGGAGAATTAATCCTGCAAAGTCTCCAAGACTTTGTAGGTATCTATTTTATCTAATGCTATAGCTCCTCCGGCAATACTTTTGACATTCCTGAAATTATTATTCCTAAGAATTTCAGCCGCCTTTTTACTTCTGATTCCGGATTGACAAAAAACAAATACTGTTGCATTCGTCTCTAATTGTCGGTATTCTTTTTCTAAAGTATCCAATGGAATTTGAACGCTGTTTACAATTGTAATTTTGGGATATTCATCGAAATTTCGAACATCCAGAAATACAACTTCCGGATGATGCATTTGTTCCAAAGCGGTAACAGCTGCAATCTCGGAATCAGTGTTTTCAGAAACAGCATACTTCTTTTCGAAAGCAGATTCATCCATAGTAGCAGCATCTGATTTGCTAAATTCGAACATTTGTTGCTCGTTATTCAACATATTATACACCAGTAATTTACCATGTATCACCTCTCCTATTTCTAAAACTATTTTCAAAACTTCATTTGCCTGAAACATACCTATTATCCCCACTGATATTCCCATTACTCCGGCATCATTACAGTTGCCAACTTGTACTGATTCTTCTGGAAAAAGACAACGGTACGTCGGTCCGTTTTTATAATTAAAAACAGAAACCTGCCCTTGAAATTTATAAACAGAACCATAAACAAAAGGTTTATTGGTAACGCAACACGCATCATTAATCAAGTATTTAGTATTCAGATTATCGGTAGCATCAACCATAATATCGTACTGACTGAACAACGAAATCGCATTTTTGGAATCTAATTTTTCAGTGATTGCATTTATTTTTATCGAAGGATTTAATGCCAAAGCCATTGCTTTTGCCTCAAGCACTTTACTCTTCCCTACCGCACTATTTTTGTAAATCACCTGCCGTTGTAAATTGGTCACTTCAATTCTATCATCGTCAATAATTCCAATCTCGCCAATTCCGGCTGCAGCCAAATAGGGTAAAACTGCCGCTCCTAATCCGCCCGCACCAATAATTAAAACTTTGGCTTGTTGGAGTTTTTGTTGGCCAATTGTACCTACTTCAGGAAGAATAATTTGTCGGTTGTATCGTGTTGTTTCCATAAATTTAATCTTTTATAATTCCCTTTTAGGAGTTTTATCCTCCGGCAAACGGTGGTAAAAGCGCAATGATATCATTACTTTTCAATCTGTAATCTGTTGCGTCTTGTACCATTTTCTGATTTACCGCTACACTAAAAGACAATTGACCCAGTTGGTATTTTTGTTCTAATGCCAACAATAAATCGCTCAAAGGCAGGTCTGAAAAAGAAAATTCTTCTCCCTGACTTTTTGTTCTTTCGGCTATAGCGCCAAAATATTTTACTAAAATCATATCGCTATATCTAAATTTTGAAAAATAAACTCATCGTCTAAATTCTCCTCTTGAAAATAAGCCGTTAATTTTGAAGCATTTTGCACCACTTCACCAATTACAATAATTGCAGGAGAAGAAAGTTGGTGCTCTTGAACTAATGCAGCAATCGAACTTATGGTTCCAACTACTTTTTTCTGGCTGTCTTTTGTTCCGTTCTGAATGATGGCAACCGGCAAATCATCGGTTCTGTTGTTTTGATAAATCGAAATAATTTCGTCCAATTTATTCATTCCCATCAAAATAACCACCGTAGCTGAAGATTGTGATGCCAAAGCCACATCTTTAGACAATTTATGGTCTGAAGTAGTTCCGGTAATCACCCAGAAACTTTCGGCAACTCTTCGTTGTGTCAAACTGATTCCATTAGATGCAGGAACGCCTAAAGCCGATGAAATTCCCGGAACAATTGCGGTCTCCAAATCAAATTTTTCGGCAAATTCTATCTCTTCACTTCCTCTTCCAAAAACAAATGGATCACCGCCTTTCAATCGAACAACATGACCAAAACGCTTTGCCATCGACACAATCAATTCATTAATTTGATCCTGACTGTAAGCGTGACAACCAAAACGCTTGCCCACAAAAATGATTTCAGCATGAGTAGTATATTGCAATAATTCTTCATTTACAAGCGCATCATACAAAACTACATCGGCACTTTCCAGTGCTTTGATGGCTTTTAAAGTAATCAACTCTACATCTCCGGGACCTGCCCCAACGATTGTCAACTTTGGTGTATTTGAATTTTTCATTTTAACTAAGATAAATTGGTATTCAATTCGTTTAACTCGGCAACAGAATTTATATTTTTAAACAGATGTCTTTTGGCATCCAAAATCGGAATCAATTGGTGTTTTATATTTGAAATAAAACACATCATTTTTAACTCATTGGCATCAATTGCCTTTTTTAAAACAGCTAATATATTTTTCGAATATATTCCTATCAAAGGATGAATCCGATTCGTGTCTTCAAAAACAGAAACATCAAAATCTACAGTATGCTTTTCAATTAATTCTTGTAACATTTCGGTTGAAATTAATGGAATGTCACAACTCAAAATCAAATTTATTTCAGAATCTGAATGAATCAGCGCCGAATAAATTCCTCCCAAAGGGCCTTTATCAACAACTACATCCTTTATTTTTTTGTAGGCTAAATAATTGTAATCATTTGTATTTGTAACCAATTGAATGTTATTTGATATTGGCAAAACCGCTTCAATAATATGCTCAATAAAAGGTTTGTTTTGATATAAAACCAATCCTTTCTCCGACTGCATTCGGCTGCTTTTCCCTCCACAAAGAATCGATACTTGCATACTTTCTAATGTATTGATTAAACAATCAACTTCACGCTCGCCAATAAAATTACGGTTGCCAAAACATATTTTAGAACCTTATTCGAAAAATAACCACTGCCGTAATAAGCACCTAACATTCCTCCGAAAACTGCTATTGGCACTAAATAAAAACTTTCTGTTGGAAACGTTTTGTCTTCCATAAAATAACCCGAAAGTCCCGCTACAGAATTGACAAAAATAAACAAACTTGAAATTGCAGCTGTTTCTTTTAACGTTGCCCAACCCAATAACAACAAAATTGGACTCAGGATAATGCCGCCGCCAATGCCCAACATTCCTGATAATAATCCAATTCCAAAACCGATTCCCATCGCAATCGGAATATTAATTTTTACACTTTCTTTTTCTTTAGAATTAAAAAAACCAAACAATCGCAAGGCCGCCAGAATCAATACAATTCCTAACAATATTTTGTAAAAACTATTTTCTAACGGAATCATTCCGTCAATAAAAGCAGCCGGAACCGAAGTTATCGCAAAAGGATAAAACAACTTGAGTTTGAAAAAATCTTTTTTATAATAAAAGAAAAAAGAAATTCCGGAAACAAACAAATTCAACAACAAAGCCGAAGGTTTCATCACCGAGATTGGAAATGCAAAAATCGCCATCAACGCTAAATATCCCGATGCACCGCCGTGTCCCACGCTGGAATACAAAAATGCAACCACCGCCAATAACAGGCCGAATACAATCAAAAAATCGTTATTTAAAAGTGTCATCTGCATCTGTTAATTAATTGGTATAACTAGTACTTCCTGATTTTTTTCAATAGTTATCGAATCAAAAGGCAAACAAATTAAGCCATTCGCTTTCGCAAAAGTGTTTAACATAGCCGAACTTTGACTCTCTAAAACCGTGACTTTTTCATCATCAAAAAACGCTTTCAAAAACAATGTTTTTCCTGATGTATTCTCAAATTGGGTAGTTATTTTTCGGGTGATTTTTGACAAATGAATAGTTTCAAAACCCATACTTATTTTGAGTGCAGGATATACATACACATAAAAACCTGTCAATGTTGACGCAGGATTTCCAGGCAAAGCAAAAACTATTTTTTTATCTTTTTTTCCAAAAAACAAAGGTTTACCAGGCTTCTGATTTATTTTATAAAATAACTCTTCTACTCCATTTGACAAAAGGGCTTCTTTTACAAAATCATAATCACCTACCGAAATTCCACCGGAAACAAGCACCACATCAAAGTCAGAAAGACACTCTTTTACAGCTTTTTTGGTCGCTTTCAGATTATCTTTAACCCTGATTATTTTTACTTTTTTGATTCCAATTCCTTTCAAAGCAGCTTCCAGCATAACAGAATTACTTTCGTAAATCTTCCCTTTTGGCAGTTGCTTTCCGGGTTTTACCAGCTCATTTCCGGTAACTAAAACTGCTATTTTTGGCTTGGCATATACCGTGATTTCTGTTATTCCCAAACAAGCAAGAAAACCAATGGCCGCAGGATTAATAAGAGTATTTTTTGGTAAGACGAGTTCGTTTTCTTTAATTTGCTCACCTTCATTTCTAACATTTGCAAATCGAGAAGGCATTTTAGTGATTGCTAATGCATCACCGGTTCTTGAAGTGTGCTCTTGCATCACAACCGTATCTAAATGATCCGGAACAAAAGCGCCGGTAAATATCCGAATGGCTTCGTTTTTAGCCAGTTCTATGTTCGAAAAATCGCCCGCTTGTGAGGTACTAACTACATCTAAATGCTGTAATTCACTGTGCAAAAAAGCGTAACCATCCATGGCTGATTGACGAAAAGGCGGCATATTCATTGGTGAATAAATGGCTTCCGCCAAAATAAAACCAAGTGATTTAGACACTTTAATTTTTCTAATGGGCATCTTGCAACTATTCTTTGCAACAACAGATAAGGCTTCTTCGACTTGTATCATAGTATCATCCAATAAAACTAAGTAAAAATACTTATTGCAAATATAAGTAAAATTACTAAGTAACATTCATAATTAACTATAATTACATGCAAAATGAATTTAGAGAGATTTATGCCCGTTTTATTTATGAAAAAAGAACAAAGCAGCTTTCAAATATGAAAAATGTGCAAAAAAGAAATCCCAAAATCTAATAAAAGACGTTGGGATTCGTAGGCTAAATTAAAATAAAGCTATTTTATTCAAACTCACTCAATGCTTTTTCGATGATGCCAAGACATTCCTGAATTTGAGTTTCGGTGATTACTAATGGCGGAGCCAATCGGATTTTATTCCCATGTGTTGGTTTTGCCAATAAGCCATAATCTCTGAATTTCAAACAAATATCCCAAGCTAAATCCGAATCTTCTCCACAATTAATCACAATCGCATTCAGCAATCCTTTTCCTCGAACCAAAGTAATCAAAGGGTTTCTGGAAGCAATATCATTTAATCCTTTGCGTAAAATAACACCCAAACGTTCCGCATTTTGTGCTAAATTTTCGTCTTTAACCACTTCAAGTGCTGCAATGGCAACAGCTGCTGCAACGGGATTTCCACCAAATGTAGAACCATGTTGCCCCGGTTTGATGATATTCATTATTTCGTTATTGGCCAAAACTGCCGAAACTGGATATACTCCACCAGAAATCGCTTTTCCTAAAATAAGGATATCCGGTTTTACTTCAGGTTTGTTTTCGCATCCTTTTTCGCAAGAACAATTTCCACAAGTCGCTAATAATCGTCCTGTTCTAGCAATTCCAGTTTGTACCTCATCAGCAATAAATAAAGCGTTATGCTCCGCACAAAGGGCTTTGGCTTTGGCCAAATAATCATCGGCTGGAACATAAACCCCGGCTTCTCCTTGAATAGGTTCTACTAGAAATCCGGCAATATTTTTGGTCGATTTCAACACAACCGACAACGCTTCGATATCATCATAAGGAATTTTTATAAATCCTGCAGTAAACGGTCCAAAACTTTTACGCGCACTCTCATCATTAGAAAAGGAAATAATAGTAGTGGTTCGCCCGTGAAAATTATTTTCACAAACAATAATTTGTGCTTCATTTTCAGGAATACCTTTTACTTCATAAGCCCATTTTCTACATAATTTAAGGGCTGTTTCTACCGCTTCTGCACCCGTATTCATGGGTAATACTTTATCAAAACCAAAATAATTGGTTACATATTCTTCGTAAACACCCAATTGATCGTTATAAAAAGCACGTGAAGTTAAAGTCAGTGTTTGCGCTTGTTTTACCATTGCTCCAATAATTTTTGGATGACAATGTCCTTGATTTACGGCAGAATACGCGGATAAAAAATCATAGTATTTTTTCCCGTCAACATCCCAAACATAAACGCCTTCACCTCGCTCTAAAACTACGGGCAAAGGATGGTAATTGTGCGCTCCGTATTGATTTTCTTTAGCAATTAAAGCTTCCGATTTTGAGGAAAGGATTTGTTCTGTAGGTGTCATGGTGATTCTTTTTTTTAAATCTTAAAGTGCAAAAGTACTGAAAATATTTTATTTTAACACGAATATCAACTATTTTGACTTTTAAAAAACAATATATTAAAAATTATTCTTTAATTTGTTTAAAAATAAGTCATTTTGTAATTTTAGTTGTTCGGTTTTTAAAGCTATTTTTAATTTGAACAAAAAACAATTACTTTTATACTTGCTCAAAAAAGTGATTTTAACTTAAAAACAACCCAAAAATGGATGCTTTAGACGAATTCGATATCAATATTATAAAAGAATTAGAAAAAGACGGAAGAATGGCTTACTCTGCCATAGCCACTAATTTGAAAATATCAAATACGATGGTGCATCAACGCATTAACCGATTAACCGAACAAGGAATTCTAGCCGGAATAAGACCCATTATAAACGAAAAAAAAATAGGATACGATTGGGCTTCTTTCACCGGAATAACCCTAAATAAAGATCCCGATTCAATACAAGTAATCGAAGCCTTAAAAAACATTCCCGAAATCACAGAATGTTACTATGTTACAGGTTCTTTCACGCTTTATATAAAAATAATTGCCAAGAATCATGAACACATGAGGAAGATTCTTTACGAAAAAATCGACAACATTCCCGGAATTGCCAAAACTGATTCTATCATAGAATTAGGTTGTGCATTTAAACGCAACGTAACATTATAAACTTAAAATCTGAAAATAACCCCTAAAATAAAAACGAATGAAAATCACTGTTCTTCTCCCAAAAAATTATTTTAAAATCATACTTATTTTCGTTCTCTTTTTATTCTCTACCAGCATTCAAGCGCAAAATCCAAAAGGGAAATTATTTATCATTGGTGGTGGTAATCGCTCGGATGCCTTGATGACAGAGCTAATAAGCATTTCTGATTTAGAGAAAAAGGATTTTGTAGTCGTCCTGCCCATGTCAAGCGAAGAACCGGACAGCGCGTATATTTATTTCAAAGAGCAGTTTCAAAAACTGACGCCACATCCTATTATTATGATGAATTTTGATAAAAATACAGCCAATAATAAAACCTTAACCGACTCACTACAAAAAGCAAAACTTATCTTCATTAGTGGCGGCGATCAAACCCGATTTATGAATGTGGTACACAACACACCAATTTATACCGCCATTCACAAAGCCTATCAAAACGGAAGCACGATTGCCGGAACAAGTGCCGGAGCTGCTGTAATGTCTGAAAAAATGATTACCGGAAATCAAAAATTAGAAAAAGAATATTCTGGAACTTTTGACAACATCCGATACGACAATTTAGAAACCACCGAAGGTTTAGGACTAATCACAAACGCCATCATCGACCAACATTTCTTAAAAAGAAGCCGTTACAACCGCTTG
>ERZ1034363.1298-NODE-1298-length-14516-cov-3.602119_pt1 | contig 14516 bp, 15 predicted proteins | sample MGYA00520616_ERZ1034363 | MGnify/ENA primary metagenome ERZ1034363 (study PRJEB33736, sample SAMEA104284506) | Azolla filiculoides | biome: Urban; feature: Water surface; material: Ditch water | place: Netherlands | collected 2015-10-28 | depth 0-0.1 m ...
TAGAAAGTGCAGCACGCTCAGGCGAGCTAATAGCAGGCGCAGGTGAAACTGATATCTTCATTACACCGGGCTATCAATTTAAAGTGGTAGAAAGACTACTCACTAATTTTCATTTACCAAAAAGTACCTTGCTCATGCTGGTTTCAGCTTTTGCTGGCCTAACGCATATTCAACAAGCTTATCAACATGCGATTGCTCAAAAGTATCGTTTCTTTAGCTACGGTGATGCCATGCTGATAGAACGTGACCAATAGTACGGAACTCATTCCCAATTAAAATGCCTATCGTTTAGAATGCATTCATAAGTCAGTCCAGCGAGATCAACACCATGAAATTTCAATCCACTATTTTATTTACAGCCATCGGCTTTAGCTTGGCGCTTAATGCCAATGCCGCAGTTCTTCCAGAAGCGAGCACTGCAATTAAAATTGCACTAGCAAAAAAACCGACTTCTAAACCGATGTCGATTGCTTATGTACCGATCTATGAACGTTATTACGTTGCAGATGGTGGCTTAGCGCCAACCCCTGGCGATGCAGAAGCGGCTGTGTCGAAATCTGAAATCCATGTTTACGATGCCGAAGGTAAATATGTGCATTCAGCAAAACCTGGTTATGACAATCGCTCTATCTACTTTAACCAAGATACCAAAAAACTAGAGACTGTGACTTATAACATCTCTAGCAATGCTGGCTTCTCACCAAACACAGGAGTGTTTTCTTTAGATTTAGATGACAAAGGCAATTTAAAAGAAACATCTAAAGATGTATTTGGATTTAATGCCGCATTTGGTGATGCTTCTACCATCCCAACTTACGACCACGAAAAAAAGCGCTATTTTGCAAAACAAGGCCGTAGCAATTTGGTTTGGGTGATTGATTTAAATAAAGATGAAAAAATCGAAGAAATCAAACTAGATTTAACAGCCGCCAATGTGCAATTTGATGACATTGCTGACTACCATGTTGCTTATACCGGAATTAAAGGTGAAGAATTAGCGATTCTAGATGTCGACCACAAAGCAGTATTGGTATTTGATATTAAAGGGAAGTTTGTTGCTAAAAGCGCTTTGCCTAGCCACTTAAAACTACGCGCACAAAACCATATCGCTGGCTTAGGTTACTCTGATGGCTTGTTCTTTGTATATAACGAAACTGAAGGTGATTTTGGCACATTCTACGGTTTTAAAATTTCAGATATCGCTCAATAATCACAATGGCTTTAAAACAAAAAACCGCCCGAAGGCGGTTTTTTTATGAGTAAAAGTCTTGAAGACTTATTTACCTAACATGCCTGCTAATTTGCCAGAAAGCATGCCGAACACTGCGCCAACTGCTGATGACACTGCGATCAACAATACTGGGTTAGTTAAATCCGTTGCTGTTACTGCAACATTGTTTGTTGAAAGTGCATAACCTGCAGTTGCTGCATAGCCATAAACATTGGCTGGAACAGATGATAACAAGTTAGTACCTGCAACGATCACTAAGAAAAATACTGTGACGCCGATATAAACTGCGGCAGCAACAGCGCCTTCTAATCCCAAAGGATTAGCGCCAACTAAATGTAAAGCAATGCCGGCCAAAACTGCACCGTAAATCATCCCTGCAATGGTTTTTTGTAATGCGGCATTGTCGCCTCCATTGTTGAAGTAAGCACCCCAAGCAATGAAACCTACCCACACCAAAACAGAACCGGCTAACGGACCTAAGGCTAGATACGCCCACAGACCACCGAGTAAAGCGATACTTACAGATAATGCAGTTACTTTTGACATACTTATCTCCTCTAGTTGTACTTCTATTTCTTCTAAGTTTTATAACAAAGTTTTTAATAGAACAGCTATAGCGATTTGTACAAGGCCATGTAAGACCTGAAGCGACCCTGCAATTACAAAACCGCTGAACGAGATACTAGTACGAAAAAGTACAAGATGTAAACCTTTTGTAAGCCTCAATTATTAAGTGATTGAAAGTATTAAATTTAATATTTTCAATTATGCTGATTTTTTGAAAAATTCCAGTTTTTATGCCATGCATTAAGAACAGACTGAGGATATTGTGACTGACCAAGACTACCGTTATATCGTCCTAACGCACGATATAAATCACCATGTTCTATATCTAAATAATGTCTCAAAATGGTACAGCCATAACGTAAATTTAAACGCAGATGGAATAAATCATGTTCAGGTACGCCAATGCTTTTAGTCCAAAATGGCATAAACAGGAATGCGCCAAAGCGTCATGTTTTGAATCTTAAGGCCTAAATCTTAAGCAAGCGCTTTCAAGATAAAACTAGCAATCTCGTTCAAAGCAACAGATTGTGCTTCTGTTGAAGTACGCGCCTGATATTCCACTTGGTTTTCTTTCAAACCACGGTCACCAATGACAATACGATGTGGAATACCAATCAACTCCATCTCTGCAAACATAACGCCTGGACGTTCACCACGGTCATCCAACATCACATCCACGCCAGCAGCTAATAAGTCTTCATAAAGCTTAGTTGCAGCCTCTTTAACCGCATCACTCTTATCCATGCCAATTGGCGCAATTGCCACTTGGAAAGGTGCAAGACTGGTTGGGAAAATAATGCCGCGTTCATCATTACCTTGTTCAATCGCAGCGCCCACAATGCGTGAAACGCCAATGCCGTAACAACCCATTTCCATCACTTGAGTTTGGCCTTGCTCATCAAGGTAAGTCGCATTCATTGCTTGTGCGTATTTAGTACGCAATTGGAAAATGTGACCCACTTCAATCCCGCGACATAAAGCCAACACGCCTTTACCATCTGGGCTTGCATCGCCATCAATCACGTTACGAATATCTGCTACCAAACTTGGCTCTGGTAAATCACGGCCAAAGTTCACACCTGACAAATGCAGTTTTGGTTGATTTGCACCACAAATAAAATCACTCATCGCCGCTACTGTGCGGTCAGCAATCACCGTTACATTCGCACCCACTTTTACAGGGCCGATAAAGCCTGGTGGGCAGTCATTTAAGTTTGCACGCACTTCTTCAGGCGTTGCAAAACGGAACTCAGCCAAGCCATCTAACTTACCGACTTTAATTTCATTCAAGCTGTGGTCACCACGTAGCAAGAGCAAGTAAAACTTATCGTTCGCCATTAAAGCAATCGACTTCACTGTGCATTGCAAGCTCACACCCAACAACTCTGCAACTGCTTCACAAGTCGTTTGCTTAGGCGTTTCCACCAACTTCATTTCTTCACTAGCTGCAGCGCGTGGCGTACTTGGCGCTAAGGCCTCAGCCAACTCAACGTTCGCTGCATAATCTGAATTTGGGCAATAAGCCAAACCATCTTCACCTGAATCTGCAAGCACATGGAACTCATGCGAACCATCACCGCCAATTGCGCCAGTGTCAGCACGTACCGCACGGAACTCTAAACCCAAGCGAGTGAAAACATTTGAATACGCTTGATACATACGATCATAAGTTTGCTCAAGCGAAGCTAAATTAGTATGGAAAGAATACGCATCTTTCATCATAAATTCGCGTGCACGCATCACCCCAAAACGTGGGCGAATTTCATCACGGAATTTAGTTTGTACTTGGTAAAAATTAAGCGGCAATTGTTTATAACTCTTAATTTCACGACGTGCGATGTCAGTAATCACTTCCTCGTGCGTCGGCCCAAAACAGAACTCTCGTTCATGGCGGTCTTCAATCTTCAACATTTGCGGGCCAAATACAGCCCAACGGCCTGTTTCTTCCCAAAGCTCTTTTGGTTGCACCGCTGGCATCAATAATTCAAGCGCGCCAGCCTTATTCATTTCTTCTCGCACTACCGCTTCCACTTTACGCAACACACGTAAACCAAGTGGCATCCAAGTGTAAAGGCCAGAACCTAAACGCTTGATAAACCCAGCCCTTAACATTAAGCGATGGCTAGCCAACTCCGCTTCTTGTGGAGCTTCTTTTTGAGTGGCGATAAAAAATTGTGAGGCGCGCATAAAGACTTTTTTCAGATAACAAACGAAGGGATAGGATTTTATAGGGAAATAATGGCTAAGTCAGCCTATAGTTTTAGCTGACGACAAGGTTCTCCAATGTGGCTTTTGCTAAACATAAATCTGCCCAAGCCTTCGCTTTATCTTGGGTATGTGTTATTAAGTGTGAAGGTGGATAACTAACAACTAGAGCCAGACCTTGATATTCATGCAGCTTGCCACGCAATTCTTCGAGTGACGCTTTTGATTGGCTGAGTGTTTGGGCGGCAATTTCACCAAATGCAAAAATCAGCTTTGGTTGTATGAGTTCAATTTGGCGATTTAAATATTCAGCTTGTGAAAGGTAAGTCAGAAATACATTCTTGCTTCGTTGCAACTGAATTGCGATGAGCATCTTATCGAGCAGCTGACCTGCCTGGCCGGCAAATGGATGACCCGCTTGCAAGTCATCGGCACTCGGAGCATCTGCAATAAACAACCACTCCGCTTTGGCATCGCCTGAACTCATTACATATTGATTGAGCGTTGCCAAATCCATATTGGCGACGTCATGTGTTTTTTCTACTTGAGCTTGCTCTGTCCGAGGCTCTTGAATTATAGGCTCGGTGATTGTTTGCACTATAGGTTCTGGTGCTGTTTGAATTGAAGTAGCAATTTCTGGTATTGGAGCCGCTCGAGTCAGCTCAGCCTTTGGCAACGGCGCATTTAAGCGCCAAGCAGGAAGCAACTCTAATTCACGCAACATATCTTCACGCGTCAAACTCATAGTGCTACTCCCATTAATAAAGCATCTTCACGGCCATTGTGCGCAGGGTAATATCCTGGACGTAAACCCATTTCATTAAAGCCTATGCTTTCATACAAAGTAATGGCAGAAGTATTAGAAGTCCGCACTTCTAAAAACATATTCAGACCACCTTTATCTTGCCCAACTTGCATCATGTGATTAAGCAAATGACGTCCCCAACCTTTGCCTTTACAGCTAGGTGCAACGCTAATGTTCAGCAAATGCGCTTCATCGAGCACCATCATCAAAATGGCGTAACCAATAACGGTCTCATCCATTTTCAAGACAACACAGTAGTGCCCGGATGTAATGGAGTCTTTAAAATTACCCACTGTCCAAGGAAAAGGGAAATTCACTTTCTCAATCTGAATGATGGCATCTAAATCATCCAATTGCATTTCTCGAAAGCTGATATTCGGCTGTTTCAATTGCGCGTTCATATCAACGATTTTCTCGCTCACTCATTTTGAGAGCAACTTTATTACGAATATAAATCGGTGAGACTTCATGCGCTGCTTTAGCTTGGCCTGACTTAAACGCTGGCAAAGCGATTTCCGCAATGGCGGTCGCTGTTGGATGTGAACTGTGATCTAGTTTAGGTAGCTCAAGTAAATGATCTTGATACACTTGATTCAACACTTCTGGATAAGCTAACCAACCAGTACCAACACCAACCCAGTCATTACCTTGTATTGTTGGCGCTTGTTCTGGTTTAAATAAAGCAGGCGCAATGACCTCAAGCCATGCATCATCTTTTTTCTCATAAGCAGCATAGTAAATCTCGCCCATGCGCGCATCTAAACAAGCAATCACTTTGTTAGCACCACTCTGTTGTGCCAGTGCTTGCAAGGTACTGACTTCAACCACTGGCAAACCAGCACCAAACGCTAGACCTTGCGTTACGCCACAAGCAATACGCAAACCTGTAAACGAACCTGGGCCTGCACCAAAAGCGATGCCATCTAAAGCCTCTAAATCTAACTTGGCTTCATCAAGCAACTCATGCAAGGTCGGCAAGATTTGTTGAGAATGGCTTTGGCCCGCATGAATATCACGCGTCAACACACGGCCATCTAGCCATAAAGCGAGTGACAAATATTCAGTGGAGGTATCAATAGCGAGGATTTGCATAAAACAAGGAATTCCGTAACACCTAGATCAATTATCAGCGCCCATTTTGCCATAAGCCAGCTTGCCTCGGTTCGCTTTGATTTCACTGCGCTGTGTTTTTGTTTCTAAGCGACGTTTTTTGGAGCCTAAGGTTGGACGTGTTGCACGACGAATTAAGGGTGCTGCCGCTACGCTATTCACCAGCGCATGCAAACGTGCAATGGCATCTTGCTTATTTAATTCTTGGCTACGAAATTGCTGCGCCTTGATAATGATGATGCCTTCTGCCGTCACACGAGAGTCACGCAATACAAGCAAGCGCGCTTTGTGTCCGTCATTTAAAGAAGATGCTCGAATATCAAAGCGCAAATGAATCGCGCTCGATACTTTATTCACATTTTGCCCACCAGCGCCTTGGGCACGCATGGCTGTTAATGTGTATTCATATTCAGGGATGGTAATTTCGGTCATAAAGTCGCTTTATTCGGCACGTTCAATTTTAGCAACAAATGCCATCTAGCAATCAAACAAAAGACTGATAAACTTGAGACCATTCCAGTTAAGCCTTAAGCCATGCAGCCAGAAGATCTTAAAAAATTAGTGAGTCTTGAAATGCCTTTTGGTAAACACAAAGGCAGATTGATTGCCGATTTACCTGGTAACTATCTGAATTGGTTTGCGCGTGAGGGTTTTCCCCCAGGAGAAATCGGTCGACTGTTACAACTGATGCAGGAAATCGACCATAACGGTTTATCAGATTTATTAAAACCGCTCAGAAAGCAATAATTAATAAAAGTGCTTACTCGAAAAATGCGAGCACGTCGGCCAACACCCGCGTGCGCTTAAAGGGCGGCAAGCTTTGCCAAATTCTGCGACCATAAGGCTTAGTAATTAAACGTGGATCGCAAATCATGAGTACGCCTCTATCAGCTTCATCACGAATCAATCGACCTGCACCCTGTTTGAGGGTAATCACAGCATAAGGCAGTTGATATTCCATAAAAGCATTTTTGCCTTCGGCATTCAGCTTATCAATCCGCGCAGAAAGCACAGGGTCATCAGGCGGTGCGAATGGGAGCTTGTCGATAATCACACAAGATAAGGCTTCACCGCGCACATCGACACCTTCCCAAAAACTTTGACTGCCAACTAAAACCGCATTACCACGCTTACGGAATCGCTCTAACAACTCAGTGCGCGAACTTTCACCTTGCATGAGCAAAGGATACTCAATGCCATTTTGTTCAAAAGCTTCTTTAAGTAAGGCATGAATTTCTCGCATCGCACGTAATGAAGTACAAAGAACAAAAGCGCGGCCTTGGCTGGCTTGAATCACAGGTAAGGCGGCTGCAGCAACTGAAGCTGAATAGCCCGGACTATTCGGATCGGGCATATCAGGTGGCGCATAAAATAAAGCTTGTTTATCGTAATCAAAGGGGCTGCTCCAATAGCCCGTATCGGCATTGGTCAGACCCATTTGGTTTATATAATGACTAAAGTCACTCTTCACTGCCAAAGTGGCAGAAGTAAAAATCCAAGCACGCGGCTGTGCGTTGAGTTGCTTGCCGAATCCTTCCGCCACAGAAAGCGGCGTTGCATGCAATTGAACACTTTGTGTAAACACTTCCACCCAACGGACTAAATTGGCATTCTCTGCCCCCAACCAACGTTGCAACTGCACCATTAAAGCCGCACCGCGTTGCCAACAATTTTCTAGAGCTGGGTCACGTGCCGCTTGGGTTTCTAATACATCAGTGAGTGCTTTTAGCTTTTCTTGCATGTCGGCGTAAGCAGTATCAAAGTTTTTAAGTGCGAGTGCTTTTTGCACTGGCATGCGTGAGCCTTCGTAAGCAAACACCAATCTAAAATCACGCACTGATTTTTCTAACTTGTTAGCGGCTTCTTGCAAAGCCGGACAATCTTTTGCCGTGGTGATGTATTCGGCTTCAGCATCGCGTGCCAATTCTAATAATTGGCTGGTCGAGACATCCTCACCAAAGAACAAGCCAGCAACTTCTGGCAATTGATGCGCTTCATCAAAAATCACGGTATTAGCGGATGGCAGTAATTCAGCTACGCCTTCATCACGCAGCATCACATCTGCAAAAAACAGATGATGATTCACCACAACCACATCTGCCGCTAATGCACGTTTTCTAGCCTCCATCACGAAGCAGTCTTTGTAATAGTTACATTCCTGCCCCATGCAGTTATCACGCGTGGAGGTCACAGAAGGCCAAATCGTGGCATTTTCTGGCACTTCCGTTAATTCAGCTTTGTCGCCCGTGCTGCTATTTTCCATAAAATTACGGATGATATGCACATAGCCCGCATCTTCACGCGAAACAAAACGGCCTTCATTAGCCGCCCGCTCTAAATGAAAATGACACACATAATTCGCACGACCTTTTAACATCGCAACCGTCACTGGCACTTTTAGTGCATCACGCACTGCTGGCAAATCGCGGGTATAAAGTTGATCTTGCAGCGTCTTAGTGCCTGTAGACACAATGACCTTGCCGCCAGAAAGTAAGGCAGGAATTAGATAGGCAAAGGTCTTCCCCGTCCCTGTGCCCGCCTCGGCCACTAATTGTTTATTGTCTTTAATCGCCGCTTCAATTGCCAATGCCATTTCCAGCTGCTGCTGACGCATGCGATAACCCGAAATCGTTTCTGCCAAGGGACCTTGGTCAGAAAAAACTTGGATGAGTTTAGAGTGGCTTTTTGAAACAGATTCGGACAAAACTGACTTTCGAATGGGCAAATCAAGAAAGGCATCATTGTAATGCTTTTATATTACGCCGGCCTGTGCACCAGCTTAATTTTTAACAGGTACAATTAAAGCCATCTTATTTATTTTATTTGTAGGCCGTCATCATGGAATACCGTAAGCTCGCCCATACCGATTTAAATGTTTCTGCTGTGTGTTTAGGTACCATGACTTATGGTGACCAAAACACTCAAGCCGAAGCTTTTGATCAGCTCGACTATGCCGTGGCGAACGGAATTAATTTTATCGATACGGCTGAAATGTATCCTGTACCGCCTAAAGCAGAAACTTACACCCGTACAGAAATCATCATCGGCAATTGGCTTAAAAATCAACAGCGTGACAAAATTATATTAGGTGGCAAAGTGGCAGTCCAAAGGCGCGGAATTGATTGGAAACGTGGCGGCCCACCATGTTTAGATCGTGCCAACATCCGTGAAGCGATTGAGGGTTCGCTCAAACGTATGCAAACCGATTATATCGATGTCTATCAACTGCACTGGCCTGAACGCAATGTGCCAATGTTTGGGCAATATCTATTCGACCCTGCCAATGAATATGTTTCTGGCAAATATCAAGAAGGCGAACGCAAAGCTTGGGTATCGATTCACAACCAACTTGAAACATTGGCCGAACTGATCAAAGAAGGCAAAGTGCGTTATGTAGGGCTATCTAATGAACAGCCTTGGGGCTTGATGGAGTTTTTGCGGATTGCAAAAGAATATGATTTACCTCGTGTCGCGACGGTTCAGAACTGCTACAACCTGCTCAATCGCGGCATGGAATTTGGGATGTCAGAAGTGTTATATCGAGAAAATGTAAGTTTACTTGCCTACTCTCCTCTCGCATTCGGCCACCTAACGGGTAAATATATTGATGACCCCGCAGCGCCTGGACGAGTGACGATGTTCCTGGGTTATGCGCAGCGCTATAAAAAACCTAACGTTACGCCAGCGAGCAAGGCTTATGCAGAACTTGCACGAGCGCATGGCCTAAGCCCAACACAACTGGCACTCGCTTTTGTGTATCACCGTTGGTTTGTGACAAGCACCATTATTGGCGCAACCAATATGACGCAACTAAAAGAAAACATCGATGCTTGGAATACGCAATTATCTCCAGACGTCATGCTTGAAATTGAAGACCTGCATTTGCGGATGATGAATCCAGCACCTTAAATCCCACCACTTAATATTGATAACAATTCTCATTTACATTCCAGATGAGAACTGTTATCATTTCTATCAAATAGCACTGAAAAATTTTAATACATTGATTTCAAACTAATAGCATTGATCAAAATGAATACAACTCACTATCAAGCATTTAAAGATTATTTTGCGCCGACTATGAAATTAGTCGTGAACAACCATGCCTCAAAATATGTACCTTTGCATAATATGGCACTCAGCATGCCAGCGAGTTATCAGGTCGCTTCTGCTCCTCAAAACAAACGCGCACTTATCACCTTAATTGTCTTGTTGCACCTTTTAGCATTTATTGGAATCGCTAAAAATCATCAACAAAACTCTTACGCCTCGGGTGATATCACACCCATGTTAGTGAGCTTGATTAATGCTCCAAAACCAAAAGTAAATGAAGCGCCAGCTATAGCAAAAGCGCAACCTAAGGTAGAGAAAAAAATAGCAGTGGCGACTCAAGAAAAATCTACTTTACTCGCTAATGAAAAGCCTGAAATTAAACAATCACAAACAGAGCCTATTTCTGAAAAAACGCCAATCGCAAATGCTGCGACAGCGGAAGGACCAAAGAAGTCTGAGCAAAAATCAGAGCCCGAGATTACTTTTGAACCGCCGCGCTTCAATGCAGACTATTTGCATAACCCTGCACCTGAATATCCAGGGACGTCACGTCGACGCGGAGAACAAGGCCGCCTCACATTAAAAGTGGTTGTGAATACAAACGGCGATGCTGAAAGTGTTCAGCTCGACAAAAGTAGTGGTTTTGAACTGCTTGATAAAGCTGCACTTAACGCCGTTAAAAATTGGAAGTTTATTCCTGCGAAAAGTAACCATCAGCCAGTTGCTGGAACAGTGATTGTTCCAGTTAGATTCAGTTTAGATAGTTAATAAGAAAAGTAAAATAATGAATTTTGATGGATTAAGCTTCATTTTAGACGGCGGCATTATTTCTATTGTTGTTGCAACAGTACTTTTAGTGATGTCTCTATTAAGCTGGTACTTTGCAATAACGCATGCAGTCAGAATTTTTAAGCAGCGTCGCCAAATTAATGATTACACCAATCAATTTTGGCAAGCAAAACAACTCGCCAATGCCATGGATATTGCCGATAGCTCAGGAATGAGCGGCATTGTTAACCGTGCGATTGCTGCAACGCAGCACTATCAAAATCTTAGCGAGAAAAAATCTCAAGAATCCTGTAGTAAAGATGAGTTTATTGCACGTGCCATCAATCGTGCAATTAGCGAAAAAGCTGAGTCTTATGAGCGTGGATTAAGCGTACTAGCTTCAGTTGGCAGTATTGCTCCATTTGTTGGTTTATTTGGAACGGTGTGGGGTATTTATCACGCGCTTCTTAGCATCAGTCAAAGTGGTCAAGCCACCCTAGATAAAGTAGCAGGGCCAGTAGGTGCAGCGCTAATTATGACAGCAATTGGTTTGGCAGTCGCTATTCCTGCAGTGCTTGTCTATAACGCCATCTTACGTGCCAATCGTGTGCTACTCAGTCAAATAGAACAGTTTTGTGAAGAACTTCATATTTTGCTAACGACTGGCGCGGTCATGCAAAAATTGGACGCAAGCAAAGTCAAAAAAGATGCGTTTCACGTGGTTGAGAAAACGACATGATAGGCACAAAACACATTGGTGCTCATCAGCAAAGACGTGTAGAACCAATGTCTGAAATTAATACCACACCACTAGTTGATGTCATGTTGGTGTTATTGGTGATTTTTATTATTACTGCCCCGCTATTAACTCACGCAGTCAAAATTGATTTACCTAAAGCCAGTAGTCAATTGGTTATTGAAAAGCCAGAAGTGATCTCCATTTCGATTAATCAATCTGGACAAATTTTTTGGGATGACAAGCCTATAGAAAAAAACTTAGTCATCGAGAAATTACAAGAGGCTGCTCAGAAAAAAAACCAGCCGGAAATTCATCTAAGAGCGGACAAAGATACCCGCTATCAAGTGTTGGCAGAAATTATGGCCAGCGCCCAGAACGCAGGAATTACCAAATTGGGTTTCATTAGTGACCCTAGATTATGATGACTATCGTCTAGGATGAAAATGTAAAGGCTGTGGCGGGGGCATTTGCAAAACAGGCTTGCGAATCTTACCCATCACATGCATTTCACAGGGCTTGCAATCAAACTTAAGTGTGAATTTATCGTTGCCATTAATTAAGGTCATAGGCTCAGCCGTAACTGTGCCCTGCACACCAATCACACCCTTTGCTTCTTTAGGGCACATGCCATGACTAAAGCGTAAGCAATGTTTAGTAATCATCAATGGCACTTCACCTAATTCTTCATTAGCCTCATAGGCTGCGGCAATCATTTTGACACCATGTTTTTCGTAAAAAGTGCGTGCTTTTTTATTGTAAACATTCGCGAGATAACTCAACGTATCTTCAGGATAGATTGCTGGCGGCTCTGCGGCTGCTTTTTTAGCTGGACGATGATAACTAGCAAGCCGCACTTGCATAAGTTGTTCAATTGCATCACGACGTAGTGCGTTCACAGCAGACGCTGGTAGAAACCAAGCTTGGGCAATAGACAAATTCAATTCACGCACTGAAAAATCTGTGCCGCCTAATTTAGTAAGATTCTCGCGTAAATTAGTTTCTGCCTTTTCTAAATTTTGCGCCGGCTGTTTTTCTTGCTGTATTAGGGCTGTTGCGCTACAACCATCTTCATCCGTGACGGTTAAAGCAAATCCATCTGGCGTTTCATAAAAATTTAAATCAACATCAATTTTTCGAGCAGCAGAATCTTTTTCTAATAAACGCATAAAAGCATGATCACGATTACGAAATAGCGTCATGCCACGACGCATATCTTCGGGCATTTCGTTTGGTGTTAATCGATTACCATCAACGGTATTAATGCGCATCCCAACTAATTCTTTATGTACATCAAAGAAACATAAACCATCGCCGTTATGTAGCTCAACTGTGCTAGTCATTTCAAAGAAGTCTTTACCAACTTTAGTAACTTTACCTACTTCTTCACCCGCAAATTTAGGGGTATCAAACGCACCGATATCCGCTTTTCTACCATTCACAAAATAATCTGTGGCACTTCGGTTAAAAGTTTTTTCTGGCTGAGGCGTGAAAGTATAACTACATGAGCCCGAGGAGGATTTCGCGAACTCAGGCATGTCATTCAAAATCTCATCAATTAATTGACGATAATGCGCTGTCGCATTTTTAAGATAAGGCAAATCTTTATATCTACCTTCAATTTTGAAAGAACTAATCCCAGCATCAATCAAGGCTCTGAGATTTGCGCTTTGATCATTATCTTTCATCGACAAATAATGCTTATCGTTACCAATGACGCGGCCTTGTGAATCTTCTAAACGGTAAGGCAATCGACATTCTTGTGAACACTCACCACGATTGGCACTTCGGCCTGTATGGGCATGACTAATAAAACATTGCCCACTAAAAGCTACACATAAAGCACCATGTACGAAAAATTCTAAATTGCAGCTAGTCGCATCTGCGATTTGCTGGATGGTTTTTAAATCTAATTCTCGCGCCAACACAATTTGTGAAAAACCCACTTGATCTAAAAACTGTGCTTTTTCTACAGTACGAATATCAGTTTGCGTGCTCGCATGCAGCTGAATTGGTGGCAAATCCATTTCCAATAAGCCCATATCCTGCACAATTAAGGCATCCGTGCCGATTTCATAAAGCTGTTGAACAATTTCTCGCGCACCTTCAAGCTCATTGTCATGAAAAATTGTATTTAAGGTCACAAAGACTTCAGCGTGATACCGATGGGCATGCTTTACCAAACGCTCAATATCAGCCACTGTATTCGGTGCTTTAGCACGCGCCCCATAAGCTGGCCCGCCAATGTAAATCGCATCAGCACCATGATTAATGGCTTCAATGCCATAGTCAGCATTTTTTGCTGGGGCAAGTAATTCAAGGTGACGACGGGAAGTTTTCATTCGGTGCAAAAGCTTTGATAGAGCCAAAACTATAGCAGTTTTCAAGCTTTTATTCAGCCTACGACACATCAAATCTCAATTGAAAAATCAGCTTCCAATAAACAATTCAAGCACTTACGACTTGCAATTAAAGTCAAAGTCTTTTAGAATGCAACGATGTTAAAAATTAAAAACCTATTTTTGGTGCTTGTTTTAAGCCTAAGCCAAGCTGCTTTTGCAGCTGACTTTAGCTTGTTCGGCTTAAGTGATGATGCTGAAAACAACGCGCCTGAAGCACCAGCTGAAGCTGCACCTTCACGTAGCGCTAACTCATGGTCAGCAACGGCACAAGAAATTATCTTAAGTGCTCTTAGCCAAACTGGGGTTAAGTACTCTTATGGTGGCAACAGTCCTGAAGGTGGCTTTGATTGCAGCGGTTTCGTCCGTTATGTATTTCAACAAGCAGCTAATTTAACCCTACCGCACGGTGCTCGTGCTATTAGTCAATTGGGTCAAACAGTCAGTCAGCGCGAACTAAAACCTGGTGATTTAGTATTTTTCAATACCGTGAGATCAACTTTTTCACACGTTGGTATTTACATTGGCAACAACCGATTCATTCATTCTCCAAGTGCTGGCAGTGCAATTAGCGTGACTGACATGGGCGATTCATATTGGGCAAAACGCTTTACTGGTGCCCGCCGCTTAGATGCAAAAGAA
>ERZ1034363.1301-NODE-1301-length-14512-cov-5.346796_pt1 | contig 14512 bp, 20 predicted proteins | sample MGYA00520616_ERZ1034363 | MGnify/ENA primary metagenome ERZ1034363 (study PRJEB33736, sample SAMEA104284506) | Azolla filiculoides | biome: Urban; feature: Water surface; material: Ditch water | place: Netherlands | collected 2015-10-28 | depth 0-0.1 m ...
GGATTGACATTCAATGCTCCTTACTTGACCGCAGCAACGATCTTGGTGGCGGCTTCGGCCATGGAATCGGCAGAGATGATCGGCAGGCCCGAATCCTTGAGGATTTGCTTGCCCAGATCTTCGTTGGTGCCCTTCATACGGACAACCAGTGGTACCGACAGGTTAACTTCCTTGGCTGCAGCAACCACGCCAGTAGCGATGGTGTCGCACTTCATGATGCCGCCGAAGATGTTAACCAGAATGCCCTTGACCTTGGTGTTCTTGAGCATGATCTTGAATGCTTCGGTAACCTTCTCAGTCGTGGCACCGCCGCCGACGTCGAGGAAGTTAGCAGGCTCAGCGCCGAACAGCTTGATGGTGTCCATGGTAGCCATGGCCAGACCAGCACCGTTCACCAGACAGCCGATATTGCCGTCGAGCGAGATGTAGGCCAGATCAAACTTCGAAGCTTCGACTTCGTCGGCATCTTCTTCGTCCAGATCGCGCATTGCAACGATCTCATCCTGACGGTAAAGCGCGTTGGAGTCGAAATTGAACTTGGCGTCAATTGCCTTAACCGTACCGTCAGATTCATGAATCAGCGGGTTGATTTCGGCCAACGATGCATCGGTTTCCATGTAGCAGGTGTACAGCTTTTTCAGCGTATCAACACACTGTGGAATCGAAGCTTCGTTCATGCCCATGCCCTTGGCAAGAGTCAGTGCCTGCGCGTCGGTCAGACCAACGAGCGGATCAACGAAAACGGTAACGATCTTTTCTGGTGTCTTGTGTGCAACTTCTTCAATATCCATGCCGCCTTCGTACGAGGCCATGATGGCTACTGCTTGCGTTGCGCGATCGGTCAGCGCTGCGACATAGTATTCGTGCTGGATGTCGGCGCCTTCTTCGATCAGCAGGTGACGAACCTTCTGGCCTTCTGGGCCAGTTTGATGCGTAACCAGTTGCATGCCGAGAATGTCGTTGGCGTATTGGCGCACTTCGTCAAGCGACTTAGCGACTTTAACGCCACCGCCCTTACCGCGACCACCTGCGTGAATCTGAGCCTTAACAACCCAAACCTTACCGCCCAGGGTTTCCGCTGCCTTCACGGCGTCATCGACGCTGGTGCAGTGGATACCGCGCGGCACGTTTACGCCGAATTTCTTCAGGAGTTGTTTGCCCTGATATTCGTGAATTTTCATGCGCTTTCCTTGCCTTATTAGGTTACGAATATCGAACGGATTGTCCCCCACCCGCTCGAATCTGAACGTATGCGCCGAAACAGGATAAAAAGCTCAGCCCATGAGGACTTATGCCAGCGACACCCCGCTCGGATACGAAGATTCTAGCACGCAGGCGACAAAGCGCACGCCCTAAAATTCATAATTATGGACACAATCAAAAGATTGAAAATGTTATTGGGGCGGGCTTTCAGACCGGGCTGTCGACGTCCACATAGCTCACGGTAATACCAAAATGCGCGGCAATCGCCTCACCCAGCGCCTGCACCCCGAAGCGCTCCGTCGCGTGATGGCCGGCGGCGATATAGGCAACCCCGGTTTCCCGCGCCAGGTGCACCATGGGCTCTGAGACCTCGCCCGTCACAAACGCGTCCGCCCCAGCCGCGATAGCCGCCTCGAAATAGCTCTGCGCCCCACCCGTGCACCAGGCAATGCGACCAACCGGCTGTTCTAGTGATTCTGCCAGAACAAAAGGCGGGCGTCCGAGGGAGTTTTCCAAGTTCGCAGCTAACGTGGCAACCGTTGCAGGCGCTTTGGGCGTTCCTATGCACCCCAATCCTTGCTCACCGAATATGCCTGTCTGCTGCCAACCAAGCGTTTTGGCCAGACCCACGTTATTGCCAACTGCTGGATGCGCATCCAGCGGCAAATGGTAGGCATACAGATTAATATCGTTGGCCAGTATGGTTTTAAGCCGATTTCGCTTGATTCCTGTTACCACCCCAGTCTCGCCCCGCCAGAACCAACCGTGATGCACAAGAATGGCATCCGCCTGCTCGGCTATGGCCAGATCCAGCAAAGCCTGATTGGCAGTTACCCCACAAACCAGGTGGCGAATCTCTTCCCGGCCTTCCACTTGCAAACCGTTTGGGCAATAATCCTTAAAGCCTTCCGGTTTGAGCAACTCATTCAGATACTGCGTTAGCACATCGCGATTGACCTGGCTCATTCGGCGTTCCTCTTAATACATATCTCGCGATCATACGCGACGATCTCAGGAGTTTTAAGCATGTGCCAGCTACTCGGCATGAGCTGTAACGCACCCACCGACATCTGCTTTTCCTTTAGCGGCTTTTCTCGCCGTGGCGGCGGCACGGATGTTCACAAAGACGGCTGGGGCATTGGCTTCTTCGAGGGTCATGACGGCAGAGGCTGCCGGGTATTTCTGGATCCCTCCCCTTCCACGGATTCGCCACTGGCGGCTTTGGTCAAAGACTATCCGATCCAATCAATGAACGTGGTGGCGCATATTCGCAAAGCCACTCAAGGCGACATCTGCCTACAGAATACCCACCCTTTCCAGCGCGAGCTCTGGGGTCGTTACTGGGTCTTTGCCCATAACGGCAATCTGATTGATTTCAATCCAGAACTTTCCGGGCGATATTTACCCGTGGGCAATACCGATAGCGAACGGGCTTTCTGCTTTTTGCTCGACACCTTGGCCCAACGCTTCGGTGCAACCGCACCGAGTTACGAACATTTGATGGATACGATGGCTGAGGTTGCCGCGGTGCTAAGGGCACACGGACCGGCTAATTTTTTACTCTCGAATGGTCGCTGGCTGATCGCCCACTGCTCAACTGATCTGCATTACGTAGTGCGGCGCGCACCGTTTAATCAGGCACATCTGAAGGATGAAGATGTCTCCATTGACTTCAATGAAGTGACCTCGGAAACAGACTGCGTTACGGTGATTGCGACGACCCCTCTCACGGATAACGAGCACTGGACGCGCATTGAAACCGGGACGTTGATGCTATTCCGGGGTGGCGAGCCGGTAGAGATCCGACATTCTCATGAGGCTGTTTGATCCGTCTCTGCGTCAATGACAGGTTTAGCGGCCGGTTTAACAAACTGGGCCAAGATAATCCCCAGTTCATAAAGCAACCACAGCGGTACGGCCAGCAATACCTGCGACATGATATCCGGCGGTGTAAAGATGGCGCCAATGATGAAAGCACCCACAATCACATAAGGGCGCCAGGCGCGAAGTTTCTCGAGCGACACAATACCCATACGCACCAGAACGATGACGACTACGGGCACTTCAAAGGTAAAGCCAAAGGCCAGAAACGTCGTCAGCACGAACGACAGGTATTTATCAATGTCAGTCATCCAGGCGACGCCCTCAGGCGCCACGGCGACCATGAAGCCAAAGACTGAGGGGAAAACAACAAAATAGGCGAAGGCCATACCGGCGGCGAACAATCCAATTGACGCGAGCATCAATGGCACGGCCAGAGAACGCTCGTGCTGATAGAGGCCCGGCGCAATAAAGGCCCATACCTGCCAGAGCACCACCGGTAACGACACCAGAAATGCCAGCATCAACGTTACTTTGACCGGCACCAGAAACACACCCACGACATCGGTGGCGATCATCTGGCCACCCTGCGGTAGCGCCGCAATCATAGGGTCAGCCAGCATCGCATACCACTCACGCGACCACGGAAACAGCGCAATGAACACAACCAGAATAGCTAAGGCCGCCCGAATAAGTCGGGTACGCAGCTCAACCAGATGCTCGATAAGTGTCGCCTGCAATCCTTCTGCGGCAGGCGCTTCATCTTCAGGCGGTGGCCCAGCCAATTCCGGAGGGCGCTTTTTCAAAAACTTGGGTAGAGGAATACGGGGTAATGGCATCGGGATCAGAACAGCGACAACTGGTCTTCTTTAGTTTTCGGATCAGCAGTTGATTCTGTTGCTGTTGGAGCCTGTGCAATAACAGGCTTAGACTTCATTACTAATGCAGGATTCTCATCGACAGAGAGCGCTTCCGTGATGTCTGCCTGATGCTTTTGGGTTTCCTGTTGCAAAGTCGTTTCTACGGCACGCATCGACTCCTGCATCGATTGCACCGTAGTTTCCATCTCATGTTGAAGACGTTTGATCTCTTCAAACTCGACTTCGCGGTTGAAGTCTCGTTTGATGTCGTGAACATATCGCTGCAAACGACCGGCATAGCGCCCCACATTGCGGGCAACGCCAGGCAATCGCTCAGGGCCGATCACGACAAGCGCAACCACGGCCACCAGCAGAATTTCTGAAAATCCAATATCGAACATAATTCAATGAGTCAGGATACCGCTCAAAAACAAACCCGCGCCAAGCTGTCTCCAGCGGCGCGGGTCTGCTTACTGAGATTAACCCTTAGTCTGTTCACCTTCGATAGTGCGGCCAGCCGTAGGTTGCGCAGATGGCGCTGACTCAGCTTGACCCACCGCTGGTTTAGCCACATCGGCCTCGCCCTCTTTGAGGCCATCTTTGAAGCCCTTCACGGCACCACCTAGATCCTGGCCGACGTTACGTAGCTTTTTGGTGCCGAAAATCAGCAGAATGATGACCAGTACAATCAGCCAGTGCCAGATGCTAAAAGAACCCATGTTGTATCTCCAGAATTATTGTAGTGATGTTTAGTCGAGACGCTTGAGCATCGGGCCAACCGGCTGGTCGCCCCCGACGATATGGGCGTGGAGATGCGGCACTTCCTGACAGCCGATCTCCCCGTTGTTAATAATGACACGGAAACCACCCGGACTACCAGCATCGGTGGCAAGCTTGTTGGCAACTGAAAGCAAACGACCCAGTGCCGGTTCGTCAGCAGCCGTGGCATCCTGCAGCGAGCCCAGGTGATGCTTGGGGATCACCAGAATGTGCACAGGACGTTGCGGCTGAATATCATGGAAGGCATAAACCAGCTCATCCTCGTAGATTTTCTTCGACGGAATGTCGCCGGCAACAATCTTACAGAAGAGACAGTTTTGGCTCATGAGAATAATCCGATAATGGTTTAGGTTTAGGCTGTGCGGGAGCGTTTTTCGTCGATGCCGGAAATGCCTTCGCGACGATGCATTTCCTGCAGGATGTCTTCTGCCGACATATCGAAAAAGGCCATCAGCACCAGCACGTGATAAACCACATCCGTTGCCTCATTCACGATTTGCAGACGCTTGCCATCTTTGGCAGCCATGATCAGCTCAGCCGACTCTTCGCCAATCTTCTTGAGAATGGCATCAGGGCCCTTGGCAAGAAGCGAGGCCGTATAAGAGGTAGACGGATCAGCATTCCGACGTGCAAACAGCGTTTCGCTCAAACGATTGAGGACTTCAAGAGTGCCAGTTTTCATTAATACATCTCCTTCGGATCACGCAACACCGGCTCGACAGCATGCCATTGCTCACCGATCAGTGAATAAAAGAAGCAGGATTGACGCCCCGTATGACAGGCAATACCACCCTGCTGCTCTACCAGTAATAGTACCGCGTCACCATCGCAGTCCGTACGGATCGCACGAACCAATTGCTCATTCCCGGACTCTTCGCCCTTGCGCCAGAGTTTCTGACGTGAACGAGACCAGTAAACAGCCTTGCCACTCTCAATGGTGAGTTGCAGAGACTCTCGATTCATCCAGGCCTGCATCAGCACCACACCGGAATCGATATCCTGGGCAATTGCGGCAATCAAGCCCTCCTCATTGAAGGAAAGGGCATCAAGCCAGTTCAATTCGGGATTGAGATCTTTACTCATGGCTTTAAAGTCGGACAGGAATTCCACGTTCTTTCATGAAGGCCTTGGCCTCCTGAACGGTATGTTGCCCAAAATGAAAAATCGATGCGGCCAGTACGGCCGAGGCGTGGCCTTCGCTCACACCATCGGCCAGATGGGCCAGATTACCAACGCCGCCACTGGCAATCACAGGGACTGGTACGGCATCGGATACCGCGCGCGTTAACGCCAGATCGAATCCTTCACAGGTGCCATCGCGATCCATGCTGGTCAGCAGAATCTCGCCGGCGCCGTATTCGGCCATTTTGCAAGCCCAGGCAATCACATCCAGCCCGGTGGCTTTACGCCCGCCATGGGTAAACACTTCCCAACGACCCGGTGCAACCTGCTTGGCATCAATGGCCACAACGATGCATTGCGAACCCACTTTGTCAGAGGCTTCACGTACCAGTTCCGGGCGATCTACCGCAGCGGTGTTGATCGATACTTTGTCGGCGCCCGCATGGAGCAATCGGCGGACATCCGCTACCTGGCGGACACCGCCCCCCACTGTTAGCGGAATGAACACCTGGGCAGCACACGCTTCTACCACTTCGAGAATAATGTCGCGCTGATCCGAGCTGGCCGTAATATCAAGAAACGTAATTTCATCGGCACCCTGGGCATCATAACGACGAGCAATTTCTATGGGGTCGCCGGCATCCCGTAGACCCACAAAATTGGTGCCTTTAACAACGCGACCCGCGGTCACGTCGAGGCAGGGAATAATGCGTTTGGCCAGCATCTCTATCAGGGCTTGCCGCCCAGGCCGGCATCTGTGGCGAAACGATCTGCTTCAGCCTGCGCCGCAGCCAGGTCGAGCGATCCATCATAAATCGCACGACCAGCGATTACCCCGGTAACGCCGTCTTCTTCAACAGCGCACAGCGCGGTAATGTCTGCCATATTGGTCAGACCGCCCGAGGCAATCACCGGAATCTTCAGCGACTGCGCCAGCTTCTGTGTCGCTTCAACGTTAATCCCAGTCAGCATGCCATCGCGGCCGATATCGGTATAAATAATACTTTCGACACCATAGTCTTCAAACTTCTGGGCCAGATCAATCACATCATGGCCGGTAATCTTGGACCAACCGTCCACAGCCACTTTGCCGTCTTTCGCGTCCAGACCAACAATGATGTTGCCCGGAAACGCGTTGCAGGCGTCATGCAGAAAACCTGGTGTCTTAACGGCAGCGGTGCCGATGATCACGTAGCTGATACCCAGATCCAGATAACGTTCGATGGTGTCGAGATCACGAATGCCACCGCCCAATTGCACCGGGATACGGCCGTCCACCACCTCGAGAATGCTACGCACCGCGCCATCATTAATCGGCTTACCGGCAAAAGCGCCGTTCAGATCGACCAGGTGGAGGCGTCGCGCACCTTGATCCAACCAGGCTTTGGCTTGATCGGCCGGACTGTTATTGAATACAGTCGCGTCTTCCATCAGGCCCTGTTTGAGGCGTACACATTGTCCATCTTTAAGGTCAATTGCAGGAATGATCAGCATGATGTTATTGGATTCCAACCAACGAAATTACGAAGTAATTGCAAACCATCGCGCGCACTCTTTTCAGGGTGACACTGAATGGCAAACACATTGTCGCGCGCTACCGCTGTAGTGAAGGGGTGACCGTAATCAGTCTGTCCCACAACAATGCCGGCATCATCCGGCACTACATGGTAGCTGTGCACAAAGTAGAAGAAGGCTTTATCGGCAATACCAACCCAGAGCGGATGCGGCTTCGTTTGCACCACCTGGTTCCAGCCCATATGCGGCACTTTCAGACGTAGCCCATCCGTACCCTTGAGATCAGCGGCGAAGCGTTTCACTTGTCCGGGCAGAATCCCGAGACCGGCAGCATCACCCTCTTCGCTATGATCGAACAACATCTGTAAACCGATGCAGATACCGAGAAAGGGTTTGCTGGCAGCAGCGTTGATTACGGCTTGACGCAGATTGCGGGCATCCAGTTCCGCCATGCAGTCACGCATCGCGCCCTGCCCTGGAAAAACAATACGGTCAGCCGACTCAATCAGATCGGGCGTTGATGCAAGCACGACCTCGGATTCGCCCGCAACATGACGCAACGCCTGCTCGACCGAGCGCAGATTGCCCATGCCATAGTCAACAACAGCAATACGGTTGGTCATGGAATCAGAGCGAACCCTTGGTCGAGGGAATCACATTACCCTGGCGGGCATCCGGCGCGATAGCCATACGCAGCGCACGGCCAAAAGCCTTGAATACCGTCTCGGCCTGATGGTGCGCATTTTCACCACGCAAATTGTCGATGTGCAGCGTCACCTTCGCATGGTTCACAAAACCATGGAAAAATTCTGAAAAGAGATCGACATCAAACTGACCAATCCAGGCGCGTTTGAAAGGCACGTTAAGCACCAGTCCCGGACGACCCGAGAGATCGATCACCACGCGTGACAGTGCTTCATCCAGCGGCACATAGGCATGACCGTAACGGACAATGCCCTTCTTATCACCCACGGCCTCGGCAAAAGCCTGACCCAGGGTGATGCCGATATCTTCAACAGTGTGGTGTGCGTCGATGTGCAAATCGCCCGTGGCTTTGATCTTAAGATCAATTAACCCATGACGGGCAATCTGGTCGAGCATGTGATCCAGAAAAGGAACGCCGGTTGCAAGGTCAGCCTTGCCCGACCCGTCGAGATTAATCTCTACGGTAATCTGGGTTTCGAGGGTATCGCGCTTAATCGTGGCTTGCCGCATGATTTTGCAGTTCAAGTGAGTTTTTTGCCATGATACCATCGGAGCGCCTTAGTATTTAGGAACTTGCAGATCCATGAGCCGATTCTGGAGCAAGGTCGTCCACGACCTGACCCCTTACACGCCGGGCGAACAGCCCAAAATAGCGAACCTGATCAAGCTAAACACCAACGAGTGCCCTTATCCGCCCTCGGAAAGCGTGTTAGCCGCCATTCGTGCTGCTGCCAGCGGTGACTTGCGCCTCTACCCGGATCCAGACTCGACCGCCCTGCGCCAGGCCATTGCCGACTATTACGGCATTGGACGAGATCATGTGTTCGCGGGCAATGGCTCCGATGAAATTCTGGCTTTTGCCTTTCAGGCGCTGCTTAATCATGACGGCCCATTGGTTTACCCAGACATTACCTACAGTTTTTACCCGGTTTACAGCCAGCTTAACCAGATCCGCACCGAGTTGCTGCCGCTGGACGACGATTTCACGCTGGACCTGACCCGGGTGCCCGCCCATGCTGGCGCGATCATTTTCCCGAACCCTAACGCCCCCACCGGCAAGTGTGTTGCGCTTGGCGACATTGCCGCACTTTGCGAACGAATGCCGGATCGCGTGATCGTGGTCGACGAAGCCTATGTGGATTTTGGCGCAGAAACCGCCGTATCACTGGTAAAGAACTACCCAAACCTGCTGGTTGTACAAACCTTCTCCAAATCCCGCGCGCTTGCCGGTTTGCGCGTTGGTTTTGCCATTGGCCAGCCAGAACTGCTGGCCGGCCTGGAGCGGGTTAAAAACAGCTTTAATTCTTACCCGGTAGATCGTCTGGCCAGCGCTGGTGCCATTGCCGCCATGGAAGATCGCGCCGGGTTTGAACACGATCGTCAACGCATTATGACTAGCCGCACCTGGGTTAACGATCAGTTAAGCGCTCTCGGGTTTGATGTGGTGCCGTCCACGGCCAACTTCGTTTTTGCGCGTCACCCGCAGCGGGACGCCGGCGAACTGGCCCTGGCACTTCGGGCAAAGGCCATTATCGTGCGCCACTTCCGTTTACCCCGGATTGATCAGCACTTACGGATTACGATTGGTACAGAAGCCGAATGCACGGCGCTGATTGAAGCACTGAAGGAAATCCTGGCGTAAGGAATTACACCAACCCCATCAGGCCGAGCACACCCCCAAGCAGGATCAACCACAGGGGGTGGAGCTTGGTTCTGAGGTTGACGACTACGGTCAACAGCAACAACAAAATACCGATCAGGCCAGGAGCTGCCGAATGGGCAATCAAGGTGCCCGAGGCCAGCACCAGGCCCACGGCCATGGGCGTCACACCCAACTGAATCGCCGCGCGCCCGCGCCAGTGTTGAAGCTTATCCCAGTGCTTGAATAGCAGACCCACGAACAGGCTCATCGGCAAGCACATGCCCAGGGTTGCCAGAAATGCGCCTAACCAGCCATCAACCTGCTGACCGATCAGCGTAACAATCAGCACATTGGGGCCGGGAGCGGCCTGAGCAATGGCAAATAGCTCGGTAAACGTGCGCGCGTCCATCCATCCGTGTTCGGTCACCGCAATCCGGTATAACTCGGGAATAACAGCCGATGCGCCACCAAAGGACACAAACGCGACCAGAAAGAAGCTGACAAAAAGTTCGATCAGGATCGGCATGCTTTTGCCTCCTGACTCAAACGCCACCAGCTCAAGCTAATCGTCAGCGCTGCGCCACCCAGCATCACCGTAGGCAGCGGCCAATCGAGTAATGCGATAGCGGCAAATGCGGCGGCGGCAAACGGGAGATAAATCGCGCGGTTTTTTACATTCAACCCCATGCGAATCCCTGTCGCAATGATGAGCCCGGCACCGACCAGCGTAATGCCTTGCAACATGGATTGCACAGCCGGTAACTCGCCATAACGCTCATAGAGCACACCGAGCACTAGCGCTACCAGAAAGGGGCCCAGCATCAGCCCTGTGGCACCGGCGACTGCACCGCGCCACCCGCAGAAACGGACGCCTACAGCAACGGCCAGGTTCACCACATTGGGCCCGGGCAGAAACTGGCAAAGCCCCAGCAAGATATTAAATTCTTCAGCCGACAGCCAGCCTTCAGTCTCTACAAGCAGTCGCCGTGCCCACGGCAACACACCCCCAAATCCGGACAACCCAACACGACTAAAGCCCAGAAAAAGGGCTAAAGGTGTTGGCGAAGCTGGAACGGGTTTAGTGACCGATTCTGAAATCTGCGGAGCGGGCATGCGCGGTAAGCCCCTCGCCTTCGGCCAGACTGGACGCAATGGCCCCTAAAGTCTGGGCGCCCGCCTGAGAGACATGAATCAGGCTGCTGCGCTTCTGGAAGTCATACACACCCAGCGGCGACGAAAAACGCGCACTACCCGAGGTCGGCAACACATGGTTCGGGCCAGCACAGTAATCGCCCAAAGACTCTGAACTGTAGGCACCCATAAAGATCGCACCGGCATGGCGTATCAACGGCACCAAAGCCTGTGGATCTTGAACAGATAGTTCCAGGTGCTCAGGCGCAATACGGTTGCTGATTTCACAGGCTTCGGCCAGGTCTTTCACCAGAATCAGAGCACCCCGGTCTTTGAGCGAGGTGCGAATGACATCAGCACGTGGCATTTGCGGCAACAGGCGATTAATGCTTTCGGTAACGGCATCCAGATAGGCGGCATCCGGGCAGATCAGGATGGATTGAGCCAATTCATCGTGCTCCGCTTGCGAGAACAGATCCATGGCCACCCAGTCGGATGGTGTTGTGCCATCGGCAATGATCAGAATTTCCGAAGGACCAGCGATCATATCGATACCCACCGTACCGAATACGTGACGCTTGGCATTGGCCACGTAGGCATTACCCGGCCCGACAATCTTATCGACTTGTGGCACGGTTGCCGTACCGTAGGCCAATGCGCCCACCGCCTGCGCACCACCGATGGTAAACACACGATCCACACCGGCAATTGCCGCAGCTGCCAGAACCAGCTGATTACGCTCGCCCCCTGGCGTTGGCACCACCATAATGAGTTCTTGCACCCCAGCCACTTTGGCCGGAATGGCATTCATGAGTACTGAAGAGGGATAAGCGGCCTTGCCCCCTGGCACATACAGACCGACCCGATCAAGCGGGGTCACCCGTTGGCCGAGAACCGTGCCATCCGCTTCGGTATACGTCCAACCTTCTACACGCTGGCGTTCATGAAAAACGCGAATACGCTGCGCCGCAGTCTCCAGCGCAGCACGCTGATCATGAGACAAGTTTTCTAGTGCGGTCTGTAGCTCTGCCTGAGGCAATTCCAGATGCTGTGCATCATGCACATCCAGCCGATCAAACTTACGGGTGTAATCCAGCAATGCGGCATCGCCACGCTGGCGAATCTCGGCCAGAATCTCGATCACCGTACGCTCTATACCGGCATCTTGCTCGGCTTCCAGCGCTAACAATGTTTTGAGTTCAGCAGCAAAAGCTGCTGATTGCGTACTTAACCGACGGATGGTCATAGCAGTCTCCGGGTCAGGCAGCCTGACGTGCAACAGCGCCTTCGAAATCACTAAGGATACGCTGCAGACGCTCATGCTTGAGCTTCAAGGCAGCCGGATTCACCACAAGGCGTGAAGAGATCGGCATCACATCTTCTACCGCCTGCAAATTATTGGCACGCAGGGTGTTGCCTGAAGACACCAGATCAACAATTGCATCTGACAACCCGACCAGCGGCCCTAACTCCATGGAGCCATAGAGCTTGATCAGATCAATGTGTACGCCTTTAGCGGCAAAGTGTTCACGGGCGATATTCACGTATTTGGTCGCCACACGCAGACGACTACCCGGCTTAACCGCTGATGCGTAATCAAACCCTTCGGATACGGCCACCATCATTTTGCAGCGAGCAATCTGCAGATCCAGCGGTTCATACAACCCCTGCCCACCATGCTCGATCAGTACATCTTTGCCAGCAATACCCATATCAGCGGCCCCATATTGCACGTAGGTCGGCACATCAGTTGCTCGCACAATCACAATACGCACGTCCGGATCCTGCGTAGGCAGAATCAGTTTGCGTGACGATTCCGGATCTTCCGTCGGCAGAATGCCAGCCGCCTTTAGCAAAGGCAGCGTTTCTTCGAGGATACGACCCTTCGATAGGGCAATGGTGATACCGCAGTTATTGCTACTCACAGCAAGTTCCAATCAGTTCAAAGCAGGCGGCATGAACCATGCCTAAACCCGTATTCTAGCGGACGCGGCGCACCGAAGCGCCCAGACGCGCCAGCTTTTCCTCAATGCGTTCGTAACCACGATCCAGATGGTAAATACGCTCGATCAGCGTTTCGCCCTGCGCCGCCAGGCCAGCAATCACCAGCGCTGCCGAAGCACGCAAGTCGGTTGCCATAACGGTAGCCCCTTCCAGCTTTTGTACACCGGTGACGGCCGCCGAATTACCATCGATATGGATGTCGGCACCCAGACGCATTAATTCCACTGCGTGCATGAAACGATTCTCAAAGATCGTTTCTTTAATGATTGCCGTCCCCTCGGCCAAGCAATTTACTGCCATCAGCTGCGCCTGCATATCCGTTGGGAAAGCCGGATAAGGAGCCGTACGGAAAGAAACCGATTTCAATCGCGCCGGCGCTTTGAGGCTCAAGCAATTGGCATCGCCCTCAATGAAACAGCCTGCTTCGACTAGTTTAGCCGTAACGGCTTCCAAATAAGCCGCCGAGGTGCCCTGCAGCGTCACGTTACCGCCGGTAATGGCTGCCGCGCACAGGAAGGTGCCTGTTTCAATACGATCGGGCATTACAGCATGTTCCGCGCCATGCAGTGCCGAAACCCCCTGGATACGAATCACATCTGTGCCGGCACCTTCGATCTTGGCACCCATGGCAATCAGACAATTCGCCAGATCAACGACTTCCGGTTCGCAGGCCGCGTTTTCAATCACGGTTTCGCCGTTGGCCAGTGCTGCCGCCATCATCAGGTTTTCTGTACCGGTCACCGTGACCATATCAGTACAGATACGGGTACCCTTCAAACCGCCCGCCGGTGCCTTGGCATGGATATATCCGGCTTCGACATGAACTTCTGCACCCATGGCCTGAAGGCCTTTTATGTGCTGGTCGACCGGGCGCGCCCCAATGGCACAGCCACCAGGCAAAGACACCTTGGCCTCACCCCAGCGGGCAACCAGTGGGCCGAGCACTAGGATTGATGCGCGCATCGTCTTGACGAGTTCGTAAGGCGCAGTTGGATCAGTTAAGCCGTTCGCATCCAGTGTCACACCGGCTTCGGCGCCATCTAGCGTCGATGCCACACCCATATTGGTGAGCAGACGAATCATGGTGGCCACGTCATGCAGATGCGGCAGATTGGTCAGCACCAGCGGCTCACGCGTCAACAGGCTGGCGCACAGAATCGGCAATGCCGCATTCTTGGCACCAGATATCCGAATTTCACCTTCGAGACGGGCGCCGCCCTGAATCAGTAACTTATCCACGTTGTGCCCACTCCTCTGGGGTCAATGTCTGCATCGTCAAGGCATGAACCAGTTCGTCTCGCATCGCATCACCCAGCGCACCATATACCGCCTGATGGCGACGCACACGCGCCAGACCGGTAAAGGCCTCGCTCACGATTAGCAACTCGAAATGGCGCCCATCGCCATCCAGCACCAGATGAGACACAGGCAGCTTTGCCCGCAATGCAACTTCAATGTCTTCCAGACGAACCATAACTCAACCCTATTAGGTGCGCAGCTTGTAGCCACGTACCAGTAAAACAAAACTCAATAATCCGATAACCGCTGTAAAACCGAGGGCAATGCCAAAGCTGAGCCAGGGCGAAGCATCGGAAACCGCGAAAAATCCATAGCGGAAACCATCAATCAGATAGAACAACGGGTTCATCCGAGATAGTTCCTGCCAGAACGCAGGTAGAGATTGTACCGAGTAGAAGACGCCAGACAGCATGGTCAGCGGCAGAATTAG
>ERZ1034363.1302-NODE-1302-length-14504-cov-5.968531_pt1 | contig 14504 bp, 13 predicted proteins | sample MGYA00520616_ERZ1034363 | MGnify/ENA primary metagenome ERZ1034363 (study PRJEB33736, sample SAMEA104284506) | Azolla filiculoides | biome: Urban; feature: Water surface; material: Ditch water | place: Netherlands | collected 2015-10-28 | depth 0-0.1 m ...
TGGTCGTTCAGGTGGAACTTGACCGCGCCGCAGCAACCGGCCTTGGGGGCGGTCACGGTCTGGATGCCTGCGGCGTCGAGCACGCGGGCGGTGGCTGTGTTGATGTTGGGACTCATGCTCGGCTGCACACAACCGGCCAACATCAGCACCTTGCGGGCATGCTTCGCAGTGGGCCAGGCACCGGCGTTTTGCGGCGCGGGCACTTTGGCTTTCAGGCTTTCGGGCAGCAGGCCGCGCACCATTTGGCCCATCTTCATGGCGGGGGCAAACAGGGGAGAAGGCAGGCCTTCTTTGAGCGCCCAGCGCACCAGCTTTTCGCCTGCGGGGCGCTCGACTTTGGCGTCCACCAGCTTGCGGCCGATGTCGACCAAGTGGCCGTATTGCACGCCGCTCGGGCATGTGCTTTCGCAGTTGCGGCAAGTCAGGCACCGGTCCAGGTGCATCTGGGTTTTGCGGGTGGGCGTTTCGCCTTCCAGCACCGCCTTCATCAAATAGATGCGGCCACGCGGGCCGTCGAGTTCGTCACCCAGCAGTTGGTAGGTGGGGCAGGTGGCGGTGCAAAAGCCGCAGTGCACACACTTGCGCAAAATGGCTTCGGCCGCCAGGCCGTCGGGGGTGTTTTGGTATTCAGGGGCGAGGTTGGTTTGCATGACGATTCGCCTCAGAGGGGGTGCAAGCGACCGGTGGCGAACACGCCTTTCGGGTCGAACTGTTTTTGCAATTGCTGCTGGATGCGTTGCTGCACAGCGTCCAGCGGGGTGTTCACGCCTGCGGCTTTGTCCAAGTCGGGATGGGCGGCGCTGGCCCGGAACAAGGTGGCATGGCCGCCGACCGATTGCGCCAATTCGCGCAAAGCCAAAGCGGCCGAGGCAGGCGCCCACACCCAGCGCTGAGCACCTTGCCACTCCAGGTAAGTCGGGTAAGGCAATTCCAGCACCGGCGCAGTTTGTGGCACCGATAAACGCCACAGGCAAGCGTCGGGCGTAGGGGCATCAAAAAACGGCAAGGTCTGTTCACCGCTGGCACGCCAATCTTGGGTCGCCTCTGCGTTGTCCATGACCTGCACTTGGGCACCCTCGGCCGCCGCGTCAGCACTCATCTTGCCAACGGCCGACTGCACAGCGGCCACCGCGCCGCGCAGGCGCACAAACAAATAATCAGCCACCGGTTGGGCGGTGGTGTCACGCACCCAGGCACTGGCGTTCAAGGGCAGAGGCTGACCGCCCCAGCGGTGCAACAAATCGAGCGCCGGACCTTGGGCCAAACCCGCGATCATCAAAGTCGCTTCGGCTGGGGCCACAGGCAAAACCTTCAAACTGACTTCGGTGATCAGGCCCAGCGTGCCCCAGCTGCCGGCCATCAGGCGGCTCACGTCGTAGCCGGCCACATTTTTCATGACCTGGCCGCCAAAGGTCAGGTGCTCGCCCAAGCCGTTGATGAAACGGGCACCCAACACGTAGTCGCGCACAGCACCCGCCGTGGCGCGGGCGGGGCCGCTCAGACCGGCAGCCACCATGCCGCCCACCGTAGCGCCCTCGCCAAAGTGCGGCGGCTCAAACGCCAGGCACTGGCCTTTTTCAGCCAAGGCAGCTTCCAACTCGACCAGCGGCGTGCCGCAGCGCACGGTCACCACCAACTCGCTGGGCTCGTAGCTCACGATGCCGCGATAGGCCCGGGTGTCAAGCACCTCACCGGCGAGGCTTTGGCCCCAAAAGTCTTTGCTGCCACCGCCGCGCAGTCGCAACACACGGCCATCCGCACCGGCTTGGCGAACAGCATCGATGAGGGAATTGAGTTGAGCTTCCATGGGTCAAGATAGTAACCCCCGGCCCCTGACCCTTGCGTGAATTTTTTGAACGAACGGGTTGTGGGAAATTGGGCGAATCAAAGCACAACCAAGTGCTCTGGGGTGGCGCCGCACACTGCACTGATCGGAATCCATTGATCCAGCGTCACCAGCCTGCCTTGGTTCTTGACGGCCAAGGCCAAGAGGTACAAATCCGTCAACTGCCTCGCGTTGTGAATGTGCCCATGTTGAAAATGCTGCGGATCCAAAAGGCTGACCTCATCGGACCCAAAAGCATAATGCGCCGTTCTTGTGGAGTTTTGCAACATGCTGACCAGCATGGGGATGGCTTGGGGGCTGCTGTAACCCGATTGACCCATGATGCGAAGGCACCCATTTTGGGTCAATGCACAGGTGGCCCAGCCATGCTGAATGTGGTCTTCAAACCATTGCGCGGCACGGACATGGTGGACATGATCGCGATCGTGCAAGGCAATCAGCACATTGATATCGAACAATGCACGCATCAAACACGCTCTGCATCGCGCAAACGTTCGATCAGCTCATTGCTGATGACCGCACCCCGGGAAGGCAAGGGCTGGATGCCGTATTGGGCCAAGCGTTCTGACACCTGGGGCACGGCTTGAGCCGTTTGCGGCTGACAGGCCCCACTGCAAATGCCTTTCGCGCCAAGTCACTCATGACTTGCCCAATCGACTTTTTCTCTCTTTGTGCAATCTCTTTGACTGCAAAAAGCACGTCGTCCGCAATGTCCAGGGTGGTTCGCATCTCATCTCCTGATAGTTTGATGTTTGATGCCATCACATCAAACATCAGTCATGTCTGGTGCAGCTGTTTCAACAGCGGGTGTCCTCCATAGGTTTCAAAACGCCTCGAACCCATTGACCGGCAAGCCCGCCACCACCACCCGCATCGCAAACACGCACCCCGCCTTGGGGTACTGCGCCAGCTCTTGAGCGCTGCGCCCCTGGCGCGATGTGGTGATGAACAGGGTTTTCAGGTCCGGCCCGCCAAAGCAGGGCATGGTGGGGCACGGCACTGGCGTTTTCACTTCGGCCAACACCTCGCCCGTGGGCGACAGGCGCAGCAAGCGCTGGCCTTCGTATTGGGCAGACCAATAGCAGCCTTCGGCGTCCACCGCAGCGCCATCGGGGCGGCCACCATAGGGCGTGTTATTACCCCAAGTCCAGCCTGCGGGTTTGGGTGTCATCTGGTGGAACACGCGAGCGACCGACAACTGGCCAGTGGCCGGGTCAAAGTCAAAGGCACGCACCTGGTGCGCAGCCGTGTCGGCCCAATAGGCCGTGCGACCATCGGGCGACCAGGCCAGGCCGTTGGCGGTCGTCACACCGCCCATCATGGGGTGCAGGCCTTTCGGGTCCAGCATGTACAGCTCGCCCAGCGCCTGGTCACGTGGCTCGTACATGCTGCCCGCCCACAAGCGGCCTTGGGGGTCACATTTGCCATCATTGAAGCGCAATTTGGTCGTGTCATAAGGCGCAGCAGCCAGAAGCTGCAAGTCACCACTCCACACATTTGCCCAATAAATGCCATCGCGCAAGGCGATGACCAGACCGCCGCCTCGTGCAGGCGCAATGCAGCCGGGCTCTTGTGTCAGCGGCCAGTAGTCGACCGGGCCTTGGGCCTGCAGGCCCTGCACCGCCACACGCGCAATGCGCCGCCCGGGAATGTCCACCCAATACAAGCGCTGCTTTTGCGGGTGCCAAAAAGGCGACTCGCTCAAGCCATCGGGCTCGGTGGTGATGGCTTGCCAATCGGGTGAAATGGAAGAAGACATGGTCAATCGGTCACGGGATACATCGGTGAACCATTTTTGCATGCGTCCATGGGCCGCACAGGCCCAAAGGCCTGCCTGTAACCCAAAAGAATCGACGGCATGCTTCACGGCAGTGCGCACATGAAGTCCATGCCACCCCAAAAAGGTGGCATGTTTGACCACCGCAACCGCAACAAGCAAGACAGACATGAAAGGCACAGCGTGCGCGGAGCACGCCTGCCCGTCACCGCCTTGTGAAGCGACTCACAACGCGATAGTCGAAATCACCGGCACATAAGCGATCACCACCACACCCACCAGCAGCGCCACCAGGTAGGGCCAGATTGCCCCCATCACCTCGTCGGGCTTGGCATCGCCAATGCGGCAAGCCACATAAAAGCCCACCCCAATGGGCGGCATCATCAGGCCCACGTTCATCGCGCACACGATCACCATCGAGTAATGGATGTCGTTGATGCCCAACTTCTTGGCAATCGGGAACATGATTGGGGCCAGCAGCAGCACAGCAGGCAAGCCCTCCAACAGACAACCCAGCACCAGGAACACCAAAATCGTCACCGCCATGAAGGCCGCAGCGCCACCGGGCAGCGCGGTCATGAAGGCCGACAACTGCTGCACCACGCCGCTTTGCGTGATGGTCCAGGCCATGGCCGAGGCCGCACCCAGAATCAGCAAGATCGCACCCGACAGCGCAGCAGTCTCCACCAGCATGTCGTAGAACTTGCGCAGGCCAATGCCGCCGTACATCACCTGGCCAATCACCAGAGCGTACAGCACCGCAATGGTGGACACTTCGGTGGCCGTGGCCACCCCGCCGCCCACCGCACTGCGGATCAAAAATGGCAAGACCAAGGCAGGTGCTGCCACCAGCAAAATGCGGCCAATCACCTTCATGGGCGCACGCTTGGCGTCGGCCACGATTTCATGGCGCGCTTTCCAGCGGGCCAGCACCAACAAGGACAGCAGCAACACCATCGCCACCACAAAGCCGCTCTGGAACAGCCCGGCAATCGACACGCCGGCCACCGAGCCCAGCACGATCAGCACAATGCTGGGCGGCACCGTGTCCGCCATCGCCGCGCCCGTGGCCAGCAAGGCCACCATCTCTTTGGGCTTGTTGCCGCGCCGCTTCATCTCAGGAAACAGCGCCGGGGCCACGGTGGCCATGTCCGACACCTTGGAGCCCGAAATGCCCGACACAATGAACAGCGAGCCCAGCAGCACATACGACATGCCCGCTTTGACGTGGCCGATCAGCGAAGCCAGAAAATCCACAATCGCCTTGCCCATGCCGGTGGCGTCGAGCACGCAGCCGAGCAGCACAAAAATCGGCACCGACACCAGAATCAGGCTGGACATGCCTTCGTCCATGCGGCCCACCACGATCAGCAGCGGCACCTGGGTGGTGAACGCCAGATAACTGAGCGCCCCCAAACCAAAACAAAACGCGATCGGCACGCCCGCCATCAGGCACACCGCCACCACACCCACCAGAAAAATGACCATGTTCCAGCTGCCCAAAGCGGGCAACGCAGCGCTGTAAACATGGCAAAGGGCGGCCAGCGCCCCCACCAACACCACCGCACCGGCCAGCGCCTTGATCGGCACTGTGCGCGCGGCATAACCCAGCACAATCAACAGCATCACGCCCAAACCAAAAGGGATGGACGCCACCCGGTAGGTGTTGGGCAAATCCAGCGCGGGCGATTTGATGAACCACTCTTCCTGGGCGTATTCCACCGCCGAGGGCAGCAAGCCCACCAGAAAAGCGACCACCGCCGTGAGCGCAAAGGCATGCACATAAGGCTGCATGCGCGCAGGCAGCTTGTCGACCACCAGCGACAAGCGCAGGTGCTCGTTGCGGTGCATGGCCAGGGCGGCACCGATCATGGTCACCCAGATGAACGAGATCGACACCACCTCGTCGATCCAGACGATCGAATTGGCAAACACGTAACGCGACAAGACCGCCGCGAGAAGCAGGCCGATGATGCCCAGGGTCAGCACGGCCGAAACCGCCTCCAGGGGCATCATCCATCGGGACGTTGTGCGGCCGATGCCCGGGCCGCTGGCCTCGGGCTCGGAATAATGCTCGCCGCCAAGCAGCGGCTGGTTCTGAACGTCCGACATGGGTTTCCTGCTTCTCGTTTTTGTGGGGTCTGCGCCGTGGCCAGTCAGCCCAATTTGCCGCTGTAGCGTTCCAGCAGCGACCAGGCCTCGTCACCGAACTTGGCTTTCCACTCGGTGTAGAAACCGGCTTGGCGCAGGCGGTTGCGGAAGGTGTCGGCCTTGGCGTTGTTGAACACCATGCCTTTTTCGGTCAGGGACTTTTGCAGCGTGGCGTTCATGGCGGCCACATCGGTGCGCTGCTTCAGGCCTGCGGCATTGATGTGCTTGGCCACGATGGTACGCAGGTCGGCGGGCAGACGGTCCCAAGCGCGGCGGTTGGCCAGGAACCAGAAGCCGTCCCACATGTGGTTGGTCACCGAGCAGTACTTTTGCACTTCGTTGAGCTTGGCGGTGTCGATGATGGCCAGCGGGTTTTCCTGACCGTCCACCACCTTGGTTTGCAGGGCCGAATAGACCTCGGCAAAGTTGATCGAGGCCGGGGCCGAGTCAAAGGCCTTGAACATGGACGTCCACATGGGCGACACGGGCACGCGGATCTTGAAGCCCTTCAGGTCGTCGGCCGTCTGGATCGGCTTGGTGGACGAGGTGATCTGGCGGAAACCGTTGTCCCAGATGTTGTCCATGGCCACCAGACCGGACTTGCTGATTTCCTTGCGCACATGCGCGCCCAGATCGCCGTCAAGTGCTTTCCAGACGGTGTCGTAGTCAGGGAAGGCAAAGCCCAGACCAGTGATGGCCGCGCCAGGCACCAAGGTGGACAAGATCAGGCCCGACAGGGTGAAAAACTCGATGCCACCGGCGCGCAGCTGGCTGAGCATGTCGGTGTCGTTGCCCAGCTGGCTGGCCGGGAAAATCTGGATGTCCACACGGCCCTTGGTCTCGGCCAGGATGGCGGCGGCCATTTCCTTGGCGCGCAGGTTCATCGGGTGGGTCACCGGCAAGTTGTTGGCGTACTTGTAGGTGAACTCGGCTTTGGGCTGGGCCAGCACCTGGCTCATGGGCAAGGCGGCAACCGATGCGGCGGCGGCGGTGCGCAAAACGGAACGGCGGGAAAGGGTCATGTCTGTCTCCTAAGGGTTGGTCATCGATCAAACTCAGGGCCGGGTGGCCCCACTTCTCTTCACTCTCTTCTTCTCTCTTCTCAAGTCACGGCCTGCTGTTGCAGGTCGCCTCGTTCTTGCAGCATTTGGCGGATGTCGTTTTTCGTGATTTTCCCGTAACCCGACTTGGGCAAGACATCCCAGAAAAAGACATGGCGTGGCCAGCGGTACTTGGCACAACGCCCCTCCAGATGCGCCAGCAGTGCCTGCGCCGTCAGAGCCGGGTCCCGGCTGACCACCACGGCCACACCGATCTCGCCCCACTTGGCATCAGGCACCCCCAGCACAGCCACTTCGGCCACGGCGGGGTGCGTCAGCAAAATTTCTTCCACTTCACGCGGGTAGACGTTGGAGCCACCCGAGATGTACATGTCGGATTCGCGTCCTGTAATGTAGAGCAAACCCCGCGCATCCAGCCGCCCCAGGTCGCCGGTGTGGAACCAGCCCCCGCGCAGCGCCTTGACCGTGGCGTCTTCGTTGTCGAAGTAACCGGCAAACACGGCCGGGCCCCGGCAGCAGATCTCGCCCACCGTGCCCATGGGCACCGGGTTCATCTGCGCGTCCAAAATGGCCACCTCCATGCCGGTGCGTGGCCGCCCGCAAGAGCCGATGTTGGCATTCGGGTCGGCATCGTCGATGGCGTGCATCGAAGGCGGCAGCACCGTGATGCAGCCCGTCACCTCACCCAGACCGAAGTACTGCACCAGCACCGGGCCGAGTTTTTGCAAGGCCAGCTTCTGGTCCGCCCGGTACATGGGAGCACCGGCATAAATCACATACCGCAGGCTGCTGTGGTCGAACTGGTCCACCGCCGGGTCTTCCACCAACAGCTTGACGATGGTGGGCACGGTGAACACATTGCTCACGCGGTGCTTTTCGACCAGACGCCAGACCTCGGCCGGCTCCATGCGCTCGGACGGCAACAGCACCGTGGCCGCGCCCCTCGCTACATTCAGCAGGGCATGGATGCCCGCGCCGTGGGACAAAGGTGCAACTGCGATCGAGCAATCGGTCTCACACGTCCCGGGAATCAAATCGGCCAAATGGTTGGTCACCACAAAGGCCAGCTGGCCATGCGTCAACATGCCCGCCTTGGGGCGGCCGGTGGTGCCCGAGGTGTAGAAGTACCACAGCACCTGGTCAGGCGTGACGGGTGCCATGGCGGTAGGCGCACCCGTATGGCGGGCCAGCAGGTCTTCATAACCCGTCTCGCCCGCACGCGGCGCGCCTATGGTGATGACGTGTTGCAGGCGGTGACTGGCCTCGCGCACCGCATCCACATGCCCGGCAAACACATCCTCGGCCAGCATGAAAGTCGCCTGGCTGGAGCTGCCCAGATACGCCACTTCGGGCGGCGTCAACCGGAAATTGGTCGGCACCCAGACCGCGCCCAGCCGAAATGCGGCCCAGCAACTCTCGAACATGGCCAGGTTGTTGCGCGACTGCACCAGCAGCTTGTCGCCCGGCTGCATGCCCATCTCGCGCAGGCCCTGCACAAAAGCGTCCACCCGCGCGTTGATCTCGCGCCAGGTCCACTGGCGCTCGCCCTGGATCAGGCCCGGCCGGTCCGGAAACAGCGCGGCTGTCTGCGCCAGCAGAGCCGACAGGTTCATGACCTGTGCGTCGCTCATGCCGCACGCTCCAGCACGCTCAGGTAATTGGCCACCGCCGCGCCGCCCATGTTGAACACCGCGCCCAGCCGGGCGTTGGGCAGCTGCATGTCGCCCGCCTCGCCCGTCAGTTGCATGGCGGCCATGACGTGCTGCGACACCCCGGTGGCCCCGATCGGGTGGCCGCGCGACTTGAGACCGCCCGAGGGGTTGACCGGCAGTTGGCCGTCGATGCGGGTGACGCCATCCAGAATGACGCGTGCGCCCTGTCCGTGCGCGGCCAGGCCCATGGCTTCGTATTCGAGCAACTCGGCCACGGTGAAGCAGTCGTGTGTTTCCACAAAAGACAGATCTGTCAGCGACACCCCGGCCGCATCGAGCCCCTTGTGCCAAGCCATGGCCGCGCCTTCAAAACGGGTCGGGTCGCGGCGTGACAGGGGCAAATATTCATTGACTTGCGTGCGCGACTTCCAACGCACGGCGGGCACACGAGCCCCAGCCACGGGCGCTTTGGAGATCACGAGCGCAGCGGCCCCGTCAGACACCAGCGAGCAGTCCGAGCGTTTGAGCGGCCCGGCCACAAAAGGGTTTTTGTCGGACGGGTGGCGGCAAAAGTCAAAACCCAGATCGCGGCGCATGTGGGCGAACGGGTTCTTCACCCCGTTGGCGTGGTTCTTGGCGGCGATGGCGGCCAGTGCGTCGCTCTGGTCGCCAAAGCGCTCGAAATAGGTGGCCGCGATGGTGCCGAACACGCCCGCAAAACCCGCGGGGTTGGCCGCTTCTTCTTTCACATACGAGCAGCGCAGCAAGGTCTCGGCGATCTTGGCACCGGGCACGGCGTTCATGATCTCGAAGCCCACCACCAGCGCGTGGCGCACACGGCCGGATTCGACCGCGTCCATGGCCGCCCAGATGGCAGCCGAACCGGTGGCACAGGCGTTCTCCAGCCGCACTGCGGGAACATGGCGCAGGCCCGGCACCGCCATGGCCACCAGCGCGCCGGTGAAGTCCTGCGGCATGAAGCCGCCGTTGTAATGGCCCACGAACACGCCGTCGATGTCTTGCGCCTGCAAGCCTGCGCTGTCCAGCGCGGGCTGCACCGCATCGCGGATCAGTTGCTCAGCATCTGCCGCGTCGAGCTTGCCAAACGGGGTGTGGCCCCAGCCAATGATGCAGCTGCTGCTCATGACGCGGCTCCCACGTCTTGGAGGTCGGGGTTGTTGCGGCGCAAAGTGGGCAGACCCACACCCGAGGCGTCAAATCCACCGTCTACCGCCAGATACTGGCCGTTGATGAAGCCGGCCTCTTTGCTGCACAAAAAGCCCACGGTGTTGGCCATCTCTTCGGTGCTGCCGTAGCGGCCCAGCGGGATGGTGTCGTAATAGTCAGAGCGTATCGCCACGCTGTGCACCAGCTTGGCCATTTCGGTCTCGACCGGGCCGGGGCAAATCACGTTGGTGCGCACACCATAGTTGCCCAGCTCCACCGCGAATTGCTTGGTCAGGTGGATCAGCGCGGCCTTGCTGGTGCCGTAAGCCACGCGCAGCGTGCTGGCACGCAGACCCGAAATGGACGCGATGTTGACGATCGCACCGCTGCGCTGGGCGGCCATGATCGCGCCAAAGGCATGCGAGCACAAAAACGCGCCGTCCAGGTTGGTGCTGAGCACCTGACGCCATTCGGCAAACGTGGTCTCCAGCACCGGCTTGAACACCGCCACACCGGCGTTGTTGACCAGCGCATCGACCCGGCCGAAACGGGCCACCACGGCAGCCGCTGCGGCATCGACCTGCTCGGGCTGCGACACATCGCAGTGCAGCGCCAGCACATCGCCCGGGCGGGCCAGTGTGCGCTCGGTGGCGGTCAGCGTGGGCTGGTCGATGTCGAGCAAGGCGACCCTGTAGCCGCGGTCCAAAAACCACTGGCCGATGGCCAGGCCAATGCCACGGGCACCGCCGGTCACCACCGCAACGGGGGCCGCGACGTGAGAAGTTATATGGGAATTTGTCATGTGAATGGATCAGTGGGTGAAAAAATCAAACAGCGCCGGACTCGGCTGAGGGCAGCCACTCTTCCAGAGTGACTTCAAAGGTGGCAAACACCGGGTTGTGACCGGGCACGAATCGACCGCTGTGCACCTGACCTGAGGCATTGACCACCACGCCGCACAGCTCGGCGGTGCATTGGCCGTGGGCGTCGGTGCGCAGCTCGCCAAACAGGCTCAGCACCTCCACGGCGGGGCCTTCGACAAAAATTTCGCGGCCTGAGGGCACTTGCAAACAAGCATCGACCAGACTGCCCAGCCCCACACGCACCAGCGCATGGCGCACGCCCTGTGCCCGGCAAATGGCTTGCAGGCCTTGCACCAGGTCTTCGTTGGGAGCCATGCGACCATAGACCATGCGGCCCAGGCGGCCTTCTTCGGTGTGAACAGCATCAGCCATGGTGCACTCCTGCGGTGGTGACAGCCTCGACGAACTTCACGGCCTCGGACTTCACGGCGTACGGCTTGAGCATGTTCAAGCGGGTTTCATCGTCAAAACCCAAACGCAGCGCCACGCCACCCAGCACCGACACCAGCACCGTGACCGGCCGCTGGCCCACCACCGTGTGCGGGGTCAGCACATGGCCGCCGCGCACGCCGCCATCGGCATCGGCAAAGCTGGCATGGCAATGGATCACGGGCGCACCCTGATCGTCCTGCCCCAAGGTGGCGCTGCCGCGCAGCAAACTGGCCCCGCGCAATACCTTTGGCTCGCCGTAGGTAGCCATGAGCTGGCCCTTGGGGTCGGGAATGGGCAGGCAATAAGCCACTTCGACCAGATCGCCGTCCATGAGCGCCATGGCTGCGGACTGTACGCCCGCTGCGGCCAGGGCCTGTGTCAAGCCCTCGTGCAGGCATGTGCCTTGCGGCAAGGACAACCGAATCTGGCGTGCACCCTGCGCCGCCACATGCGCCAGACGCACGTCAGCGCGAGGCCCGGGGTGAACCAGGTTGCGGGGCCGCTCAAAGGATGGCGCCGGGATGCTACCCGGTGCAACAACTGCCATGTCTTGTCTCCTGGCCCGTGCGGGCCATCTGTTCTTTTATCGACCTCGTCGGGTCGCTTTAGGTTTCTATTTTGAGACCAATTGCAGGGTCTGCTTTGTTTTTGGTAAATTTACTTTCCAGATCAATCTATTTGCAAAAACTATCAATGGACATGCGCCACCTCCGGTGTTTTGTCGCCGTGGCCGAAGAACTCCACTTCGGCCGCGCCGCCCAACGCCTGCACCTCACCCAGCCCCCTGTCAGCCTCGCCATCAAGGAGCTCGAAGATGAATTGGGCGTGCGCCTGCTCGAACGCACTTCGCGCCGCATTGCCCTGACCCCGGCTGGCGCAGAAGCCCTGCAAGACGCCTATGCGGTGCTGGCCTCGGCCGACCTGATGCGCCGCCGCGCACAAGAAGCCGCCCAAGGCCTGATGGGCTCGCTGACGATCGGCTTCATCAGTCTGCCCGCCTATTCGTTTTTGCCATCATTGCTGCGGCGCTTCACGCAGGACTACCCCCGGGTCAAGGTGTCGCTGCTCGAAGGCACGACCGACCAGCTGATCCACGACGTGGAAAGCGGGCGCATCGACATGGGGCTGGTGTTCCAGACCTCGGACCTGCCCGCCACGCTGGACGCGCAACTGGTGATGCACGAGCCGCTGGTGGTGGCCTTGCCCGAACACCACCCGGCCGCCGCGCAGGCCACAGTGCCCTTGGGCAAGCTGGCGCAAGAGCAATTCTTGGGCTTTGAGCGGCACAACGGCCCGATGATGTTCGACGCCATCGTGGCCACCTGCATGAAACACGGCTTCAGCCCGCAAATTTTCACCGCCCGCCAGATGCATACCATCGTCAGCATGGTCAGCGGCGGGCTGGGTGTGGCACTGGTGCCCGCCTGCGTGAAGGCCCTGCAACGCGAAGGCGTGGTCTACCGGCCCCTGCGCGGCGACAAACCGCTGGTGGCCACAGAAGCGGTCTGGCGCAAGGCAGACCAGTCACCGGTGATGCAGGCGTTTCGGCTGATGCTGCCCAAAGTCAAATAAGGCAAGCCTGTCTTGGCCCCGCCAAAGAAACAGCCCGCAAGACCGAAGCGCTGCGGGCTGAAGACATTTGGATCAAGGGGTGGCTTGCGCCACCCCTTGCCATTCAACTTGCAGTGACCCGTTGTTAGCCGTGGTAAGCAGACTCGCCGTGCGAGGAGATGTCCAGACCTTCGCGCTCTTCTTCTTCGGTGACACGCAGACCGATGGTCAGGTCAACGATCTTGAAAGCAACTACCGAGACCACGCCCGACCACACGATGGTCAGCAGCACGGCCTTGGCCTGGGTCCAGACTTGCGCAGCGATGGAGTAAGCGTCGGGTGTGATCATCGTCATCGTGACCCAGTCACCCATGGCGCTCGGGCCACCCAACGAAGGCGAATTGAACACACCGGTCAACAAGGCACCGACGATACCGCCAACACCGTGCACACCGAACACGTCCAAGGAATCGTCTGCACCCAGCATCTTCTTCAGGCCGTTCACACCCCACAGGCAAGCGAAGCCGCCGATGAAGCCGATGATCAAAGCGCCGCCCAGACCCACGTTGCCCGCTGCTGGCGTGATGGCCACCAAACCGGCCACAGCACCCGAAGCAGCACCCAACATGGAGGCTTTGCCACGCATCAGCGCTTCACCCACACACCAGGCCAACACGGCACCGGCTGTCGCGATCAAGGTGTTGATGAAGGCCAGGGCTGCGAAACCGTTGGCTTCCAGGGCGGAGCCAGCGTTGAAACCGAACCAACCCACCCACAACAGGGATGCACCGACCATGGTCAATGTCAGGCTGTGAGGCGCCATCGATTCACGACCGTAACCGACGCGCTTGCCGACCATGAAGGCACCGACCAAACCAGCCACAGCAGCGTTGATGTGCACCACGGTACCGCCAGCGAAGTCCAGCGCGCCCCATTGCCACAGCAGACCGGCTTTGCTGGTCATTTCGTCCACGACTTCTTTGGCGGTGTAGGCGTCAGGACCCATCCAGAACCAGACCATGTGCGCCACAGGCAGGTAGCTGAAGGTGAACCACAGCACCATGAAGGCCAGCACAGCAGAGAACTTGATGCGCTCAGCGAAAGCACCGACGATCAGTGCGCAAGTGATGCCTGCGAACGTGGCCTGGAAGGCGGCGAACGAGATTTCAGGAATCACCACACCTTTGCTGAAGGTGGCGGCGTTGGCGAAAGTGCCTGCGACGTTGTCCCAGATGCCCTTCATGAACAGGCGGTCAAAACCACCAATGAAGGCATTGCCTTCGGTGAAGGCCAAGCTGTAGCCGTAAACGAACCACAGCACGGTGATCAGCGAGAAGGTGACCACGACTTGCATCAGCACCGACAGCATGTTTTTGCTGCGCACCAAACCACCGTAGAACAGCGCCAAGCCAGGAATCACCATCAAGATCACGAGGATCGTGGACAACATCATCCAGCCGGTGTCGGCCTTGTTGGGCACGAGCACAGGCGCGGGCGCAGCTTCGGCTGCAGCGGGGGCTGCTGCCGCTGGCGCAGCAGGTGCTGGGGCTGCATCGGCCTTGACTTCAGCAGCAGGTGCTGTCAGGGCAGCGGGGGCGGTCTGAGCTGTCGCGACCGAAGCCGTTCCGAACACACCGAAACCCAAACTCAGGCCCAAGGCCAGGGTAGCGAGTAGTTTTTTCATTTTTCGACTCTCTTTCTGATCCATCAAAGGGCTTCGCCGCCGGTTTCACCGGTGCGGATGCGAACCACTTGCTCAAGGTCGTAGACGAAGATCTTGCCGTCACCGATCTTGCCGGTGCGTGCACCGGATTCGATGGCTTCGATCACGCGCTCGACGAGTTCGTCAGAGACAGCGGCTTCGATCTTCACTTTGGGCAAAAAGTCCACGACGTATTCCGCGCCACGGTACAGCTCGGTGTGGCCCTTTTGACGACCAAAGCCTTTGACTTCGGTCACGGTGATGCCCTGCACGCCGATGCCCGAAAGTGCTTCACGCACTTC
>ERZ1034363.1303-NODE-1303-length-14490-cov-7.725456_pt1 | contig 14490 bp, 9 predicted proteins | sample MGYA00520616_ERZ1034363 | MGnify/ENA primary metagenome ERZ1034363 (study PRJEB33736, sample SAMEA104284506) | Azolla filiculoides | biome: Urban; feature: Water surface; material: Ditch water | place: Netherlands | collected 2015-10-28 | depth 0-0.1 m ...
GGCGACAACATTCGGCATGGGTTAAACCGAGATTTAGGTTTCACAGAGGAAGACCGTGTCGAAAACATCCGTCGAGTTGCCGAAGTGGCTCGATTGATGGTTGATGCGGGGTTGATTGTGCTTGTGAGTTTCATCTCACCGTTTCGGTCTGAACGAGCGATGGCACGGAATCTATTTTCTGAAGTTGAGTTTCTCGAAGTGTTTGTTGATACATCTCTTGAGATTTGTGAACAGCGCGACGTTAAGAGCTTGTACGCCAAAGCCCGCAAAGGTGAATTGAAAAATTTCACAGGCATTGACAGTCCATATGAATATCCAGAAAGCCCGGACGTTCATTTGAAGTTCGGCGAAGGAAGCTTGGATTCTTGGATCGAGCATGTGTTGAATCGACTTTGAGGCATGTCTTGCCGTGGGTACTCAATATTTTTCTAACTCAAATATTTCTAAATCAATTTAAGTGGTTGCATTATGAACAAAGCAGAACTGATCGAAGCCATCGCCCATGACACCGACATGAGCAAAGCCGCTGCGGGCCGTGCACTCAATGCGGTGCTGGAAACCATCGTGAAGGCGGTGGCCAAAAAGCAGGACGTACAGTTGATGGGCTTTGGCACATTCAAGTCGGTCAAGCGCGCAGCCCGCGTGGGCAAAAACCCACGCACGGGCGAAGCTGTGAAGATTGCGGCGGCCAGCGTGCCCAAGTTCTCTGCCGGAGCAGCCTTCAAGGCGGCGGTGAACAAGAAGCGTTGAGGCGGGCCTTCACGCCGCCTGCAACGCCTTCAACAACTCTGTCTCGATCTGCGCCTTGTTTTGTTGCAGCTCGGCGCCGCTGATCAAAAAGGTGTGCCGTTCGGTGGCCGGTCAAATCGAGTATTGGGCGACTTTGGGCCGCATTGCCGAGGCATCGGGTTTGACGGTCACTGAGGCGCGCGAGGCCATCGCGCTCTATGATGTCCGCCAGGCCGCCCCTGCGGATGCGGACCCGCTGGACGCTCTGGAAGCAGACTTGTTGGCCGCCGAAAGCTCGGGCCGTCTGGCCCAGGCCGTGCAGAGTAACTGCCGTCAGGTGGTGAAGGCCGCCTGAGGTGCGTTCAAGTGCAACCCCTTCAGTCGACGCACATGGTGCAAGGAGCCTTTGATGAGCGAGTTTTTGATTTATCAGACCGAGGGGGGCAAAACCCAAATCTCGGTGGTGCTGGAAAACGAAACCCTTTGGCTTTCGCAAAAGCAGCTGACCGAGCTGTTTGGCAAGGCCAAGGGCACGATCAGCGAGCACATCAAGCACATCTTTGAGGATGGGGAGCTGACGCCTGCCGCAACTGTTCGGTTATTCCGAACAGTTCAAACCGAAGGCAGCCGCACGGTGGAGCGCGATGTAGAGCATTACAACCTCGACATGGTGCTGGCCCTGGGCTACCGGGTGCGCAGCCAAGCGGGTGTGCGTTTCAGGCAGTGGGCCAGTGCGCAACTCAAAGAGTTCATCGTCAAGGGCTTTTTGCTAGACGATGAACGCCTGAAAAACCCCGGCCAAGGGCGCGACTATTTCGACGAGCTGACCCGCCGCCTGCAAGACATTCGGACCAGCGAGCGCCGTTTTTACCAAAAGATCACCGACATTTACGCCACCAGCGTGGACTATGACGCCAGCGCTGAGCTGACACAGGCCTTTTTTGCGACGGTGCAAAACAAGGTGCATTTCGCCATTCATGGCCACACGGCGGCCGAGCTGGTCAAGCTGCGGGCCGACAGCGCCAAGCCCCACATGGGCATGACCCATTGGCTGGGCGAGCGCATTCGCAAAAGTGATGTGGTGGTGGCCAAAAATTACCTGAACGAAGAAGAGTTGCTTGCCCTGAACAACTTGACCGAGCAATACCTGGTGTTTGCCGAGGGCCAGGCGGCTCGCCGCGTGGCCATGACCATGCAAGCTTGGATTGACAAGCTCGAAGGCTTTTTGACCTTGAACGACCGCGAAATCTTGCAAAGCGCCGGGCAGGTGTCGGCCGAGTTGGCCAAGCAACACGCCGAGGGCGAGTTTGCCAAGTACCGCGTGCTGGAAGATGCACGCTTTGAGTCGGACTTTGACCGCATGGTCGAGTTGTTGCCCGCACCGAAGGACAAGCCAGCATGAGTCTTCACTTTGAATCAGACCCGCCGGTAGCTGAAAGCATCGGCCTCTGTAATGGCTGTCGGGTTTAGCCCGCCTGCAACGCCTTCAACAACTCCGTCTCGATCTCGATCTGCGCCTTGTTTTGTTGCAGTTCGGCACCGCTGATCAAAAAGGTGTCTTCCACCCGTTCACCCAAGGTGCTGATTTTGGCCAGTTGGAGGTGAATGCCGTGTTGCGCCAGCACAGTGGCGATGCTGTAGAGCAGACCAATGCGGTCACTGGCTGAAATGCTGAGCAACCAACTTTGGGCTTTGTCGTCGGGCTTGAGGCTCACGCGGGGCGTGACCGGGAAGCTCTTGACCCGGCGCGACACACGTCCGCGGGTGGGGGCGGGCAGGGGACCTTGTTTTTCCAGGGTTTGGGTCAGCCCGGACTCGACCATGCTGAGCAACTCACGGTAGTGCTCGGGCAGCATGGGGGTGACGATCTGGAAGGTGTCCAGCGCCCAGCCTGTGCGGGTGGTGTGGATGCGTGCGTCCTGGATGCTGAAGCCCGATTGGTCAAAGTGGCCGCAAATGCGGGCAAACAAATCGGGCTGGTCGGGCGTGAACACCAGCACCTGCAGGCCTTCGCCCACGGGTGAGATGCGTGCACGCACGATGGGTTTGGCAGGGCCCTCAGCGGGCTTGGCCACATGGCGAGACAGTTGGCGAGCATGCCAGGCAATGTCAGACGCGTCGTGGCGCATGAAGTAACCCACATCCAGCGTGTCCCACAAGGCTTTTTGGCCTTCATGGGGTTCGCTGTGGCGGGCCAACTCGATCAGCGCTTCGCGCTTGCGGGCTTCCACTTCGGCGTTGGCGTCTGGTGCACGGCCACCCAACACGCGCAGGGTGGATTTGTACAGGTCTTCCAGCAGCTTGCCTTTCCAGGCGTTCCACACTTTGGGGCTGGTGCCGCGAATGTCGGCCACCGTGAGCAAATAGAGTGCTGTCAGTCGCCTCTCGTTGCCCACACGCTGAGCAAAGCGGCCAATGACTTCCGGGTCGCTCAGGTCTTCTTTTTGGGCCACATGGCTCATGGTCAGGTGCTCGCCCACCAAAAACTCGATCAACTGGGCGTCTTCTTTGTCCAGTTTGTGTTGGCGTGCAAAGGTGCGCACTTCGGCGATGCCGAGTTTGGAGTGGTCGCCTCCACGCCCTTTGGCGATGTCGTGAAACAAGGCCGCCGTGTACAAAATCCAGGGCTTGTCCCAGCCACCCGCCAATTGCGAGCAAAACGGGTACTCGTGGGTGTGTTCGGCCATGAAAAAGCGCCGCGCATTGCGCAGCACCATCAGGATGTGCTGGTCCACCGTATAGGCGTGAAACAGATCGTGCTGCATTTGGCCCACGATGCGCCGGAACACCCACAGGTAGCGCCCCAGCACCGAGGTTTCGTTCATCAGGCGCATGGCGTGCGTGATGCCTTGGGGCTGCTGCAGGATTTGCAAAAACGTCTGTTGGTTGACCGGATCGGCGCGAAAGCGCCCGTTCATGATGGCCCGCACGTTGTACAGCGCACGCAGGGTTCTGGCCGAAAAGCCTTTCACGCCAGGCGTGGCCTGGTACAGCAAAAAGGTCTCGAGGATGGCGTGCGGGTGCTTTTGGTACAGGTCGTCGCTGGCCACTTCGATCAGGCCCGCTTTTTCAAAGAAGCGCTCGTTCAGGGGCCGGAAATCGTTGACCGACTCACCCCGGTCGGCTTTGAGCCGGTCTTCGATGTTGAGCAACAAGATCTGGTTGAGCTGGGTCACCGCTTTGGCCGCCCAATAGTATTGGCGCATCAGCTTTTCGCTGGCGCGCAGGGCCAATCGGCCCTCAGGTGTGACGTCAGATGCATAGCCAAACGACTCGGCCACATTGGTTTGCAGGTCAAACACCAGGCGGTCTTCGCGCCGTTTGGCTTGCAGATGCAGGCGTGCACGGATGAGCCCCAGCAGGGCTTCGTTGCGCTTGATTTGCCGTGCTTCCAGGGGCGTGGCCAGGCCTTTGCGGGCCAGTTCGTCCCAGCTGTGGCCGAGATTGGCCGCACGGGCGACCCACAAAATCACCTGCAAGTCGCGCATGCCGCCGGGAGACTCTTTGCAGTTCGGCTCCAGGGCGTAGGGCGTGTCTTCAAATTTGGTGTGGCGCTGGCGCATTTCCAGCGTTTTGGCCACCCAAAAAGCCTGCGGGTCCATGGCCGCTTGGTATTGTTTTTGAAACTCGGTGAACAAGCGGGTGTTGCCTGTCACGCGCCGCGACTCCAGCAAAGAGGTTTGCACCGTGATGTCTTTGGCCGATTCGGCCAGGCATTCGCTGAGCGTGCGAACACTGGAGCCGATCTCCAGTCCCGTGTCCCAACAGCTGCCAATGAAGCGTTCCAGCTGGCCTTGCAGCTCGGGTGAGTCTTCTGGAGACAGCCCATCGGGCAAGAGCACCAGCACGTCCACATCGGAATACGGAAACAGCTCGGCGCGGCCGAACCCCCCCACGGCCACCAGAGACAGCTCAGGCGCAAAGCCTGCGTTTTGCCACAGTTGAATCAGCAGCCCATCGGCCAGGATGGACAGTTGCCGCAGCGTTTGCTTCAAACCCCGTGCGACCGCACCGCTGTTGGCCAGGGTGTTCAACACCGCGGCTTTGTCGTGCTTGTACGTTTCGCGCAGCAGCGCCAGATCGGTCAGATCTGCTGATGGGGCCTGAGCGCTCATCTCAGGCGGCTGTTTTGGGGGTGATGAAAGCAGGGATCGGAGGGCTGCCGGCCGACAAGGTCAGCACCTCGTAGCCGGTTTCGGTCACCACCACCGTGTGCTCCCACTGGGCCGAGAGTGAATGGTCTTTGGTCACGATGGTCCAGCCGTCACCCATTTCCTTGATGTCGCGTTTGCCGGCGTTGATCATGGGCTCGATCGTGAAGATCATGCCGGGCACCAACTCGACCAGCGTGCCGGGTTTGCCGTAGTGCAGCACTTGGGGCTCTTCGTGAAAGCCGCGCCCAATGCCGTGGCCACAAAATTCGCGCACCACCGAAAAGCCGTGGCCTTCGGCAAACTTTTGAATGGCGTGACCGATGTCGCCCAGATGGGCTCCGGGCTTGACTTGCTCAATGCCTTTCCACATGGCGTCATAGGTCAATGTAGCCAGACGCTTGGCGGCAATGGATGCATCGCCCACATGGAACATGCGGCTGGTGTCGCCATGCCAGCCATTTTTGATGGTGGTGATGTCAATGTTGAGCGAGTCGCCTTTTTTGAGCGGTTTATCGTTCGGAATGCCGTGGCAGACCTGGTGGTTGATCGAGGTGCAGATGGACTTGGGGTAGGGCTTGTAGCCGCCCGGGGCGTAGTTCAGCGGGGCCGGAATGCAGTCTTGCACATCGACCATGTAGTCGTGGCAGAGCTTGTCGATTTCATTGGTGGTGATGCCCGGCTTGATGAAGGGCTCGATGTAATCCAGAACTTCGGCGGCCAGGCGGCAGGCCAAGCGCATGCCTTCGATGTCTTCGGCGGTTTTGAGGGTGATGGTCATGGGGTGAGATTATCCCAGAGGGTTTCAGATCGGCCAGAAATCAGGGTTTCCCCGGCTAAAATACCGCCTTTGCCGACCAGCCCCAGTCAGCGGCCCCGGCGCTACGGTTTTCCGTCTCTTTACAAGGCCACCCCGTGTCCCTGCACATCACGACTTTCGAAGGCGCCAGCGCCCTCAGCGACTTTCGCATTGCCCAGCTTTTGCCACGTCTGGCGGCCATTTCGCCGCAAATTCAGGGCATTTCTGCCCGTTTTGTGCATTTGGTGGCCACGGTCGCCCCTTTGGCCGATGCCCAAAAACAAACCCTGTCGGCGCTGCTGACTTACGGTGAACCCTATGCAGGCCCGGTGGATGGCCCCGTGATCGTGGTCAGCCCCCGTTTGGGCACGGTGTCGCCTTGGGCGTCCAAAGCCACCGACATCGCCCACAACTGCGGTTTTGAGGTGCGCCGTGTCGAGCGCCTGACCGAATACCGTTTGACGCTGAAATCTGGCCTGCTCAGCACCGCCAAACTGTCCGCCGAGCAACTGGGCCAGGTCGCCGCCGTGCTGCACGACCGCATGACCGAATCGGCCATGCCCCATCGTGACGAGGCTGCTGCTTTGTTCTCTGCGCTCGATCCCGCGCCCATGGCGCATGTGGATGTGCTGGGCGGTGGACGCTCTGCGCTGGAGGCGGCCAACAAAGACTGGGGCCTGGCCCTGGCCGAAGACGAGATCGATTACTTGGTCAAAGCCTTCACGGGCCTTGCGCGCAACCCCACCGATGTGGAGTTGATGATGTTTGCGCAGGCCAACAGCGAGCACTGCCGCCACAAGATTTTCAACGCCGAGTTCACGATTGACGGTGTGGCCCAGCCCAAGAGCCTGTTCGGCATGATCCGCAACACCGAGCAGCTCAGTCCGCAGCACACGGTGGTGGCGTATTCAGACAACGCTTCGGTGATGGAAGGCCACCACATTGAGCGTTTCGTGGCCAGAACCTCAGGGCAGGGCGCGGCTTATCAGAGCGAACAAGCCTTGCACCATGTGCTGATGAAGGTCGAGACGCACAACCACCCGACCGCGATTTCGCCTTTCCCCGGTGCATCCACGGGCGCTGGTGGCGAAATCCGTGACGAAGGCGCGACCGGACGCGGCTCCAAGCCCAAGGCGGGTTTGAGCGGCTTCACGGTCTCCAAACTCTGGGGCGGCATGTCCGACCAAGTGGGCGGCAAGCCCGAGCACATCGCCAGCCCGCTGCAGATCATGACCGAAGGCCCTCTGGGTGGCGCGGCGTTCAACAACGAGTTTGGCCGGCCCAACTTGCTGGGCTATTTCCGCGAATACGAGCAGACCGTGGACGGCGTGGTGCGTGGTTACCACAAGCCCATCATGATCGCGGGCGGTCTGGGCCAAATCGATGCCGAGCAAACCAAAAAGATCGAATTCCCTGCAGGCAGCTTGTTGATCCAGCTGGGCGGCCCTGGCATGCGCATCGGCATGGGCGGCAGCGCGGCCAGTTCCATGGCCACGGGCACCAACGCCGCTAATTTGGACTTTGACTCGGTGCAGCGCGGCAACCCCGAGATCGAGCGCCGGGCGCAAGAGGTCATCAACCACTGCTGGGCACAAGGTGCGGCCAATCCGATTTTGGCCATCCACGACGTGGGCGCGGGCGGGTTGTCCAATGCGTTCCCTGAATTGACCAACGACGCTGGCCGAGGCGCACGCTTTGATTTGCGTGCCGTCAAGCTCGAAGAGTCCGGCCTGTCGCCGAAAGAAATCTGGTCCAACGAAAGCCAAGAACGTTACGTGATGGCGATTGCGCCAGAGTCTTTGGCGCAGTTCACCGCGTTTTGCGAACGCGAGCGTTGCCCGTTTGCGGTGATTGGCGTGGCGACCGATGAGCGCCAATTGGTGTTGGAAGACAAAGGCCAAGAGTCGCCCGTGGACATGCCGATGGACGTGCTGCTGGGCAAACCGCCCAAGATGCACCGTGATGTGAAGACCGTCACCCGCCAGTCGCCCGCCATGGACCTGACGGGCGTGAGTTTGCAAAAAGCCGTGATCGACGTGCTGAGCCACCCCACCGTGGCCTCCAAGCGTTTCCTCATCACCATTGGCGACCGCGCCGTGGGTGGCTTGACGCACCGCGACCAGATGGTCGGCCCCTGGCAAGTGCCCGTGGCCGATGTGGCCGTGACCCTGGCCGACTACCAAGGCTTTGCGGGTGAAGCCATGAGCATGGGTGAGCGCACCCCGCTGGCCTCGCTCAATGCCGCAGCGTCCGGCCGCATGGCCGTGGCCGAAGCCATCACCAATTTGCTGGCCGCGCCCATCGAGCTGCCCCGCGTCAAGATGTCGGCCAACTGGATGGCCGCTTGCGGTGAGCCCGGTGAAGACGCCGCGCTTTACGAGACCGTTAAGGCCGTGGGCATGGAGTTGTGCCCGGCTCTGGACATCTCGATTCCCGTGGGCAAGGACAGTTTGTCGATGCGCACGCAGTGGACCGTACCGAAGGGCGATTCAAGTTCTGACGGTCAGACCCACAAAGTCACCTCGCCCGTGAGTCTGATCATCACCGCCTTTGCCAGCTTGCCTGACGTGCGCGGCACGCTCACGCCGCAGCTGGACGCGCAAGAAGCCGACACCAGCTTGCTGTTGATCGACCTGGGCCAAGGCCAAAACCGCATGGGCGGCAGCGTGTTGGGGCAGGTGCTGAGCCAGTTTGGCGACAGCGTGCCCGATCTGGAAGACCCGCAAGCCTTGGTGAATTTGGTCAAAGCCATCAATGCCTTGCGTGCCCAAGGCCAGATCCTGGCCTACCACGACCGCAGCGATGGCGGCTTGCTGGCCGCAGTGGCCGAAATGGCCTTTGCCGGCCATGTGGGTGTAGCGCTCAATGTGGACATGCTGGTCACCGAGGGTGACGGCATCACCGACAGCCGCGCCGACCATGGCGACGCCAAGAACTGGGCAGGCCAGGTGAGCGCCCGCCGCGACGAACTCACCCTCAAAGCCTTGTTCAACGAAGAGCTGGGGGTGGTGATCCAGGTGCGTACCGCAGACCGCAACGCCGTGCTGCAAACCCTGCGTGAGCACGGCTTGTCCAAACACACGCATGTGATCGGCAAAACCCGCCCTGTGCAATCGACCATCCAAAAGGGCGTGGGCGAACTCAGCATCTGGCGCGACACCAAAGAGGTGTTTGCCGCCAAGCTCGAAGACCTGCACCAGGTCTGGGACAGCGTGAGCTGGAAGATTTGCCAGCAGCGCGACAACCCCGCTTGCGCCGACGCCGAGCACGCCGCCGCTGGCCGCGCGGACGACCCCGGCATGCATATGGCCCTGAGCTTTGACCCGGCAGACAACGTGGCCGCGCCGTTCCTGAATTTGTCGCGCCCCAAAGTGGCCATCTTGCGCGAGCAGGGCGTCAACTCGCATGTGGAAATGGCCTACGCCTTCCACAAAGCCGGTTTTGAGTCGCACGACGTGCACATGACGGATTTGCAATCGGGCCGCGCCAACTTGGCCGACTTCAAAGGCCTGGTGGCCTGCGGCGGCTTCAGCTACGGCGACACGCTGGGCGCAGGCATCGGCTGGGCACGCAGCATCACCTTCAACCCGGCTTTGGCCGAGCAGTTCAAGGGCTTCTTTGGCCGCGCCGACACCTTCGGGCTGGGCGTGTGCAACGGCTGCCAGATGTTTGCCGAACTGGCCGACATCATTCCGGGCGCCGAGGCTTGGCCGCGCTTCACCACCAACCAAAGCGAGCGCTTTGAAGCCCGCCTGTCCATGGTCGAGGTGCTGGAATCTCCCAGTTTGTTCTTGCAAGGCATGGCGGGCAGCCGCTTGCCGATCGCGGTGGCGCACGGCGAGGGTTATGCCAACTTCAAGCACCGGGGCAACGCGGCGCAGGCCATTGGCGCGATGCGCTTCGTGGACAACCACGGCCAGGCCACCGAGCAGTACCCGTTCAACCCGAACGGCAGCGCAGGCGGCCTGACGGCCGTGACCACGGCTGACGGGCGCTTCACGGCCATGATGCCGCACCCCGAGCGCGTGTTCCGCAATGTGCAGATGAGCTGGACGAGTGGTGACATTTCATCCACCAGCCCCTGGTTGCGTGTGTGGCAAAACGCCCGCAAGTGGGTGGCTTGATGACGGTCTGCGCCTGTGCGTTTCACCATGTCTGATCAGTGGTTTCCTCCCTCTCAGCTGGCGTTTTATTTCGACTCGAATTCCTGGGCCAAAGGCACGGCGCTGTACCTCAAAAATGAGGTGCTGTCGGCGCATCTGACGCCTGACGGCGAAGACTGGCGCGTCGATGCGCAGGTGCAGGGCTCTTTGCAAGACCCGTATCGGGTGACGGCCTTCTTGCGCGTGTCCGAGGGGGGCAATCTGCAAGGCTGGCGCACCACCTGCACATGCCCTGTGGGCCGCATGTGCAAGCATGCAGCCGCCTTGGGCATTCTGGTTGCCATGCAGGGCGTGTCCATGCGCAACCCCTTGGCGAATGAGGGCGAGGGCGATGGCGCTGAAAACTCAGAACAACAGATTCAAGTGCGTCAGGAGCGGGCGCTGCAACAAGCCGAATACCAGGTGCGTGACTGGCTGAGCCGTTTGCAAGCCGCCGATGCACCTACCGGGTTTTCCGTGCCGGGCAAAGCCAATGAGCACTTCCTCTATTGCCTGTCGGCAGCAGCCGTAGGCCACAGGCCCGTGTTCCACCTGACGATCAAGCAAGCCGTTTTGAAGCAAAACGGCGAATGGGGCAAACCCAAAAAAGTCAGCAGCCAGCCTTACCCCAGCGACCCGGTTTGGCGCACCTGCGCGCCGGGTGAGCAAGGCATTTTTGACCTGATGAAGGCCTGCCCGGCGACCAACAGCTTCAGCTCTTACGGCTTCCAAGGTGCAGTCAAGCTGCAAGGCATGGTGGCCGAGTTGTTGCTCAAGATGTGCAGCAGCACGGACCGCCTGATGTGGGAGGACGGCAAAACCTTGCGGCCGCTGGTGTGGAGCGATCAGCCCGTGGCCTTCAGTGGCAGCTGGCAGGCCGTGCCAGCGCAAGGCAACAGCCCCGAAGGCTGGCGGCTGCAGATGCAGTCGTCACAGGCGGGCGTGTTGCATGGCCTGAACGAGCCCCCGTTGTTTGTGGACCCGCAACAGGGCACCTGCGGCCTGCTGGACACGCAAGGCATGAGCGCCGATCACCTGATGCTGCTGACGCAGGCCCCGGTCGTTCCCGAGCGTGTGGCGGTCAAGTTCCAGCAACAACTGATGGACGCCATGGGCGAGTTGCCCCTGCCGCCCGTGATTGAAAAAATGCCCGAAATCCGAGGCGTTGCGCCCGTGGGCCTGCTGCAGCTGTGTGCGGTGCCACCGCATTTGCGCAGCGAGCAAGGCTTGTTTCAGGCCGAGCTGAAATTCCAATACGGCGACTGCACAGGCTACTGGGCACACCATCAGCCCCGCGTGGTGGTGGGTCAGGGCACGCAAGCCCGCATGCTGGTGCGCGATCTGGCGGCCGAGCTGGAGATTTGGGAAACGCTGGACGACCTGGGTTTTCAACTGTGGGACAACAACATGTTGGGCATACCCGGCTCCGAGGGACAGGCACTCTGGCTGGACTGGCTCGAAACCGACTTTGCGCCCCTGCACGAGGCCGGACTGGATGTGCTGAGCCACGAAGGTCTGGACCATTGGCTGCGCCGGGCCGACGATGTGCATGTGCGCATGAGCGGACAAGACACTGAAGCGGGGGCCGAAGACACTTCGCCCTGGTTTGACCTGTCGCTGGGCATGAACATCGACGGTCAACGCGTCAACATCTTGCCCTGGGTGCCCGAGATCCTCAAGGCCATGGCCCGTGCGGGCGTGTCGGCCAGCGAGCTGGGCAACGCGCAATCGGACCGCGTGCCCGACCATCTGTATCTGCCTGATTTACAGGGGCCTGGCTATGTGAAGCTGCCCACCGCCCAAATCAAGCCATGGCTCTCCATGCTGATGGAGTTGCACGGTGAACGCGGGCACAACTGGGATGGCGATTCACTGCGGCTGTCGCGTCTGGACGCTCTGCGCACGGCCGCATCGCTGGGTGAGGGCGCCGTCTGGCAGGGCGCACAAAGCCTGCTGGCCTTGGTGCAACAAATGCGCGGTACTGCAGCACTGACCGACGTGCCCTTGCCCGATGGCCTGCAAGCCACGCTGCGCCCCTACCAACAGCAAGGCCTGAACTGGCTGCAGTTTTTGCGCCAGCACCGTTTGGCGGGCATTTTGGCCGACGACATGGGCTTGGGCAAAACCCTGCAGACACTGGCCCACATCCTGACCGAGAAGCAGGCCGGACGGCTCACGCAACCGGCGCTGATCGTGGCGCCGGTCAGCTTGCTGGGCAACTGGCAGCGCGAAGCGGCCCGCTTTTGCCCGAGCCTGACCACCCACATCCACCACGGCCTGTCGCGCCACGAAACAGCGCAAGAACTGTGTGAGTTTGACGTGGTCATCACTGCCTATTCACTCCTGTCACGCGACCGCGAGATGTGGCTCGAAGTGCCTTGGCACCTGCTGGTGCTCGACGAAGCACAGAACATCAAGAACGCGCAAACCAATGCGGCGCAAGTCGTGTCGGAAATTCCGGCTGTGCACCGGCTGTGTTTGTCGGGCACACCCATCGAAAACCACTTGGGCGAGTTGTGGAGCCAGTTTCACTTTTTGATGCCCGGCTTTCTGGGCAGCCAGCGGCGCTTTACCGAGCTGTTTCGCAACCCGATCGAGCGTCAGGGCAGCACCGAAAAAATGGAACAGTTGCGTGCACGCATCACGCCCTTCATGCTGCGCCGCACCAAAGACCTGGTGGCCAGCGAACTGCCGCCCAAGATCGAAACCCTGATGCCGGTGCCACTCGAAGGCCAGCAGGCCGACCTGTACGAAACCATCCGCCTGGGCATGGAAAAAACCGTGCGCGAAGCGCTCAGCACCCAGGGTTTGGGCAAGTCGCAAATCACCATCCTGGATGCGCTGCTGAAGTTGCGCCAGGTGTGTTGCGACCCACGCCTGCTCAAGCTCAGCGCCGCCAGCCAGGTCAAGGAGTCGGCCAAGCTCACCCAGCTGCTCGACATGCTGCCCGAGATGGTGGCCGAAGGCCGCAAGATCTTGTTGTTCTCGCAGTTCACCGAAATGCTGGGCTTGATCGAAAAAGCCTTGCCTGAGTTGGGCATCCCGTGGGTCAAGCTCACCGGCCAAAGCAAAAACCGCGACGCGATCATCGACAAGTTCACCAGCGGCGAGGTGCCACTGTTCCTGATCAGCCTGAAAGCCGGTGGCGTGGGCCTGAACCTGCCGCAAGCCGACACCGTGATCCACTACGACCCCTGGTGGAACCCGGCCGTGGAAAACCAGGCCACCGACCGCGCCCACCGCATCGGCCAGACCAAAAACGTCTGGGTCGTCAAACTGGTGGCCCAGGGCACCATCGAAGAACGCATGCTGGCCCTGCAAGAGCGCAAAGCCCAGCTGGCGCAAGACATGTACGAAGGTGCCGTCAAGCGAAAAGAGCCGCTGTTTGGCGAATCCGATTTGAACGAGTTGCTCAAGCCGCTGGGTTGAGGGCCGACTTTACTTGCATCACCCCTTGGGTAATAATGTTCGTATTACCCAAGGAGGTTCGCATGACCACCACTGTCAAACTGCCCGATCCGCTCGAAAAATCTCTGCGCCAACGCTGCGCGCAAGAGGGCCGCAGCATCAGCGAAGTCATGCGCGATGCGCTCACCGCTTACCTGGCCCAGCCCGCTGCGACCGCATCGGCATTTGATTTGGGTGAGGGCGTGTTTGGCCGCTACAGCGGCCCCGAAGACTTGGCCGAAACCCGCAAAAACCAGCTGGCCGACGCTTGGGCCGACAAACACGCGCAAAGGGCATGAGCGCCGAAACCCCTTCGGCCCAAGAGCCCAGCGCACGCTGGTTGTCTCAGCTGCCGCCGCAAGCTGCGCTGATCGACAGCGGCCCTTTGTTGGCCCTGTTCAACCGCAGCGACAAATGGCACGCGCCCACACTGGCCTGGCTGCAAGCCAACCCGCAAGTGCGCCTGCACAGCACCTGGCCGGTGCTGACCGAAGTCTGCGCCTTGCTGGCCCGGCGCATCCACAACGGCGCAGCGCTCGACTTTTTGCAGTGGGTGCAGCGCGGTGCGGTTCAGCTCGATGCGCCCGCCGACTGGAGCCTGACCAGCGTGCTGGCCATCTGCCAGCGCTTTGCCAGCTTGCCACTGGACCTGGCCGACGCCTCTGTGGCCGAAGCCGCCGAGCGCCTGCAAATCCGCTTCATTGTGTCGATCGACAAAGACTTTGATGTCTACCGCGATGCCAAGGGCCAGGTGCTGGTGAATCTACTTCGGTGATCAGTGCATGCCCTGCACGAGCGGCCGGGTCTTGTAAAACTGCACCGGGCTCTCGGGCACTGCGTTCAGCACCGATTTCTTGATCTTGCCCACCACATGCATTTCGCAGGGTTTGCAGTCAAAGCGCAGGGTGAGTTTTTCCTTGCCGTTGATCAGCTGCAGGGGTTCGGCTTTCACGGTGCCTTGCACGCCCGTCACGCCTTTGGCCTGTTTGGGGCACAGGCTCAAACTGAAGCGAACGCAGTGCTTGGTGATCATCAGGCTGACTTCGCCCAGCTCTTCCTGGCTTTCATAGGCCGCATCGATGACCTTGACGCCATGCTTGGCATAAAAGTCACGGGCTTTCTGGTTGAACACGTTGGCCAAATAAGTCAGGGTGTCTTCGGGGTAGGGCGCAGGCGGCTCCACCGGCACGGCACGCGGCAGGCGGTGCAGGCCTTGGGCGCG
>ERZ1034363.1307-NODE-1307-length-14474-cov-6.786136_pt1 | contig 14474 bp, 17 predicted proteins | sample MGYA00520616_ERZ1034363 | MGnify/ENA primary metagenome ERZ1034363 (study PRJEB33736, sample SAMEA104284506) | Azolla filiculoides | biome: Urban; feature: Water surface; material: Ditch water | place: Netherlands | collected 2015-10-28 | depth 0-0.1 m ...
CCAAAACCACCTGCTATTTTTGCTTTATACATAAGCGAATGATAACGCGCCAATTCTTGTGCTTCTTGCTCGCTTGGGTCTTCAAAGCCTTCCATCACCGCAGCATCAAACCCTGCTGCTTTAATCGATTTTTTCAGTGCATCAATATCGGGGTTTCCTTTCACTATGGCAGAATGATCAGCAAAATTCACACTCACCGATTCCACCCCAGAAACAGAACCTAATGCTCCCTCAACAGCACTAATACAGCCAGCACAACGCATTCCTAAAATAGATAAACGCAATTCTTCTAAACCATGAGAATTCGCAGTCATCGCCAGTTACTCGACGCCAAAACCAGCGGCAATAATGACGTCTTCCAACTCATCGACATCAATTTGATCTGCGTCAAAATCAACGCTAACGACATTTTCTTTAAAATTAGCGACCGCACTTTCAACACCCGCTAAAGCCGTTAGTTTTCCTACAACATTTGTTTCGCAACCGCCACATTTCATGCCGGTCACAGTTAAATTAATAGTTTGAATCATACGATTTTCCTTCATAATTTGAGTGAAATAAAAATAAATAACGACGGTATATCATTACCCTAGCCGCGCTCTATTGCAATCCTTTGAAACATAAATTCAAAGGTTAATAGTTATTTTCTCGGCGCCACACTATATAATCATCTCAATATTTCAAATAAACGAGGTGAAATTTATGGTGACGTTAGAAACACCAATTTGTGATTTTGGTAAACCAGCGATCGACTTTACGCTGCTTGGTGTCGATGGTAAAAACTGGACTTTGCAAGATTGTATGGGTGAAAAAGGCCTGCTTGTGATGTTTATTTGCAACCATTGCCCGTATGTGAAAGCGGTCAAAAATCGCATCGTGCGTGATACCAATGAACTTAAAGCGCTTGGCATCAACAGCGTTGCCATTATGCCAAATGACGTAGTCAATTATCCTGACGATTCGTTTGAGAACATGAAAAAATTGTCTGATGAATTGCAATTCAGTTTCCCGTATTTAATTGACGAAACACAAGAAGTGGCTAAGGCTTACGGTGCTATTTGTACGCCTGACTTTTTCGGGTATAACGCAAATTTTGAATTGCAATACCGTGGTCGCCTAGATTCAAGTCGCCGTGAAATTACACCAGAAAATACCCCACGTGATTTATTTGAAGCGATGAAATTAGTGGCGAAAACTGGCCACGGACCAGAAGAACAATTAAGCAGCATTGGCTGTTCTATTAAATGGAAAGAAGGAGAATAACGTATGACTATTTTGCGTATGGTAGATTTAGACCTTGCAGGAAAACGCGTTTTAATTCGAGAAGACTTAAATGTCCCCGTTAAAAATGGTAGAATCACTAGCGATATTCGTATTAAGGCCAGTTTACCCACTATTCAACACGCACTCAATGCCGGCGCAGCCGTCATGCTGATGTCGCATATTGGCCGACCCGTTGAGGGGCAGTACAATCCAGAGTATTCACTGCAACCTGTGGCCGACCATTTAGCGACATTATTAAATAAACCGGTTCGCTTAGAAAAAGACTGGCTCGAAGGCATTACGATTTCTGCCGGTGAAGTTGTTTTATGCGAAAACGTCCGCTTTAATGTCGGTGAAAGCAAAGATAGTGATGACCTAGGCAAAAAAATGGCTGCACTGTGTGATATCTTTGTGATGGACGCATTTGGTACTGCCCATCGCGCACAAGCCTCTACGCACGCTATCGCAAAATTTGCGCCTATTTCTTGTGCAGGCCCGCTACTAACCGATGAATTAGACGCACTAGGCCGTGCATTAGAAACACCTAAAAAACCCGTTATTGCCATTGTCGGTGGCTCAAAAGTATCCAGTAAGTTGATTGTTCTTCAAGCACTTTCTCAAAAAGTGAATCAATTAATTGTCGGTGGTGGTATTGCCAACACGTTTATTGCAGCGGCAGGTTTTTCAGTTGGAAAGTCGCTTTATGAACCTGATTTAATTGATGAAGCCAAGCATCTGATTGCCAATGCAAAAGCTGCTGGCACCGATATCCCTATTCCCATCGACGTCGTTTGCGCAAAAGAGTTTTCTGAATCTGCGCAAGCCACTATTAAATATATGGCAGATATCGATGCTGACGATTTAATTTTAGATATTGGTCCCGAAACAGCGGCACATTATGCGTCTATTTTGAAATCAGCTAAAACGATTGTATGGAATGGTCCCGTAGGCGTTTTTGAAATTGAGCAATTCGCACACGGCACACAAACGCTTGCTTACGCTATTGCTGGTAGTGACGCATTTTCGATTGCGGGTGGTGGCGATACACTTGCTGCTATTGATAAATACGGTATTAACGATCAAATATCCTATACCTCAACAGGTGGCGGTGCATTTTTAGAATTTTTAGAAGGCAAAACCCTGCCTGCTGTCGCTATTTTAGACAGATAACTTTTTACACTTTAACTTTTTGGAATTATACAAAGATGGCTCGCGTTACTATTGAAGACTGTTTAGAAAACCTTGAAAACCGATTTAAATTGGTGTTACTTGCCAGCACCCGTGCAAGACAATTAAGTCACGGTGCAACGGAATTTGTCCCCCGTGGCAAAGATAAAGATACCGTTGTGGCTTTGCGTGAAATTGCAGCCGGTCATGTAACGGAAACAAATGTGAATGCACTGCATCGTGTAGGCGACATTCATGATCACCATCCACCTGCGAATCCTTTATTTTAATTTTGCTTTAGATAACGTGTCCTTATGCCAAATTCAATCGCATCAAGTGAAAGTGTTCATCCACTAGAATCAGCGCTTCTCGGGCGTTTAAGTACTATATTGGAAACTTACTTGGACGCACCTCAAGTTGAGCAGTGTATTCACGCTTATCGGTTTGGTGCGGCTGCGCATATTGGACAATTTCGCAAAAGTGGTGAGCCTTATATTTGCCACCCTATTGCCGTCGCGACAAGTTTAGCTGAAATGCGGATGGATGCCGATGGCATTACAGCTGCTATTTTGCATGACGTGATTGAAGATACAGGCGTGAGTAAATCACAACTTGCGCTTGAGTTTAATAATGAAGTAGCTGAACTTGTCGATGGCGTGACGAAATTATCAAAAATTGATAATAAATCGCACGCAGAAACACAAGGCGAAAACGTCAGAAAAATGTTTCTTGCGATGGCTAAGGATTTACGCGTCATTATTGTTAAACTTGCCGACCGTTTGCATAATATGGAAACGTTAGGTGTCATGCTGCCGCCTAAAAAACGGCGAATTGCACGCGAAACCTTAGATATTTACGCGCCCATTGCCAATCGCTTAGGCATGAATTCAATTCGTCATCGCTTAGAATCACTCAGTTTTGAAGCGATGTATCCTTATCGACATGCCGTATTAAGTAGCGCTATTAAAAAAGCGCGTGGTAATCGTCGAAAAATGATTGATACGATTGAAAATACGATTCGAGCACGTTTGCAAGAAGTCGATTTTCCCTGCGATGTCGCCGGACGCGAAAAAAATATTTACAGTATTTATAAAAAAATGGTGCAAAAGAAAATCCCACTCGCTGACGTGTTTGACGTTTATGCGTTTCGGATTTACTGCGAAGACGTTGATGCTTGCTATCGCGTACTTGGCATCATGCACAATTTATACAAACCGATTCCAGGGCGATTTAAAGATTATATTGCGCTACCCAAAGAAAACGGCTATCAATCGCTACACTCTGTTTTAATTGGTCCTTATGCCGTGCCTATTGAAGTGCAAATTCGCACGCATGAAATGCACCGTATGTCAGAATCAGGCATCGCTGCGCATTGGCTCTATAAATCCGATCCCGATAAAACACGAAATTTCCAAGCCCTTGCCAATGATTGGCTAAAAGATTTACTCGAAATCCAAAAAAGCGCGGGCGATTCGTTAGAATTTATCGATAATCTCAAAGTCGATTTATTTCCGCAGGAAGTTTTTGTTTTTACACCTAAAGGCGCGATTATTAAATTACCGCGTGGTTCCACGTTGGTTGATTTTGCTTACGCAGTCCATACCGATTTAGGAAATGCGTGCGTGTCAGCGCGTATTGATAAACAACTCATTCCACTGCAAACGCAACTTGAAAGCGGCATGACGGTGGAAATTATCACAGCAGAACATACCCGCCCTAACCCCTTATGGCTCAATTACGTTGTCACTGCTAGAGCCAGAACCGCCATTCGTAATCGATTAAAGCATATTGAAGGACAAGAAGCGCTTGGTTTAGGACGACGTTTACTTGAAAATGAACTGCTCGCCATGGATGTGCAGTTAAACGATATTCATCCTGAAAAAATTACGACTTTACTCAAATTAATGGGACTCAAATCGTTTGAGAATTTGCTTGAAGATATCGGACTTGGCAATAAAATGCCCTTTTTGGTGGCAAAACAGCTTGTTCAAGAAGACGTCAATACGCACGTCAAACTCAATGATAGCGTGACCACGCAAAACCGACCACTAATGATTCAAGGTACAGAAGGCATGGTGGTAAAATTGGCAAAATGTTGCCGCCCCATTCCCGGCGATGCCATTATTGGTTTTTTCAATCCCGGTAAAGGCATTGTGGTGCATCAACATGATTGCCACAATCACGCCTTGATTAAGAAAAAACAAAATAATTGGCTCGATGTACAATGGGGGCATGATGCAACCGGTGATTTTGCAACCGAAATTCGGATTGAAATTTTAAATCAACGCGGCGCACTAGCGACCATTGCGGCAACGATTTCTGATTTAGATTCTAATATTGAAAATGTCACGGTGGTGGATCAAGACGCACGTGTTTGTGTTGACTCCATTATTTTAACAGCACGAAATCGGGTTCACTTAGCGCGAATTATGCGTCGATTAAAAGAATTATCCATCGTACTTAAAATCACCCGTGTTAAAGGCTAAAAAGCGCATTTTTATGAAAAAATATATTATTTCTACAGTTTCAATGCTTATACTCATGCAAAATACGGTCACTTTTGCGCAAGAACCCGAAAAAAATGCGTATATCATTGAAAAATTTGATACCAATCATGATAACGTCGTTACGCAAGATGAATTTTTAGAATCTGCGGCTAAACGTTTTAAAACCATGGATATTGATAGCGATGGCGCTATTGAAAAAGAAGAATTTTTACAGCGTTACGCAGAACATTCACACAAAACCACCAATGAATCACCAGTGAACGTTGAACATCATGTTTTTGATAAAATGGATGAAGACCATGATGATAAAATCACCGAAGAGGAATACAATGAATCACGCTTAAAATGGTTCACCGAAGCGGATAAAGATAATGATCAAAAAATTGAATTAGGTAAATAATGGATGAAAAAACCAATTTATCACAAGTCATCAAAGGTAGTAGACAAAAAACATCTGCTTTTCTAGGCCTGAACTCACTTAATAGTGAATGCAAAACTAATGAGTGAAGACACCTAAATTAAGTAGCAAAAAAAACTCTCATTACTCAAGGAGAATAATGAGAGCAAAGATGTCAAACCGTGAGAAAGAAGAAAATACAACATTAAGGAAAGCAACAGCAAAAGAATAGATGTTAGGCTACATTTTTTACGGTGTACAATTTAGAACTTCTCAAAATGTCTGCTGTCACAAATAAGATAAGTGAAAGAACAAATTCACCTAAAACAATGCCAGCAATGCCAAAAATAAACATCAAACCAATTAATATCTCTTTATACAATGTTTTCATAACATCACCTGTCATGGTTGGAAAATATAAAAGTAACTCAGTTGGTCATTAATATACGCTGTAATGATTAATTAACAATACATCGATTTACAAATTTATAGTTTCCTAAACGAAGACAATAATATTATCGTTAGCCACTAACATGTATCTTCCATTCACCGTATCCACTATACTTGACACCATTTTTAGCCTAAATATAAGCAATCTATTCCTAAGCGTCTAATTGATAACTTGAACCCGCAGATTTTAGGCCCAAGCGATCAAATAGTGCTAAATCGTGGTTTGTCATCGGATTATCGGTCGTAAGCAATTTATCACCGTAAAATATTGAGTTAGCACCAGCAAAGAAACATAATGCCTGCATTTCATCACTCATTGCATTGCGACCAGCAGATAAGCGTACACGCGACTTAGGCATCATGATTTTAGCGACAGCTATAGTGCGAACAAACATAAGTGGATCGAGTTGCTCTGTTCCCATAAGCGGCGTTCCTTCAACTTGTACAAGCATATTCACGGGAACACTTTCAGGGTGTTTTGGCATATTAGCGAGCTGTATGAGGAGGTTCGCGCGATCTATATCACTCTCCCCCATTCCCACAATACCACCACAACACACATTAATACCCGAATTACGCACCCGCTCAAGCGTATCTAAACGATCTTGATATGTTCGCGTTGTAATTACTTCGGTGTAATAATCCTCTGAGGTATCTAAATTATGATTGTAATAATCAAGGCCACTTTCTTTTAAGCGTGTCGTTTGTGTGTCTGTTAACATACCAAGTGTGACACAAGTTTCCATGCCCAGTGATTTAACACCTTGCACCATTTCAACCACTCGTTCAATATCACTGTCTTTGGGTTTGCGCCAAGCAGCGCCCATACAAAAACGTGTTGCGCCTTGCTGTTGAGCGAGTTGCGCCGCTTTTAAAACATCATCAACGAGCATCAAGGCTTCAGATTTAATACCCGAATCATAGCGAGCGCTTTGTGGACAGTAGCCACAATCCTCTGAACACGATCCCGTTTTAATGCTGAGTAGACTACTAATTTGCACTTCGTTAGGATTAAAATTAGCGCGATGAATAGATTGTGCTTTAAATAACAAATCGTTAAAAGGCAGCGTATATAACGCTAAGACTTCATCAACTTGCCAATCATGACGAATCTGAGTTGCGGTTAAATCAATCATTAAAATGACACTCCTAAGTTTAAAATAAATATTATTCTTCGTTACGCACTAATCGAACGCTATTGCTGCCATATTTTCCATTAGTACCATAGCCTTTTCCATTTCCCATGGAGACGTACCATGCATAACTATTGAAACCCTCGCTTGGAGAGGATGTCCAAAACCAATTTGATACCGTATTAGGAAAATACGCTGTATTAATCGTTGGTTGTTTCACTTTGTTTTGACCGGCATTGCTAGTGCAAATATAACCGCCCTCATCCGTATTTTGCATGGGCGTATATTGATTGTCCGAGCAATCAATAAGGCTTGCTAACTCTTCTTTTGTTGGAAGTCGCCAATTAGAAGCACCACATAACGTTTTTTTATTGGTTAATTCAATGAAAGCATGAGTATCACATTCACTGCCAATACATTCGCCACCATTTTTTGCACCCACATATCCAGAATTATGACTCATATCAGGATCATACCATGTATAAGTCCAATCTTTATCGCGCAGGCCTTTATAATCGTTTTTTAATTCCCAAATCAATTTGGTTTTATTATCGCGTGTACAACCCCATTGATTTAAATTGGTGCCTAAAACAGGATCGGTTGCGCATGCCCCTTTTCCAGCCAATTGACCACTGTTGCACACTTTTGTGTAAGCTTCATTCACTGAAACGGGTGCCTCTTCTGACGATGCGTTGACTGAACAAAGTAAAAATAAGAGGTAAAATGGAACAACTGTTTTATGTTTCATGCTAAATACTCAAAAGTTAACGTATACTTTTAGGAAGGCTATTTTGAGATTTATTCGCAAAAAATAGCTCAATTTTCTATTTTTTAACACTATTTATGAAAATAAACCAAAATTATGTTAATTATCTCCTGCCACCTACCTGTATTTTATGTGGTGATAAAGGTGACAACAATAATGATTTATGTGCAGCATGCCATGAGGACTTAATACGAAATTGTCCTCGTTGCTACCGCTGCGCAAGTGATTTTGACGCCCCAAGTTTAGCCACTGGCCTGTGTCCTGTCTGCACACTCAATCCACCGGCATTTGATGAAACCTTTGCACCATTTGCACATTCTCAAGCTATTCGACACCTCATTCTCAATCTTAAATTTCATCATCATTCGCCTAGTGCACGCTTACTGGGTACACTCCTTGCTAATTACGTTCAAAAAGCGGCAGAGCGCCCTGATTGTATTATCCCTGTTCCGCTGCATAAAAAACGTTATCAAGAACGCGGCTTTAACCAATCTATCGAAATTGCAAAAATTGTCTCAACACAGCTTAATATTCCTCTTGACGTGACAAGTTGCATACGTCACCGCAATACAGAGCATCAAGTGGGCTTAAACGGTTATGCTCGAACTGAAAACATGAAAGAAGCGTTTTCAGTTCACAACACATTGCATGCCAAGCACGTTGCCATTATTGATGACGTCATGACTACGGGCTCAACGGTTCAAGCGTTGGCGATGGCACTGAAAAAAGCTGGCTGTCATCGGGTTCAAGTATGGGTGTGCTCGAAGGCTCGTTAATTTTTTCAGGCACTTGCGCAGCGATAAAAGCAGTCTCTGGCGCATCCTCAACTCGACTAAGCGCAGCAAGTAAAGGGGCATCATAACCGTAAATATCATCGTAAAATGCTAAAACATCATTTTTTTCATAAAAAGCGGTACTATAAAAAAACAGCACAGGAATACTTGTTTTTAAACTCGTTTGATGATGTTCATTATTACTTAAATTACTGGTTATACGCTCTTGTGTCCAGCCTTCTTGCATTCCAAGTACAAAACGCGCTAAGTCCTCTGGATGTTGAACACGGACACAGCCATGACTAAAATCACGCCTTGAACGATTAAATAGCGATTTAGACGGTGTATCATGTAAATAAACACCGTATGGATTTGGGAAAATGAATTTCAATCGTCCAAGTGCATTTTTTCCTCCTGGTCGCTGACGAACACGCATTTTGCCATTTTTAAGTGAAACCACTTCCATATTTTGACCCGCTAAATAATTTGGATTCACGGATAATTTAGGCCAAATCTCTTTTTGAAAAATGCTTGGCGGTACATTCCAATAAGGCATAAACTCGATATAGCGCATATCAGCCATTAACACAGGTGTTTGATTTTTTTGTGCTTTACCAACCACAACTTTAAGATGAACAGATTGATTATTATCACTGTCAACGCCCCATAACTGAAAAGCGGGAATATTCACCATAATGGATTTTCCCGCGTTGAGTTCAGGTAGCCAACGCAGTCGCTCCATGGCTAATGAAATTTTAGCGATACGCGACTGTAAATTGGATAATTTATTTTTTTTATCATGTCCAGTTTGTACATTGATTGCTAATTCACGATAAGTGGCTAAAGCGGAGCGTAATTGCTGATATTGCTGCAGTTTAGGTTCTGCATTAGACACCAGTTGTAAAATATTCCCTGAAGTCACAGCCAATTGAATTATCTCTGGTACATTCAGTGTTTTTTGTGTGCGCAGCTTAATACTAAAATTCAAACTATGCGGTGAGACGCGACCGTAATGAATATCGTGTAAAAAACGTACTAATGAAATAGTGATTGCCGTATCGTAAGCGGCTAAATCTGCTGGTGAATCTTGTTGATGCAATAGAATCAATGGAAATTTTTGCTTTAATACACTCAGTGAATAATCTTCTGGATTTAAGCCTTCGGCTGCCGCATTTGATAAGAGAGCGAGTACGTCTCCGACATTTTTTTCAGTCTGCGCATTATTTAACCAAAAGAGCTCGTTATTGTTATGACTATAAACAACTTCCACGTCTTCAGCACGATATTCAAAGTTAGCACGAGCAAGCAACGGATTCTTTTTGGTCGTGAGAATCGTGTTAATTTCTTGATGAACAGTGGACGCCGAAGAAAAAAAATCCTCCGCATACACAATTGAGTTAACCCATAAACCAGAAGAAAAAAGATAACTCAATAAAATAGGTTTCAAGAAAAAGCGCGTAACAAGAAAATGTGGCATCTATTAAAAGGCTCGTATTAAAATCAACATTGACAAAAATTTGTCACTAAAATTGATCGTTATCTTACCATTGTCTGCTCATTTCATTGACTGGAATTTTCAGTATTATGCCATTCGTAAATTTCAACTAGCGTACTGTCACATTTACAACACCCTGTACCACATTCGCTCGTGGCTGATTTTTTCTCCACTTTCCCTTTAGAAACCAAAAGCGAAAGCATACCGCGCAACGCGTCAGCATCCACGTCAAAATGGTTCATTAAATCGCGTAGCGTTACGCTACGCTGCATTTTTATATAATGCCGAACATCAGAGAGAATCATACACGCTGCGCTCCGTATCGCCCTTTTTGCCACAAAATAAAAATCACCGCAAATAAAGCACCACCTAAACCTAACACCCACAAAACAGTGCGCTCAGGATGTGCCTCATACGTTGCAATTTGATAAAACAGCGTTGCACTAAGATAGGCCAACCCCGTTGTCCAAAGACCGGTAAATACTGCCCAAGCGGCGGATGTTTCTCGATAAATAGCCGCTGTTGCGGCAACACAGGGCGCATAAAGTAAAATAAACAATAAGTAGGCAAATGCGCCTGCTTGGCCATCAAAACTATGTTGCATTGCCGTAAAAGTAGCGGTGTTGACATTTTGGTTACTTGCCGCTGCCCCCGCGTCATCTAATGTCCCTATATTAAGTCCTAGTGGATCTAAAAGACGTTCAGTCACATCACTTAAATTTTGAGGAATTGTCAACATGGCTTGTTTTAGCGCGTCTTGTAAATCAAAAGCGGGTTTGTCCACGGTTTGCGCTGGCAATTCTAATTGACCATAAAGCGCATCAAGCGTTCCCACTACCGCCTCTTTTGCCAACACCCCCGTAAAAATACCCACGGTCGCCACCCAATTATCTTCACGAATACCCATTGGCTCAAAGGCAAATGTTAAACTGCGTCCAATGTGACTTAAGACCGATTGATTGGTATTTTCACGACCAAAACTGCCATCCGTTCCAAGTGCATTAAGAAAATTTAAGACCAGCACCATTGGCACAATAAGTCTACCTGCGTTTAAAATGAACGATTTAAGACGATCGCCCGTGCGAATTAAGATGCCTTGTAAGGTGGGTAGATGGTACGTTGGTAATTCCATAATAAATGGCGTCGTATCGCCTTTAAAAAGCGTATGACGCATAATCAATCCCGTTAAAACTGCAACGCCAATGCCTAACAGATACAGCCCAAAAACAATATTTTGACCATTATTTGGGAAAAATGCAGCGGCAAATAACGCATAAACTGGTAAACGTGCGCCACAAGACATAAATGGGTTCATTAGATTAGTTAAAATGCGATCACGTGGATTTTCAAGTGTGCGCGTAGCCATAATAGCTGGCACATTACACCCAAAACCAACAATCATTGGCACAAAGGCTTTACCGGGCAGTCCCAAAAAACGCATAAAACGATCCATTACAAAGGCCGCGCGTGCCATGTAGCCTGAATCTTCCAGTACGGAGAGAAATAAAAATAAAAACCCCACGATAGGAATAAACGTAGCAACAACTTGAATGCCACCGCCAACACCTTGCGTCAGTAAAACATTGAGCCAACTTGGGCAATGCGTAGCGGAAAGCCAAGCACCTAAACCATCAATGAGGAATGCCCCCACCACTTGTTCAAAAAAATCAATAAAGGCGCTGCCAATATTGATAGTAAACAAAAACATGACATACATCACGAGCAAAAAAATAGGAATCCCTAAAAAACGATTGAGTACAACGCGGTCTATTTTTTCACTGGTATGGCGACTCACTTCACTGAGTTTGCAAACGACCCGTTTGGTGAGTTGATTGACAAATTCATAACGCCCATCAGCAGCGAGAATATCAATTTCATCATCGGTCTCTTCCTCAATTTGTTGTTGAAACTGCGTAACAGACTGGCACATTTCCTCGCCAGCAATACGTTGCGCGAGGGTATCGTTTTCAAGTAATCGCAGCGTTAGCCAACGCGCATCACAGGGATAGGCTTGTGCAACCGCATTTAATTTAGGTTGAAATTGTGCTATCGCATGCTCGAGTTGTGCACTATAAGCAATAGTCATAGAGGGAATCACTTGATGGGCAGCTGACTTATTAATCGCTGTTTTTAGCGCGGGAATACCTTGTTTTGTGACAGCTGAAATTGCAATGACGGGGCAACCTAGTTGAGTGGCCATAGCCTCAATATCAATTTTGATACCGCGTCGCTTAACGGCGTCCATCATATTTAACACGAGCATCATGGGGACGCGCATTTCAATGAGTTGCGAGGTTAAATATAAATTTCGCTCAATATTAGATGCGTCAATAATATTGATAATTAAATCTGCCTCGCGCGTTGCAACGTAATCACGGGCAATTTTCTCATCTAAAGACACTTGATCATCTGACGATTCAAGTGAATAAGTTCCGGGTAAGTCAACACATTGAATGTGTTTACCAGCAAATAGGTACTCGCCCGTTTTTTTCTCAACGGTTACCCCAGCCCAGTTGCCAACATACTGCTTAGAGCCTGTCAGTACGTTAAATAACGTCGTTTTTCCGCAATTTGGATTGCCAACAATACCGACGATAAACGTCTCTTTCATTGCAGGACTTCCGCTAAAACAAATGCCGCTTCTTCTTTGCGTAAGGTAAGCGAAAATCCACGCAATTTAATTTCAATCGGATCACCTAATGGAGCAAATCGCGTAATTTTAAATTCCGTTCCACGGGTTAAGCCCATCGCCAGCAGTCTTTTACGATACGCTTTGCCGGCCGTATCAAAACCCACAATAATTCCGGTATCACCAACAGCAAGATTTTTTAAACTTGTGGACATGAATACACCTCTAAAATGCGTTACATCAAACATTGATTTTTCTAATCAATAATCATTCTCATTAAGATGTACTATAGCACATTTGTTTCCTGTTGTTCACACAAGAAACGTCAATTTATAAGCCAATGGTCATCGCATCACCATAACTAAAGAAACGGTACTGTTTTTCAATAGCATGCTGATAGGCGCTCATGACATAATCATAAGAGGAAAAGGCCGACACCAACATCAATAAAGTGGACTCAGGTAAATGAAAATTGGTCAACATGGCATCAACGGATTTAAATTCATAACTGGGCACGATAAATAAATTGGTATCACCACAACTTGCCTCAAGTATACCCGAGCGTGAAGCCGATTCCAGCGACCTAACGACCGTTGTGCCAATCGCAATCACCCGCCCGCCACGTTTTCGCGTTGCCTTCACTGCATCAACCGTTTCTTGGGAAACAGAAAAATATTCTTTGTGCATAATATGTTCAGATAAATCTTCAACACGCACCGGTTGAAATGTGCCACTTCCTACATGCAATGTGACAAATGCCCGCTCAACCCCTTTTGCGGCGATTCTCTCCAATACATCATCGTCAAAATGCAAACCTGCTGTTGGCGCGGCTACTGCGCCCGATTCCATGGCAAAAACGGTTTGATAACGCGTTAAATCACTTTCTTCATCCTCGCGTTGAATATAGGGCGGCAAGGGAATATGGCCAATATCTGCAAGCATATCGAATATAGATTTTTCAACGTTAAAAGATAAATGAAACAAATCATCTTCTCTTCCAAGCACTTCACAGGTGTAATGTTTATCTAACCCAATAATAGCGCCTGCTTTTGGGGATTTACTTGAGCGAATATGCGCTAGCGCCTCTTTATCGTTTAATACTCGCTCAATTAATATCTCAATTCTCCCCCCCGTTGATTTCGTGCCAAATAATCGCGCCGCAATCACTTTTGTATTATTGAAAACCAGTAAATCATTTGGCGAAATTAAATCGATAAAATCTGTGAATTGACCATCTTTTAGCGTGCCTGTTTGCCTGTTCATCATCAGTAGACGACTCGCCGTTCTTTGTGGAAGTGGCACTTGTGCAATCAAGTTTTCAGGTAGAAAATAATTGAAATCGCTTTTTTTCATAATGTAAAAATAAAAAAATCCCTGTTTTAAGGGAAATAAATAAAAAAATAGAAATGTATTTACTGGATATTCAAACACGCTGGAAATTTGCGTGGCGCTTTAATGGCCACCCGTTTATCACGACCGCTATCGCCAGTAAGCAGCGTACACGCAGATTGTTTAACGCCAAATTCACTTGCCATAAATTTCAGTAAATGTTGATTGGCTTTTCCATCAATAGGCGGGGCTTTGATGCGCAATTTCAAGCGCTCACCATGAAGTCCCGCCCATTCGTCTTTACTGGCCTTAGGTTGAACATGCAAACTTAAAACAAGTACACTCCCCAATTCCTGCCACTGGTAACCTATTGTCATTAACCAATCAAACTCGCCAACTGATAAAGCGGTGGTAAAAGTAACATCTCAGCGAGTTGCAACCCCATCAACGCCAAGATAACAGATAAATCCAGCCCCCCTAAATCGGGTAGCATGGCGCGAAAAATGCGTAACATTGGTTCTGTTAAACTATATAGCAGGCGTGAAATCGTATTATAGCCACCTTG
>ERZ1034363.1308-NODE-1308-length-14470-cov-5.487946_pt1 | contig 14470 bp, 14 predicted proteins | sample MGYA00520616_ERZ1034363 | MGnify/ENA primary metagenome ERZ1034363 (study PRJEB33736, sample SAMEA104284506) | Azolla filiculoides | biome: Urban; feature: Water surface; material: Ditch water | place: Netherlands | collected 2015-10-28 | depth 0-0.1 m ...
CCCTTGATCAGGTCAGCGATTTCCTTAGCGGCACCGGTCGAAATTTCGTAAACGGTACGGGTGTAGGTCATCAGGTTTTCAGCGGCTGGCTGAACGGCCTTTGATTGCAGCGCAGCAACGTCTTGTGGTGTCTTGGCAGACAGCGCAGCGTGCGTGTGCTTCGAGGTGTTTTCCAGCGACTCACGGGCAAAGCCCAGGTTCAGAGCAGCGAGGCTTTCAACAGCAGCCAGCGCAGTGTTGGCAACCGATTGGAAGTGAGCCAGAGCAGCGCTGTTAGCGGCGATCAGTTCTTCTGGGTTAAATGGCTTGGTCATTTGGGTCTCCTGTAAAAAAGTGGTTTGTTCTGGACGGAATTGTAGTACAGATTGTGCGACGCAACATACAGAGCTGAAAATATTACAAACGCATAAATAACTGCATAGGCAGCAGCTATTGATCGTATTTGTAAATATGATTGGACACTATCAACGGATCAACCTACATTGGAGTCATGCATGGCACAGCGCAATGCGACGAAGAGGAGAACCGCAATGACCACAGCAGGCAAATGTCCGGTAATGCATGGCGCAATTACGGAAAGCGGTAACGCAAACAGTAATCAGGCATGGTGGCCTAAGTCTCTTAATCTGGACATACTGCATCAGCAGGATACGAAGACGAACCCGATGGGGGTTAGCTTCAGTTATCGCGAGGCATTAAAAGAACTCGACGTTGATGCGCTTAAAGCTGATTTGAAAAAACTGATGACGGACAGCCAGCCTTGGTGGCCGGCAGACTGGGGTCATTATGGCGGTTTATTTATTCGCATGGCCTGGCACTCGGCGGGCACCTACCGTATTGCTGATGGACGCGGTGGGGCAGGTACCGGCAATCAGCGCTTTGCGCCTCTTAACTCCTGGCCAGATAATGGCAACCTAGATAAAGCACGCAGACTGCTCTGGCCGATCAAGAAAAAATACGGCAATAAAATTAGCTGGGCAGATCTGATGATTCTGGCCGGTAATATGGCCTATGAATCGATGGGACTTAAAACCTTCGGATTCGGGTTTGGCCGCGAAGATATCTGGCATCCGGAAAAAGATATCTACTGGGGCTCAGAAAAAGAATGGCTGCAAAAGAGTGGTGGTAGCGGTACGCGTTACTCGGGTGAACGTGATCTGGAAAACCCGCTGGCAGCCGTAATGATGGGTCTTATCTACGTTAACCCGGAAGGGGTCGACGGTCAGCCAGATCCATTGAAAACAGCGCACGACATACGCATCACCTTTGCGCGCATGGCCATGAACGATGAGGAAACCGTAGCCCTCACCGCGGGCGGTCATACAGTTGGCAAGGCGCATGGTAATGGCGATGCAGCTAATTTGGGGCCAGCACCTGAGGGTGCGCCTCTAGAAGAGCAAGGCCTGGGCTGGATGAACCATAAGACGCGTGGGATTGGTCGGGATACGGTGACCAGCGGTGTTGAGGGCGCCTGGACATCCAATCCAACGCAGTGGGATAACGGCTATTTTGATATGTTGCTCAATCATGAGTGGCGGCTCACGAAAAGCCCTGCGGGTGCGCATCAGTACGAACCAGTTAATATCCGTCCCGAAGACATGCCGGCTGATGTGGAAGATGCAAGCATTCGCTGCATGCCCATGATGACCGATGCGGATATGGCCATGAAAATGGACCCGGCATACCGCCAGATTGCAGAACGTTTCCACAAAGATCCTGCCTACTTTAGCGAAATCTTTGCTCGCGCCTGGTTTAAGCTAACCCACCGCGACATGGGCCCGAAGGTTCGCTATGTGGGGCCGGATGTGCCCAAAGAAGATCTGATCTGGCAAGATCCGGTGCCGGCTGGGCGTAAAGATTACGATGTTGCCGCTGTCAAAGGCAAAATTGCGGTCAGCGGATTGTCCGTTAGCGACATGGTGAGTACCGCCTGGGATAGCGCACGGACTTACCGCGGGTCGGATAAACGTGGTGGTGCAAACGGCGCCCGAATCCGGCTGGCGCCCCAGAAAGACTGGGAAGGGAATGAGCCAGCCCGGCTGGCACGAGTATTAGCCGTTTATGAAAAGATCTCGGCAGAAACAGGTGCCAGCGTTGCTGACATTGTTGTCCTGGCGGGCGGCGTTGGTATAGAACAGGCAGCAAAAGCTGGTGGTTTCAACGTTACCGTGCCTTTCTCACCCGGTCGAGGTGATGCAACCCAGGCACAAACTGACGTCGAATCATTTGCCGTGCTGGAACCCGTGGCCGATGCCTATCGTAATTGGCAGAAGCAGAGTTACGTTGTTACCCCGGAAGAACTGATGCTGGATCGTACGCAACTGATGCGTCTAACAGCACAGGAAATGACAGTGCTGGTGGGTGGTATGCGTGTGCTGGGTACTAACTTTGACGCGACCAAGCATGGTGTATTTACTGAGCGAGAAGGCGTTCTCAGCAATGACTTCTTTGTGAATCTAACCGACATGAACTACAGCTGGACGCCAACAGGTCGGAATAGTTACGACATCATTGAGCGTGCTACTGGCAATAAAAAATGGACCGCAACACGTGTTGATCTGGTTTTTGGTTCCAACTCGGTTTTGCGAGCCATTGCTGAAGTCTATGCGCAGGACGACAATCAACAGAAGTTTGTTGATGACTTTGTAGCGGCCTGGGTCAAGGTGATGAATGCAGATCGTTTTGATCTGCAGGGCGGTTAGGCCTTGCTAATCGACGAAGGAGAGTGCGCGCTGTTATAGCGCGCGTTCTTCATAGCATCGACTTTGGCGCGGGTTTTTTCTGGGGGGATCTCAAGTTGCCGCATAGTCTCTTCGGCGATCCCTAGACCGCTCTCAAAAACTTCCGGAATGACTTCGGTTGCGCCAAGGTTCATGAAGCGGGTACGGAAGCTGTCGTCCGGCGCGCGCACAACAATAGGCACCTCAGGACGAGTCCTACGCAAGGCAACAAGCATACGCTCGACCGAATTCGGATCCGGAAAGCAAATCACAATAAGGCGTGCCGTGCGAAAGCCTGCAGCAGCAAGAACCTCTGGCCGTTCAGCTCGCCCGAAAATAATATGGCCGTATTCATGCGTGGCCTGCTGAACGCGATTGGCGTTGATATCAATGGCCACCCAGGGCAGGTTTTCAGCAGAGAGAAACTCGGCAACTACATGGCCGGTTCGGCCAAACCCGCAAATCAAAACGTGATGATCGTATTCCAGATGTGATGCAAAGTCCTGGTGCGTATGCTGCTTGAGGGTTGGGGTATTCGCGTCTGGCGCAGACTTGATGTCAACGTGGCTGGCAATACGTGTTGCAGCGTTAATCAGGAATGGTGCAACAAACATAGATAGCAACATCACGGCCAGCGTGGACTGGAAAACCTCGGCATTGATCAGACTCTGATTGAAAGCCAGTGTTAACAGCACAATGCCGAACTCGCCAGCCATGGCTAGTTGAGCCGCAGTTCGAATTGCAACAGGCCATGGTGCTTTATAGATCAGGGCAATTCCCAGTGCCACTATGGCTTTGCCCACAATAAGCAACATAAGGCCAAATAGGATAATCGGTATGTGCGAGAGAACATAACCGACATCCAGCATCATGCCGATGGAGACAAAGAAAATCCCTAGCAGTACATCACGGAATGGCCTGATATCGGCCTCGACCTCATGGCGGTACAGGGTTTCTGAAACCAGTATGCCGCCAATAAACGCGCCCATCGCCTCGGATAGACCGGCGCTATTGGTCATAAATGACAAGGCAAAAACAAGCCAGAGTACGGTGAGCATAAAAAGCTCTGGCGAATGAAATCGTGCTGTTAGGGCAAATAGGCGGTTCACTAATTTGCGACCTATCCAGAACATGAGCACTAGAGTCACGATGCTCAGCGCTAGGCTGATTAATAGTGCGCTCCCGAGGTCGCCTTCGTTGAGTGCCAATGCCGGAATAATAAGCAGACTGGGTACGACAGCCAGGTCCTGAAATAGCAGTACCGCCATAGTGCGTTTGCCATGACGCGAATGAAGTTCGAAGTTTTCGCTGAGCAGCTTGGCCATAATCGCCGTGGAAGACATGGCGATAGCTAAGCCAACGGCTAGCCCTGCGCGCCAGCCTTGGTCGTAACCCAACCACGTGATCAGCATGCTGCCAATCGCAGTCAGGAGCATTTGAGAGGGGCCTAGCGTAAATACCTTCTGGCGCATCTGCAGCAGACGAGCAATGCTGAACTCTAGGCCGATTGAGAACATCAGAAAGGCAATGCCAAACTCTGCGATTTCCCTGATGTCGTTGTCGCCCGGGATGAGGTCAATGCCGGTTGCGCTAATCAGCAACCCAATCGAAAGATAGGCGAGCATTGAAGGGAGTTTAAATATACGCGTTAGCAAAACACCGAAGACAGCCAAAGTCAGCAATACAACAAGGCTGGCTTCGGGTGAAATGTGCGCGAAATTTAAATAACTATCCCAAGACATTTTTTAATTATAGGCCTCTGAGCCCAATAAAAAAGCCAACCCATTCAAGGTTGGCTTAGGTGGTGCTGAGGTTGGCTGACTTTTACAGCCTCCCAAACTACTTAGGCGTCAGGTGGCAGTGCGATCTTCTGATCGGTGCTGAACTGGTAGTCCTTAAAGATATGCTCTGCGCTTAGTGTCTGATAGCTTCCATCTTCCAGTCGGTGCGTAGTGTCTTTCAAGCGGTAGGTGAATTGTCCGCAGGTCCAGCAATTCATATTGCTCATGTGCGTACACAGACAGGTCTTATCCATCACCGAGATGTTCTTGCTATTTGGATGGTTGGCAATTTCACGATTGTACGAAGTGATGTAGGCGCAGTTGCCATTACCATCGAGCAGGTAGCCATAAGATTCGCAGCCCGGACGAATACCGGAGCCAATGGCCGGCGAGCTCTTCAGCATGCGCATCGGATACCCAGTCGGCGAAATGTTGTTCACCTCGATATCCTGCTCGCTGGCCTTGAAGTATTCCTGTTTAACCTTGTTCGGTAGGCCACACTCATCAGCGACGGTGAAGCGGGTGGCTACTTGAACAGCAGCGGAGCCGCTTTCAAGGAAAGACACCGCATCACTACCGGTAAAGATGCCGCCAGCAGCAACCACAGGGATATCCAGTTGCTCTGCCTTCAGATACTGAACAATCTCGGCAATAATCGTTGCCAGATCATACTGTGCCCAGTCTGGGCCGAAGCCCAGGTGGCCACCAGCCAGCGGACCTTCGACGACAACATAATCCGGTAGTCGGTTAAGTCGTGCGTTCTTACGTAAAAAAATCTGCAGCGCGCGTACCGACGAGACGATGATGCCCAATTTGGCATCGCGGAAGCGTGGGTGATCTTCGATCAGAGCAAACGAGCCCAGGTGCAGACCCGCGCTTAATGTAATGCCATCAATGCCTGCGTCTAGTGCTGAGGCCATGCGCACCTGCAGCGTTTCGCGCGGGGCATTCATGGTCAGCTTTTCCATGCAGTTCACAAAAACCAGGCCTTCTCCACGCTTGGCTTCCATGGTTGCTGCGACATGCAGCTTGGTGGCTTCTGCCAAAAGACCCAAATCAAACTTAACCGCCGATTTATCGGAGTTAGGAATGTTCAGTTTGTAGAACTTGGTCTTGTCTTTAATAAAGGTCGTGTTGAAACGCTTGTCACAGACATCGGCAACCATGGCATCAGAAATGTGGCCAATGCCGCCAAGTCGAGCGGCTTCCAGCGCAAGTGCTGCGGTGGAAATATCCACACCCATCCCACCAATGATAATTGGGACTATTTCCTTTTTTCCGAACATCAACCGGAAATCATCAACACGTTTCATGGTGGTCTCGAGTCTAAATCTTATTGTGTTGCTTAATATACCAGTTGGCCGTAACCAACAGAGATATCTTTGCTAAAAGGCGCTATTTGAGGCAATTTTCGCATGAATTTAGCGCGAATCAACCCCGATAGCCGGAGGGTAATCTGGTAGATCTGAATAAAAACATGAATAGCTGGCACGGTGCCTGATCGATTGCAAAGCACTTTATATAGCCGCTTCGGTATTCTGCTGCCGAATCCAGGTCTCGACGCGATCATTCAGTGCCTGAGCGCGCAGCCCTGGCAAGATTGGTTCGCCGATCACTACCCGGATAACGCCAGGCCCTTTGACCGAAGCCCCTTTGGGCCAGACGCTGCCGGCATTATGCGCAACAGGAATGACAGGGGCGTTACATTTGCTAGCCAGATAGGCACCACCAATCTGAAAGGGGAGCCGTTCTCCCGGATCGGCACGGGTGCCCTCCGGGAAGACAACAACCGTAATACCGGATTGGATTCGGTCTAATCCCTGTTCAGTCACTTTCTTGAGTGCCTGCTTGGAAGATTCCCGGTCGATCGCAATCATCTTGACGGCTTTAAGACCCCAGCCAAAAAACGGAATCTTCAATAATTCTTCTTTTAATACAAAGACACAGGGGGAGAATATGGTCTGCAGACCCACTGTTTCCCAGGCCGACTGGTGGTTGGAAATAACAATGCAGGCCTCTTTGGGGATGTTCTCGATCCCGATTACTTCAACCCGGATGCCCAGAATATGGCGCTCAAAGAAAGTAAAGCAACAGCGCCAGCGCTTAACCAACCAGAATCGTGCCTTTAGAGGCAAGGCAAAACCCGCAAGTCCAAGAATTAGACCAAATGGAATCGTGACGAGCGCAACGGCAGCGTCGAAAACGACGTTTCTAATTTTCTGAACGGCTTCTGGTTTCATTGATGGCATTTGGCACAAAACATCCCGATCGTATTGTCTTCCATAACCGGTGTGCGTGGCCATCATTTAAGAGGCTAAAAGCACATTCATTGACGCCCATCAAAGATCGTTGCCTGCTTTCTCGGGCAACAGACCTTGAATTCTTGCTGCCTAAGAATCAATGTGGGCGAATCGATTTCGCAATGTCAGCGCTTAACCTATCAAAGGCTCGACTTTGGGCCGCCACCAGTGCATCAAATCCGGAGCCTGAAACAGGCTCATTGATCACTGCGCGGCCAGTGTAGCTGGCTGGCGGTGCTATTGCGTCTGCATTCGAATGAGCGGGTTTCTTTGTTGCCGCTACAGGATGACTTGCCTTTGCAGTGGTGGGTTTAATCGTCCACAACACATCAAGGCTCACGGAATCACCGAGTTTGCTATCGATGTTTTGAACGTCAATCATTACCTGATAGTCAAAGTGAGCGAAGGGGCTCTGCGTATAGCTCCACACATTGGGCGTGCTCAAGTCCCGTGATAGGTCGGTGGCAACCACGCGTTCAATATCGGATTTCAGGGAACCGGCCCACCGCTGGTATTCGTACACGGCAACCTGATTGTTCGTGTTCTTTACAACCAGCTGAGGGGTATCCACCAAAGACGGCACGGTAACAGGGCCGACCATAATGCGTGTTTTATGCGTCATCGGGGTCGTGGCCGTCACTGGCTGTGCACTCAACGTGTAATAGGTGGTTTTGGGTGAGCTACAGGCAGAAACAACAGTGGCTGCGGCGAGCAGAACAAATACAGTCTTCATTACTTGGACTCCTCGGACGGCTTCCCGAAAATAATCGATTGCGGCTGCTGATCAAGCGTGTCTGCCAGCTTCTTCAACGAGCTTGCGGCTTTGGTCAGCTCGCGCAGCGTATCGCGCAGATCCATTTGTAGCGGCGAATCGCTGGCCAATACGGCATCGGCACTCTTGAGCGTTTTATCCAGCGCAGGCAAGGTCTGGGTATCCAGTTTCTTGACGATACCCACCACCGACTTTTCAATGTCTTCGAAGCTCCCCGGAATTGACGGAAATACCAGTGGTCTATCCTTGGTGTTAATTGTGTATTTAGGCGCATCCGGGAAGAAATCTACCGCAATATATTGCTGCCCCGTCAGAATGTTTGCAGAGCGTAGCTGTGCCCGGAAACCACGATCGACCATGCGTTGATAGCGTTGGATGCGTTCTTCCTCATTTTTAGGCGGCGGGTAGGGCTTGCCATTAGCCATGGTTTTGAGGCGCAAGCGATTAGGATAAAGATTAATCACGACCGGTTGAACAATCGTAAAGTCTTTCGGATCGACCATGGCACCAATACTTAATACCTCACCGATGGTGACGCCGCGGAAATCAACCGGCGCACCGACGGAAAGTCCTCTCACCGACTGCTTGAAATTGATGACGTAACGATCGACACGGTCATCCGGTGCCTTCATTGCCAGTTCTTTTGTCGAGAAAAGCTGGAACACCGTGTCAGCTGCAACTTCAGACGTCTCGGCAATCTGCTCGTTCGGATCGGCCACTTTGACATTAACGTCATAGCTTGGCGGCGGGCCTTCAAAGGCAATGCCCCCTGCTAATACCGAGATCAAGGACTCTGTTTGAACATTGATACCTGCCGCTCCCACAGAAACATCAATACCGCTGGCATTCCAGAATCGGGTATTGCTGCTTACATATTTGTCGTAGGGTGCGTGAACAAAGACGTCAATTGATACGCCTTTGCCGTCCTTGTCCAGATCATAAGCAACCACTTCCCCAACCATGAGTCTGCGGAAATAGACTGGAGTGCCAATATCGTGCGAGCCTAAATTAGGGGCGTGTAGTTTGAATTTTCTACCGGGTACATCACGGGTAAGAATCGGCGGTACTTCGAGTGCCACAAAGTTATCCCGGGTTTCTTTGGAAAGCCCCAGGTCCGCGGCAATATAGGAGCCGCCGAAGAGGGTGCTCAGTCCGGAAACCCCGCTGGCTGTAATACGCGGCCGTACAATCCAGAAGTGCGTATCTTCCCTTAAGAAGTCAGAGGCCTTTCTATCCATCTGAATCGTTGCCACGACTTCTTTGTGGTCTTCAGACAAATCAACTGTCTTTACGACGCCGATAATCACATCCTTGTATTTCACGTGCGTCTTGCCGGCTTCGAGCCCTTCGCCCGATTTAAACGATACGGTGATCGTCGGGCCGCGCTCCAGAACCACCTTTACGCCTAGGCCAATGCCGACAATCAATGCCAGGATGGGAATGATCCAGATGAACCGCGACGACCAATTGCGCGGTTGCTTTGAGATGGGTTGGGGCAAGTTAGCGAACTCTTCTTCGCGATTAGCATCAGACGGCATGTTTTTCCTTGGGTGAATCTGGTGTGGCATTAGTTTGGTCGGTCGCTTCCCAGATCAGTCTGGGATCAAAACATTCTGCGGCAATCATGGTGAGCACCACCACGGCACCGAAGGCTATAGCACCGGCGCCAACATTAATCGACATCAGGTTGCCAAACTGTACAAGGGCGGTCAGCATTGATGCGACATACACATCAATCATTGACCATCGCCCCACAGCTTCTAGCACCCGGTAAATCTGGGTTCTCTTTTTAGGATTCCAGGTGGAACGCCGCCGTACCGAAATAAGAAGATACGTTAAGGCAAACAGCTTCGATAGAGGAATCACAATACTGGCAATAAACAGAATGGCACCAAGTACTTCAGACCCGGATTCCCATAAATAAATGACGCCGCCCATGATCGTGTCGTCTTCGGTGCCCGTAAGCGTACTTGATTTCATCACCGGTAGCAGATTAGCGGGGATGATCAGTATGTAAGAGGCAATGAGCAGCGCCCATGTGCGATTAAGGCTATCCGGCTTACGAAAATGCAACGGCAAGCCACAACGCCGACAGCGCAGGTCATGTTGTGCAGGGGAGGCATGATGTGCCAGACCGCAGCCATCGCAGCCCACAACATGGGCAGTCAGCCCGGTTAATACCTGGTTCGTCATTGCAGCTTCTCGACCTGATCCCAGAATGTCCGAGGGTCAAAATTTGCTGCTGCGGCAGTTAACGCGAACATCAGGCAGACAAAAGACCACAGGGCAATCTCGGGCAGCACGGTTGCCAGTGCATTCAGTTTGCTGATGGTAATAATTAACCCCAGCATAAACACCTCAACCATGGCCCAGGGCTTGGATAAATGCATAATCCTGAAAACAGCCGCCATTCTGGGCGGCAGATAACCTAAGCGCAGTGGCAGCAGCAAATAGATCAACGCGCCAATCACCAAAGCCGGCATCATAAAGGTAGTTGCAAAGACAAGAATCGCAACCAGCGTCATATCGTCACGAAACAGACTGCCAACCATGCCAAGTAAAGATGTCGAACTCTCAAGGCCTTGTGATGTGAGGCCAACGATTGGAAATGCGTTTGAAATCACAAAAAGAACAGCCGCCGTCAAAGCAAACACCAGGCTGCGTTGCAAGCCTTCCGGCTGGTAGCGATGCAAAACATGACCACAGCGTGGGCAAATGGCCATCGCGTTGGGGTCTAACGCCTGCTCCCCCAGGAGCAGGTCGCATTCTTGGCAAACCAGTAAGGTTTCAGCAGCCACTAAATGAGTTACTTAGACAGTTGACGGCCAAGTGCGGCGCCGCCACCGCCACCAACTCCGGCGCCAACAATCGCACCAGTAGAGCCGCCCATGGAATTGCCAACGGCTGCACCTGCACCGCCGCCTACAGCACCACCAACCACAGCACCGGTTTTACCTTTACCCTTTTTAGTGGTGACAGCCGCACCCGTTGCGCCGCCCACGGCGCCACCGACAATAGCGCCAGTGCTGCCGCCAATCGCATTACCCAGCGCAGCGCCACCGGCACCACCCAAAGCGCCGCCAAGACCGCTTTTGAGATTGCTATCGGCCAGGGCTGCGCCAGATATCAGTACTAATGCAGAAATAATGAGTGTCGTGCGTTTCATTTTGAGGGTCCGTTTGATCTATTAACGCGCTATTTTATTATCTAGCGCTGGGCTTTTCGCCTGTCGGTAACCCTGCTTCTTTCCATGCTTTGTAGCCGCCCTCGATATGGCAGACTGGGCTTAGACCCATCTCTTGTAGGGCAAGGGTGGCTAAGCTGGAGCGCCAAGCAGACTGGCAGTAAAGGATGAATTCCTTGCCGCTGCTGAAAATTTCCTTGTGATATGGGCTCTCAGGATCGACCCAAAATTCAAGCATGCCACGTGGCGCATGGAAGGCATTAGGAATCATGCCTTCCCGTTCAAGTTCCCGCACGTCTCGGATGTCGACAAAAACCACGTTCGGATCGTTAAGCTTTGCCATCGCCTCTTCGGTCGAGAGGGTCCGAATCTTTTCACGTGCTTCAGCAATAAGCTGCTTGTAGCCTTTGGTAATGGTCATCCTGGTTCCTTACTATTATTTCAATTTCATGTAATCGTGATCAGAAATTGGAGTATTCCGGAAAAACTGTTTGGAGGATAGCAAACGTAGCAATCAGCAAAAAGAGAATGATTGCTGCGGTATTGAGTGCTTTTCCAGATCCTTCAAAGTGATTGCGCCTAAGTACACCAAAGAAGGCGATGATGATCGGAATGACAGCAAAGGATGCTAAGTTGATCAGGAGATTCGTCAGGTCATTCCACGGCCCTTGCAGCCCCGGAATTCTGTCCATGTTGGCAATATATTGTTCTTTGCCTGCGCCCAGAATGCCAATAAATAGTGTTCCGATCATATTGGCCCACAGACCGATCTGCAGGCTCGCGCTGCTAATCACAGATGCGAGACGTGGCAAGTTGATTGCAGGCCAGAGCACAGCAAAAGAAAAGAACAGAAGGGCCTGAACTTCACCAATTAGATGCGCTTGCAAAAGAGCAAAGGGTGCAGCCGCGTGTTTGTGGGCTAGCGGGGCGAGCAACCCCATCAAAATCATAATAAGCCCGGAGGCTACGAACGATTTGTGGTACTCGATTTTCATTGGAGGCTCACCTAAGGTGTTGATTGGCCGAGTATAGAACAGAAGCGTATTTAACGAAAAAGCGAGGAGTAGGGTTCTGGTAAGCTGGCAAATATGAACAAAATCAAATTTTATTTAATTGCGACAATAGGCTTTTTGCTAAACACGCAATGTTTGGCAGATGGCAATCAAGATGCGGTAAGTGCAAGCCCGTATACAGCTGGAGTGACGATGTCTAAGTCTGTTCAGGCTGGAATTACGCCGGATGCGGCAGTCGCCATCCTAAAGGCAGGTAATGAACGATTTCTGGCCGGAACATCTTTGACGCGCGATCTTAAAATGCTTGTTCGTGAAATTGCACCAGGACAATATCCCTTTGCCAGCATAGTTTCATGCACTGATTCGCGCACAGCACCAGAGATTTTGTTTGATCAGAGTATTGGCGATATCTTCGTTACTCGGGTTGCTGGCAACATCGTGAATGACGACATGATCGGTAGCCTTGAATACGCCGCAGTAGTTCTTGGCACCCGGGCCATAGTTGTACTGGGGCATACTAACTGTGGTGCAATCAAAGGTGCCTGTGATGGGGTTCAGATGGGGAATCTGACCGGTTTGCTGAGCAAGATTCAACCCGCTGTTACTGCCGCTAAGACGCCGGGAGCGCGCAACTCCAAGAATCATGAATTCGTTGAGGAAGTCGCGGAAATCAATGTGAGCGATGGCATTAAGACAATTCGGGAGAAGAGCCCAATTCTTAGAGAGCTAGAGGACCAAGAAAAAATTATAATCGTTGGTGCTTTCTATGATACGAATGATGGCAAAGTTCAATGGCAATAACCTCAAAGCTTCGATGTAAAAAAGCCAACCCCAAATGAGGTTGGCTTTCTTGTTTGGTGGTCGCTACGAAAGAAGAGGCATTACGTAGTGCTTAAGGACTATCGTGACATCGGGTTTTGGGTCGGGTTGAAGTGACAAAAATCCGGCAGGGCTTAGTCTTTAGCTGAAACGGCACGCGCTGCAGCAGCAGCCTGGTTAGATAAGCGCACAGCCTCTACAGCAGCTTCAGTGGCTACCTTTGTTGCCTCAGCGGCCTCGGCGGATGCTTTGATAGCAGATTCTTCGGCCTGGTGAGCAACGGCTTTTGCGGCGGCGGCGGCCGCAGCTGAGGCGGAGGCAGCAGCTTCGATGGCTGCTTCGGCACAATGCGCCGCAGCGTCAGCTGCCGCGTGGGCGGCTACAACAACGCGCTCGTTAGCGGCTTCTGTGGCAGCCAGGGCCGCCTTTTGTGCGGCCAAAGAGGCTAGTGAGGCTGCCTTTGCAGCTCGTTTAGCGGCTTCTGAAGCGTTTTGCGTTAAAGATTGTAGGGAAAAGAGCGCTTCTGTATAGCGTTTGTTAACAATCAAGTACCCCTGGCGCAGGTTGGTAACCTCATGCTCTAGAGAGCTTAGCTGTGCGTATATTTTCTTAACGTCATCATTCATAGCAGCACTCGATTATGGTTAGTGTTTATATTGATATGAAGTGTATCCTGTTGGTAGTGAATGCGCTCAAAAAAAGTTGACGCTGATTAACTAGCGCTATTCATCGAATGCTGAAATGAAACGGCAGATAGCGTGACAAACCATCGAAAACTGGTCGAATGTCTGGTTAAGGTCAACCCAGAATTAGCTACTGAAATATGGCAGGGCATGCCGTGTGCAATCCTGGTGTTAAACCGTAAATCGCTGGCGATCCTAGAGCTTAATCCCCAGGCAGAATTATTATTTGCCTTAAGTCGGGAAGCACTGATTGGCAAAACCCTGGACACGTTTTTCAGGGATGATGGTTGCGTACAAGATCTTCATCAGCTAACCGACGGAATAAATTCCCCCGGGAGTTGTTATACCTCCAGTGTCAAACTCGGCAATGGGAAGGTGATTGCAGTAGAGGTGTCATTCACGCATGAATTTACATTCGAAAATCAGCCGGCCGTGATTTGTAGTTTGCGTGACATGAGCCGCTGGTCTGCAGAAATAGATGAGCATTTGCTTGATCTAAAGCGTATCCAGAATGAACTCACGAGTTCATTGAAACTGACGATAGAGGCCATTTCCAGAACCATGGAATGGCGAGACCCCTATACAGCAGGGCACCAGAAGCGTGTGTCCAAAATCGCAGTAGCGATTGGGCAGCAGTTGGGTTGGGACGAGAAGCGTCTGCAAGGTCTCTATATGTCAGCCATGGTGCACGATATCGGCAAAATCGGTGTGCCGTCAGAGATCCTCACAAAGCCCGGATTGTTGACTGAAATTGAGCGAAAACTCGTACAAGAGCATCCTGAAACGGGGTATCAGATACTCAAAGACCTAGCGTTTGACCTGCCAATTGCCGATATTGTTAGGCAACACCACGAAAGAATGGATGGAACGGGTTATCCGGCCGGGCTCCATGGAGAACAGATACTCCCTGAGGCAAGAGTGATTGCGGTTTCGGATGTGATCGAGGCGATGTCTACGCATCGCCCCTATCGGCCAGCGGTTGGGCTAGAGGCAGCGCTGAAAGAAATTGAAAAAGAAGCTGGTGTCACGCTAGACAAAAATGTTGTGGATGCCGCCTTGGCGCTTAAGAACTCAACGCCGTCATTAAGAGAGATGCTGGCAGACGCATGAGTGCCGAAATCAACCCAGGGCCGGCTTTAAAGACCAGAGTCATCTGGTTATGCGTTACGTCGCTGGTGTTGATGTTCATTGGGACTGC
>ERZ1034363.1309-NODE-1309-length-14464-cov-3.230833_pt1 | contig 14464 bp, 15 predicted proteins | sample MGYA00520616_ERZ1034363 | MGnify/ENA primary metagenome ERZ1034363 (study PRJEB33736, sample SAMEA104284506) | Azolla filiculoides | biome: Urban; feature: Water surface; material: Ditch water | place: Netherlands | collected 2015-10-28 | depth 0-0.1 m ...
GGGGGGGGGGGGGGGGGGGGGGGGGGGGGGGGGGGGGGGGGGGGGGGGGGGGGGGGGGGGGGGGGGGGGCGGGGGGGCCCCCCCCCCCCCCCCCCCCCCCCCGGGCGCCGGGGGGGGGGGGGGGGGCCACCCGGATCAACCGACGTGCTGCGCGAAGAAGGCCAGCGTGCGCTCCAGCGCCAGCCTGGCGGCGTCGGCGTTGTACGAACCCCGATGGTCGCAGTTGAAGCCGTGGTTGGCGGCGTAGACCTGGACCTGCACGCCGGGCTGGGCTTTTTCGAAGGCCTGCACGGTGTCCAGCGGAATCCAGTGGTCCTGGTCGCCAAAGTGGGCCAGCACCGGCACTTGCGGCTGGCGGGCGGCCTCGGCCGGCGCAGTCATGCCACCGCCGTAGTACGGGGCTGCGGCGGCCAGGCCGGTGAGAGCGCAGGCGGCGCGCCAAGTCAGCAGGCCGCCCCAGCAGTAACCGACGATGCCGACCTTGCCGCCGCTCGCCTTGGCGGCGTAGTCGATCGCGGCCTGCAGGTCGGCCAGCACGCCGGGTTCCGGCAGCGCTTCGACGGCGGTCTTGTAGCCAAAGCCTTCGCCCATGTCGGCCTCGGTGTAGCCCAGCTCCACCTCGCCCTTGCCGATGCGGGCAAAGGTGGCGGGCGCCACGGCCAGGTAGCCGGCGGCGGCATAGCCATCGGCCACGGCGCGGATGTGCGTGTTCACGCCAAAGATTTCCTGCACCACGACGATGGCGCCCTTGGGCGTGCCGGCGGGTTGCGCCACGTAGGCGGGGCAGGTGAAGCCGTCAGCGGCGGTGAGGTTGGTGAATGAACCCATGGTTTGCTCCTTGATTGCGTGCGTGAAAGGGGAACGGGAATACAGCGCGGATGGTAGACGCGGTCAAGCCTGCCCGAGCTTGCGCTCGACAAAGCCCAGCCGGTCCTGGCCCCAGAAGATCTCGCCGTCGATGACGTAGCTCGGCGCGCCAAACACGCCGGCGTCAATGGCCGCCTGGGTGTTGGCGTCGTAGCGCTCGTGCGCGGCCTGGCTGTGCGACTGCTCCAGCCGGGCGGGGTCCAGCCCCTGCTCGGCCAGCAGTTCGGCCAGCACTTTTTCGTCGTCGATGTGGCGCTCCTGTGCCCAGACGGCGGCAAGGATGGCGCCGGTGATCTTCAGCGCGGCGTCGGTGCCGTCGTGCAGGTCCACCGCGATGATGAGGCGCGCCGCATCATCGCCATTGACCGGGAAAAACTTCGGTTTGAGGTTCAGCGGCGCATTCAGGAAGGTGCTGTAGCGCTGCAGCTCCAGCAGCCGGTAGGCCTGGCGCTGCGGTGCGCGCTGGCCCACGGGCAGGCCGCCGGAGATGGGAAACACCTTGCCGCCCAGGTCGATCGGCAGCACCCGCACGGCCGCGCCGCTGGCGCGCACGATGTCACAGAAACGCTGGTGGCCCAGGTAGGTCCAGGGGCTTTGCGGGGCCAGGTAGTAATCGATCGTGGTGGTCAATTGGCGGGTCTCCGGAATGTGAAAGGGGTGAGCCCGGACGCACCGGGCTCACCCCTGATTATTGGCACTTGTGGGCACCCTTGCAGGCGCCCGGGCGCCTTGCCCCGTTCAGGGCAGGGTGTAGCTGGCCAGCTTCTTGCCGAACTTGATCAGCCACAGGCGGGTCGGGCGTTCCAGATCGGAGCCCCGGCCGACGCGCAGCAGGCTGCCAGCGGGGCAGCCTGTCGCGATGGCGCCTGCGGCGTCCATCGTGCAGGCGGTGATGTCCGCGCCTTCAATGGCCACACCGGCCGGGTCGGTCACCAGCGCCTTCAGGCCGAAGTCGTTGTCGTTGATCAGCGCCAGGGTGCTGTCGTCCACCAGCGTCAGGCCCTCGGCCTTTTCGGCCAGCCAGCCCGCTGCGTTCAGGTCGAGCAACAGTGTCTTCTTCATCGCCACGACGCTGGTGTAGTCCGCGCCGTTGACCGCCGCGCCCGACATGCTGCTCTTCTCCAGATCCGACGTGGCCGGGTTGTGGACGCTGCCGGCAATGTCGGTGGCGCTGCCCAGTTCCACCAGCATCAGCAGGTTGCGGACCTTGCCCGAGGGCGCCGCGCCCTGCTCGATCACGATGAAGCGGCCGTTGCCCAGCGACACCACGTCGCCCAGCTTGGCGTTGCCGGTGCGGCCTTCGGCGTAGTCGTTGCAGTCCAGCGGATAGGCGTACATCTTCGAGGTTTCGGTCGTCGGATCGAACTCGACCCAGCGCGTGAAGCGGGCATAGCGCTCCACCCGCTTGCCGGTGCCCACGCCCGTGGCGCAGACGGTGGAGCCGGGGAACGACCCCACATAGGTGTGCGTGGCCAGGCTGTCAGACAACGGGCTTTGCAGGTAGCCGTGCAGCTTGCCGGTGGCGACTTCCAGCGTCAGTCCTTCCATGCCCCGGTTGGCGCGACGGCGGGCCAGCACGGCGGGCAGGTCATCCGCGCCGCCCAGCAGGGTGGTGATGGCAGCGCCGGTGCCCGGCTGGTATTTTTTCAGGATGGTGCCGGTGGCCGGGTCGATCTTCAGGATGAAGGGGCCGTATTCGTCAGACACCCAGAGCACGCCACGCGCCGTGTCGACCACCACGGCCTCGGTGTCCAGCCCGTAGTCGCTGAAGTCCACCTTGCTCGCGTCGTATTTCGCCACATCGCCCAGCGGCACTTCGCCGGAAGAACCCACCTTGCCGGCGGCAATCGACAGACCGCTGGCCTTGACCGTGCTGCTGAAGCGGATCGGCAGGCTCGACTGCAGCACGGCGCCCTCCTTGCCCACGGTGATCAGGCCGAGCGAAGGCGCAAAGCCGGGAGACGGGAAAAACTTGGCGTCGCTGGTGCCGATGGCCGGGGCGATGGCGGGGACCTTGGGGCCGTCGCCGTTGGGGCCGCGGTCGGTCAGGCCGTAGAACTCCAGCGTGCCGTCGGCCCGCTTGCCCTTGAAGGCCAGGCCCGAGCCGTACGACGGCAGGAAGCCCTTGGGGAAGTCGGCCTTGACGGCGGCATTGCTGCCTTCGTAAGGCACGTAGAACGTGTCGGCCGCCTGCAGCGCCATGCGCGTGATGCTGACCGTCACGCTGCCGGCACCGTTGCGCTGGGTCAGCGTGTCCACCACCGGCGTGCCGGCCTTGCTGGCCAGGCTGTCCTCGAAATGGTCGCGCACCAGCGTGCGGCGGTCGTCGTCCACCGTGCGGTTTTTGTACGCCTCCGGCAGCAGGGCCAGCGTGGCCGTCAGCGCCGCGTTGAAGGCCGACGGCGTGGCGCTGAAGTCGAGGGTGCGTCCGGCCAGTGCCGTCTTCACCGCCGGCGTGAGCTTGATGCCGTTGGACGGGTCGCTGTCTTCATCCAGCAACTGCAGGGCCAGCAGGCGGTTGGCGACACGGTCGCTCTTGACATCGTTCAGGCCGGTCAGCGTGAGCGGTGTGATGAGGCTGGCGCACGCGGCCGAGCCCAGCGCCACGCCGCCGACGCTGAACGTCACGGTCTCGCCGGTCTTGCAGGTGAACTCGCCTTTGGGGTTGGTGCTGGCTTTGGCGGCCGTGCCTGCGACGTAGTCCAGGCCTTCGACGGGCGCGTCCAGAAACACGCCGGTGATCGACGCCTGCGCGCTGTCGCCGCCACCGCACGCGGCCAGCAGGGCTGCGCTGACGGCCGTGAGCAGCAGCGCGGGGAAGGGATGGAATTTCATGAAATCTCCGGAAGTCAGTCTTGATGCAGAAACCCGGATTGGGCCGGCCTGGTGTGAAAGCCTTGTGACAAGCCCCTGCAGCCCCGTGCCATCGGCCCAATAATGACGCCCGAAACCACCGGAGAACCCCTTGAACCAAGTCTTGCTCATCACCGGCGCCAGCCGGGGCATTGGCGCCGCCACCGCGCGGCTGGCCGCACAGGCCGGCTGGGCCGTGGCCGTGAACTACACCGCCAACTCACTGGCCGCCGACGAGGTGGTGCGCGCCATCCGCGCCAGTGGCGGCAATGCCATCACCGTACAGGCCGACGTGGCCGACGAGACGCAGGTGCTGCGCATGTTCGAGAAGATCGACGCCAAGCTGGGGCGGCTGACCGGGCTGGTCAACAACGCCGGCGTGGTCGATGTGACCGCGCGCCTGGACGAAATGCCCGTGGCGCGCTGGCGCCGCATGTTCGACATCAACGTCATCGGCAGCCTGCTGTGCGCCCGCGAAGCGGTGCGGCGCATGAGCACGCGCCATGGCGGCGACGGCGGCAGCATCGTCAATGTCTCCAGCGCGGGGGCGCGCCGGGCCAGTACCTGGACTACGCGGCGACCAAGGGCGCGATCGACAGCTTCACCATCGGCCTGGCCAGGGAAGTGGCGGCCGAGGGCATCCGCGTCAATGCGGTGCGCCCGGGCCTGATCGAGACCGACATCCACGCCTCCGGCGGCCTGCCCGACCGCGTGCGCGACCTGCAGCACCAGGTGCCGATGCAGCGCGGCGGCACGGCGGAGGAAGTCGCGCAGGCGATTGTCTGGCTGCTCTCGGATGCGGCAAGCTACACCACCATGAGCCTGCTGGACGTGTCCGGCGGGCGCTGAACCTCAACCGAACCAAACCGCACCCAACCCCTTTCCATGACCGAGAAAATCATCACCTACTACTGGGAAGACATGACTGTCGGCCAGACCCGCGACCTGGGCACCGTCACGCCCACCGCCGAGGAAATCGTGGCCTTTGCCAGCCAGTTCGACCCGCAGCCCTTCCACCTGGACGAGGAAGCGGCCAAGGCCTCGGTGTTTGGCGGCCTGTGCGCCAGCGGCTGGCACACCTGCGCCATGGCCATGCGGCTGATGGTGACCAACTTCCTGCACGAGTCGTCCAGCCTGGGCTCGCCAGGGCTGGAAAGCCTCAAGTGGCTCAAACCGGTGTTCCCCGGCGACACGCTGCGCCTGCAGCACACCGTGATCGAGTCGCGCCCCATGACGAAGCGGCTGGACGTGGGCCTGGTGCGCACCGTGTGGGCCATGTTCAACCAGCACGGCGAGCAGGTGCTGCACATGGAAGGCTACGGCATGTTCCGGCGCAGGCATCCGGGCGCGCCCGTGGCCGGGCCCGACACCGCCGCCGGCACTGCGCCGGCCTGAGCCCCCGCAGGGAAACCCGGACACGGCGCGCACGGGGAGCGTGCGACACTGGCGCATGGACTTCAAACCCCTCGTCACCCTGCTGGCCATCGTCAATCCGCTGGCGATCGTGCCGTTTTTCATCCACTACACGCAGGGCTTCTCGCGCGAACAACGGATCAAGACGATCTGGATCTCGTCCTTCAGCGCCTTCGCGGTGATTGCGGTGAGTGCGCTGCTGGGGTTGCAGATCCTCGAATTTTTCAGCATCTCGCTGGCGAGTTTTCAGGTGGGCGGCGGCATGCTGCTGATGATCAGCTCGATGAACATGCTCAACGCCCAGCCGGCCGAGGCCAAGCCCGCCAGCCACGAGCTGGAAGACGGCGTGGAAAAAGCCGCCATGGGCGCCAGCATCGCGGTGGTGCCGCTGACCATTCCGCTCCTGACCGGCCCGGCCACCATGTCCACCGTGGTGATCTACGCCGACAAGGCCAAGAACTTCTGGCAGCTGACCACGCTGGTGGGCTACGGCGCGGTCATTGCGCTGGCCACCGCGCTGAGCTTCGCGCTGGCGGCCCCGATTGCCCGTGTGCTGGGCAAGACCGGCATCAACGTCATGACGCGCCTGATGGGCCTGATCCTGGCCGCGCTGGCGGTGGAAGTGATGGCCGACGGCCTGCACAAGCTGTTTCCGGTGCTGGGACGCTGAGTTTTCAATTTCCCAAGCTTTTTAGGCCTGATCCCAGCGTGGAATGGTCTTTGATTGCTATTTATTCAGGACTTTTCTTCGGTGACTTTCCGGCCCCCGGCCAGACCCGGGCATCGCGGACCAGTTGGGCGCAGTCGCTGTCCTGGCCGGGGCCGGCGTCGATCAGGGGCAGCAGCGCCAGCAGCGGATTGATCAGGCCCAGCGTCAATGCGCCAGCAGCCCGCAGTGCCACGCGGCCCCGGTCCACGTCCACCGTCGGCCTGGCAAAGCTGCCGCGCACGTAAATGGGGCTGCGCAAGGCCACGGGACTGGTGTTCTTGGTCTTCGGGCTGAGCGTCAGGTCCAGCGTCTCCGCCCCGAGGTCGATGCTGCCCGTGCCGATGAGCGTGGTGACCTGGGTGTCGAACACCAGCGCGCTGGCCTGCATCTTCCCCTGCTGCACGTCGAAATCTGCCACAGCGCAACGCAGCTGCACCAGCCGGTCGCCTGTCAGGTTCAGCGACAGGATCTCCCACAGGTGCAGGCCGGCTTTCTCCATCATCAGCTTGCTGATCTGGCCACCGGCCACCACCAGGCCCAGCTTGCCGCTGGCACCGGCCAGCATGGCGCCGACCGAGTTGCCGCGGCCCGTCAGGTCGAAGTCCCCGTGGACCTGCCCCAGGCTGCCCTTGCCCAGAGCGAGGGTCGGAAACAGCCTGGCCAGCGCCACCTTGCGGGCACGCACCAGTGCGTGCGCCTGGATCGGGCTGCTGCGCCCGTCCAGCGTGATCCGGGCCGTGAGCGCGCCACCGGCCAGGCCGAAGCTGAGCGGCTCCAGCGTCAGCACCGCGTCACGCAGGCGCAGGTGGGCCACCAGGTTGTCCAGCAGCAGGGCCTTGGCACGCCGGATGGTTTTGGCACGCAGCTGGACGTCCGCGTCCACCGAATCCCAGCGCTCGGTGTGGAACGGCAGGTCGGGCAGCACGCGCGATTGGGCCCCGCCGGGGCCCGGCCGCGCCCCCCTAAGCCCCGCGCGGGGGGGGGACCGGCTGGGGGGGCCCCCCGCGCTTTGGGGCGGGGGGCGGCCACCGGGCCCGCGCCACGCTGCCGGGGCGCGCGCCGATCACCGGGCCGAGGTCTTCAAGGGCCAGCAGGCTGGACGTCAGGTCGGCGGTCAGCACCGGGCGCTTGCCGCCCGTGACCACCTGTGCAAAGCCGGCGATGTCGCTGGCGCCCACCCGTCCGGAGAAATTCTCGTAGCGCCAGGTCGCGCCCGTGCGCAGCAAACGCCCTTCGGTGGCGTAGGCCCGGGTGGCCGGAAACGCCATGCCCAGCAGCGGGTAGAGCTGCTCCAGGCTGTCGCCCCGCAGGGCCATGCGCATGTCCACGGCAGAGAGTGCCAGCAGGCCGGTGATGCGGCCATCCATCCGCACGCCGGTGCCGCCCACACGGGCCTCCAGCGTGAGCGGGTACGGCCGGCTGGTGTCGCGCAGCGCCAGCACCGGCCCGCCACGCCCGTGCGCCTGGAGTGCGAGGCCCTTGTACTGGCCCTGGACGGTGAAGCGCAGGTCCGACACCGAGTGGCCTGCCTCGGCGCCGGGCAGGGTCGAGACTTCGGCGCGCAGGCTGGTGTGTTGCCCGGCATCGTCATAGCCCAGCGTGCCGTGGTCCAGCGCCACGCGGCCGATGGGGATGCGCGCGTTTTCATCCTGCTGGCCCAGGTCCAGCAGCCAGCTCTTGCGGCCGTCCACGGACTTTTCCAGAAATACCGCCGCCTGGTCCAGACGCACTTCGGGGAAGGCCAGCCTGCGCTGCAACAGCTGCGGCAGGTCGATCGCGACCTCCACGCCCACGGCAGACACCATCTGTTTTTCCCGGGCCCAGGCCGGGTTGGCAAACGTCACCGTGGCCGCGCGCAGGCGCGCCTGCGGCCAGTTGAAGCGCAAGGTCAAATCGCCATGGAGGGCCAGCACCCGGCCGGTCTTTTGCACGGCCAGGCGCTCCAGCGGGCCGCGCAGCCAGTTCCAGCCGAAAAGCGCAATGCAAAGTACGGCCAGCAGCACCAGACTCGCCAAGGCCGCCCCCATCCACAGCAGCAAACGTAACAACACCGGTAGGGTGTGGGGAGCCATTGGCACGGGGTCGCTCACGGTGACTGGAACAGGGCGCGTCCAGGGTCTGGCGCGATGGTCGGGCAAGCAGGCGCGCGGGTCTGTGCGCCAGCCCACAGACCCCGGGCAAGCCCTTGTCGGCAGGGCCTTGCACGACAAAGGCCTTGTTCGCCCTCAGACGTTCATGATCGCCACGGAGCGGGCGTTCAGGTAGGCGTCCATGGCTTCCGGGCCGCCTTCCGAGCCGTAGCCGGAATCCTTGATGCCGCCAAAGGGCATCTCGGCCGAAGGCAAGGCCGGCATGTTGACCCACAGCATGCCCACTTCCACGCGCCGGGCCAGCAGGTCGGCGTTTTTCAGCGACTTGGTGAAGGCGTAACCGGCCAGGCCGAACGGCAGGCGGTTGGCCTCGGCGATGGCCTCTTCCAGCGTGTTGAAGGAGCGGATCGCGGCCATGGGGCCGAAGGGCTCGTCGTTGAACACCTTGGCCGACAAGGGCACGTCGGTCAGCACGGTGGGCTGCCAGAAGTTGCCCACGTCGCCAATGCGCGCGCCGCCGGCGGCGACAGTGGCGCCCGCCTTGAGCGCGTCCTGCGTGAACTCGGCCATGGCGGTGATGCGGCGCGGGTTGGCCAGCGGGCCCATCGTCGTGCCCTCGGCGCTGCCGTCGCCCACCTTCAGGCCCTGGGTGTACTGGACCAGCGCGGCGGCAAACTCGTTCTTGATGCTCTCGTGCACCAGGAAGCGCGTGGGCGAGATGCAGACCTGGCCGGCATTGCGGAACTTGGCCGCACCCGCGGACTTCACGGCCAGCGCCACGTCGGCGTCCTCGGCCACGATCACCGGGGCGTGGCCGCCCAGCTCCATGGTCACGCGCTTCATGTGCTGGCCGGCCAGCGCGGCCAGCTGCTTGCCCACGGGGGTGGAGCCGGTGAAGGTGATCTTGCGGATCACCGGGTGCGGGATCAGGTAATTGGAGATCTCGGCCGGGTTGCCGTACACCAGCCCCAGCACGCCGGCCGGAATGCCGGCGTCGGCAAAGGCGCGGATCAGTTCGGCCGGGGCGGCCGGGGTTTCTTCGGCGGCCTTGACGAGCATCGAGCAGCCCGTGGCCAGGGCGGCGGACAGCTTGCGCACCACCTGGTTGATGGGGAAGTTCCAGGGCGTGAACGCCGCCACCGGGCCGACCGGGTCTTTCAGCACCATCTGGCGCGTGGCCAGGTTGAAGCGCGAGGGCACGATGCGGCCATAGACGCGCAGGCCTTCGTCGGCAAACCATTCAATGATGTCGGCAGCGGCCAGGGCCTCGCCTTTGGCCTCGACCAGCGGCTTGCCCTGCTCCTGTGTCAGCAGCGCACCAATGGCGCCGGCGCGCTCGCGCATCAGGGCGGCGGCACGGCGCATGATCTTGTTGCGCTCGATGGCGGGCAGGTCACGCCAGGTCTCGAAGCCCTTTTGCGCGGCGGCCAGCGCCGCGTCCAGGTCCGCAATGCCGGCATGGGCCACGCGGCCGATTTCCTGGCCGGTGGCGGGGTTGAAGACCGCCAGGGTCTTGCCATCGGCGGCGTCAAGCCACTGGCCGTTGATGAAAAGCTGGGTGTTGGGGTAGGTCATGTGTGTCGTCCTTGAAATCGGCAGGTGCAGCCAAGCCTTTCATTGTCGGGCAAGCGCGCCGCCCCTGCAGGCGGCGTCCCGTCCCGATCCGGGTCAGGCGAACAGGCCCTTGAAGAATTTCACGATCTGCTGCACCGGGTGCTTGCGGAACCGGGCGGGGGCAAACATTGCGGCGATGGCCGTGGCCTCGGGGCCGGTGCGGGCGTTGAAGGCCAGCAGCTGTTCGATGTACCGCGTCGCCCGTGCACCGGGGGGCCCATCGACCTGCGCCACCTCACGGCAGTACACGGCGATCAGCTCCAGCACCCCGTCGGCGTGCCGGGTGCCATGGACGAAGTCATACACATGCACGTCGCCCAGCGCAAAGGGCTGCATCAGCAGCGTGGCGGGGTCGGCCGCACCGTGCTCCGCGGTCAGCGCCTCCAGCTCCTGGCGGCGCTGCGCGGCAGGCGGGGTCTGGATGGCGCCGCACAGGGCACTTTCAAGGGCAAAAAAATGCGCAAAGGCGGCGTCCGTCAGCGGGCCGCCCTGGATCAGCGTCAGCGCGCCGAGCTTGCGCAAATCCTGCCGGAACTGGTGGATCAGGCTGCCCGGCCCCATCGGCGCGTACAACGTGACACCGACGCAGGTGTCCTTCACGATCTGCCGTCCCGCATGCGCCGGTTCGATGATGGCCTTGAAACGCTGGAGAAAAAAGTCCTGGAATTCCTGGGTGTGCATGGGCCGGCGATGTTGGGGGGGTGGATTGGGAGAAAAATGAAGCGGGCGCGCCACACGGGTCTTCCGCGTGACGCATTTCAAGCAAAACGAGGCTGAACCCAGCGTGAAATGGTCTTTGTTTGCTTCTTTTATTGAAGCAATTCATTCACCCCAGCGCCGGCACGTCCAGCCCGCGCACCACGGCCGGGCGCGCCACAAAGGCGGCCAGCGCCCGCTGCACATGGGGGAAGTCACCCATTCCCACCAGATCGCCGGCTTCGTAAAAGCCGATCAGGTTGCGCACCCACGGGAAGGTGGCGATGTCGGCGATGGTGTAGGCGTCGCCCATGAGCCAGGCGCGGGTGGCCAGGCGCTGGTCCAGCACGCCGAGCAGGCGCCGGCTCTCGGCCACGTAGCGGTCGCGCGGGCGCTTGTCTTCATAGTCCTTGCCGGCGAATTTGTGGAAGAAACCCAGCTGCCCGAACATCGGGCCGATGCCGCCCATCTGGAACATCAGCCACTGGAGGGTCTCGTAGCGGGCTGCCGCATCCTGCGGGAGGAACTGCCCGGTCTTCTCGGCCAGGTAGAACAGGATGGCGCCGGACTCGAACAGCGCCAGCGGCCGCCCGCCGGGGCCGTGGGGGTCGAGGATGGCCGGGATCTTGTTGTTGGGGTTGAGCGAGAGGAATTCGGGCGACAGCTGGTCCTGCGTCTCGAAGCTGACCCGATGCGCCTCGTAAGGCAGGCCCATTTCTTCCAGCAGGATCGACACCTTCACGCCGTTGGGCGTGGGCAGCGAGTAGAGCTGCAGGCGGTCAGGATGCCGGGCGGGCCATTTGCGGGTGATGGGGAAGGCGGAAAGATCGGTCATGGTGCGACGGGCTGGAGTGGCGATGAAAAAGGGCTAGCGACCGACGACGGACCAGCCGGCGTGCAGGTTGGTCTTGTCGTTCTCGTATTCCCAGGCCGTGCCGCAGCGGTCGCAGCGGTACTGGGTGATGGTGACCGTGCCGTGGTCGCGCTCTTCCTTGCGGTTGCCGCGCTGCACCAGCTCGGCGTGCCCCGGCGCACGGCGCCAGTTGCGCTGGATGCCGGTGCAGGGTTCGCACAGCTCCATCTTTTTCAATTCGCTCTGTCGAGCCAGTTCTTTGCTCATGTTGCTGTTCCTGGTGGATCTTGGGATATGGGGGTGCCGGTGCGCAACGCGCAGCAGCGTGGGCGGCTACTTTAACGAAACGGCCAGTTGGCAGCAGGCAACGCCCTTCAGGGCTGCACCCTGGGCGCCAGCTCGATCACCAGGCCGCGCGGCGTCACTGTCATGCGCCCGGGCTGCAGGCCCAGGCTGTCGGCCAGCGCCAGGTCCTTGGCCTGCAACTGGTGCAGCACCACCTCGCGCAGCGCCTGCTGGGCCAGCGCCGGGCCAAAGCGGCCCAGCCACTGCGCGGCCTGCGGCGGCAAGCCGTCGATCTGCGCCGCATGCACCCGCAGGTCCGTGGCCCGCACCGTCTGGTCCGCCGGCTCGTAGCGCAGGGCAAAGTCCAGGTCCATGCGGCCGGTGTAGATGCGGCGCAGCGCCACACCGCTGGCCTCCAGCGCCATCACCAGCTGGAGCCGGTTCTGCGCGGGCAACAAGGCCAGGCGCGGCGTCTGCAGGTTCAACTCGATCAACCCCGCCATCGGGTAACGCCGCGGAAAGCGCTGCGCCAGCTTCTCCTGCATCTGCTCCAGCGTCAGCGTGACATTGCGCGGCCCCGACGGGCCGGTGCAGGCGGCGCCAAGCATCGCCACGCCCAGCCCGGCGCCCAGCAGCCAGCGGCGGCGGGACAAATGGGCGGCATCGGGCGTGTGGAAGGCAGGTGATGAACACATGGCCCGCATTGTGCGGCAGGGTGGCCGGTGGCTCACGCCGGCAGCGGCCCTCACGTCGGCAGCGCCAGCCCGCGCAGGCGCTGGTGCGCAGCGTCTTCCAGATCGACCGGCACATGCTGGCGGGCCAGCAGGTAGTGGCTGGTAAACACGTCCAGATAGGCCTCCAGCGTCTCGGCCGCGTGCGCCTCGCCGGCCAGCGCCAGACACAGCGAGGCCACCTCCGAGGTGCAGAAATGGTCGTCGCGCGTGGAGCGGCGCAGGCGGTAGCTGGAGAGCTGCCCCGGCGTCAGGCTCAGCACCGGCAGGTGGTCCAGATACGGGCTCTTGCGGAACATCTTGCGCGCCTCGGCCCAGGTCGCATCCAGCAGCACAAACAGCGGGCGCTTGCCCGCCACCGGCGCAACCGCCGTCACCACCCGCTCAGCCGCCACAAACTCGCCCGGAAACACCAGGTAAGGCTGCCACTGCGGGTCGGCCAGCAGCACCAGCAGGGCCGGGTCAATGACCGTGCGCGACCAGACAAACGCGCTCGTGTCGGCCACCAGGTCGGCAATCAGCCAGCCGGTGTTGCTGGGCTTGAGCGGCTCGGTGTCGTACATGAGCAGGCACACGCCCGCCCGCGTGGGCACCACCGGGCGCAGGGCACACAGGCAGTGGCTGGCGATGACCCGGCAGCCGGGGCAGCGCGCCTCGCGCGAGCCCCGGGCCTGAAACGGCCGGTCGCGCTGCGCCAGCCGGGCCGCGCGCAGGCGGGACACCGCGTGGCTCACCTGGCCCCCTTCGTGCGGTGCAGTGCAGCGCTGTTCGCCTGGGGGGCAGCCCGGTGGCTCATGCGAAGCCCTTCAACACGACAGCTTGGGCCGTCTGGCTGATGCAAGCTTTATGGGCCCGGCCGGTGCAGCGCGCAAATTTTGTTGCCGTCGGGGTCGCGCAGGTAGGCCAGATAGAGCTTGCCTGCGGCGCCTTCGCGCCAGCCGGGCGGGTCTTCACAGGTCGTGCCACCGTGGGCAATGCCTGCGGCGTGGAAGGCATCGGCTTGCTCGATCGATGTGGCCTTGAACCCATAGGTGCTGCCATTGCCCACGCTGGCGGCTTCACCGTTGATGGGCGTGGTGATGCCAAAGGTGCCGCCCGGGCTGCGATAGAAATAGCGCGCCCTGTTGGCCACGCCCGGGCCAATGCCCAGCGTGCCCAGGAGCGCGTCGTAAAACTTCCGTGAGGCTTCAAGATCACTGACACCGACCATCACATGACTGAACATGGGTTTCTCCGTTGGGGCCCGGGGCGGGCGAAATGGGTGAATTGGGTTCGGGGGGATGGTACTTGAGGGCCGAAGCACTGCCAGGCGGCGCCAGTGGCCATGCAAATGGAGTCGCACTGAAAGCATGCAGCGCAACGCCATGGGCCTGAAGCCATTTCAAGCTGGCGATTATCTTGGCAAAATGGCTGAAAACAGTTAGTTATTTTCTATGTAAATCAATTATTTACAAAGATATATATCTTGGCAGAATAAGCACCATGTACAGCCAGCCTCACCAGTTCGAACCCCTGCTGCCCGCCGATGCCCGCATGGAGCCCCTGCTGGCCAAGGCGCATGACCTGTCCCGCCTGGCGACCACCCTGGCGGGCACCCGGGCTCCCCCCGAGTTGCGCGGCCTGCTGCGCAACATGAACTCGTACTACACCAACCGCATCGAGGGGCAGCACACCCGCCCCCATGAGATCGACCAGGCGTTGCGCAAGGATTTTTCAAAAGACGCGGCGCTGGCCGCGAAACAACGCATGGCCGTGGCCCACATTGAGGCCGAGCAGGCGCTGGAGCAGCGCTATGCCGGCGCAGACGGCGCCCGTGCGCTGTATTCGGTGGACGCGGTGCTGGACCTGCACCGCGAACTGTTTGGAACGCTCCCCCCCGCCGATCTGGTGACCCCGGAAAATGAACCCATCGTGCCCGGCGCGCTGCGCCAGCGGGACGTGCAGGTCGGCCAACACGTCGCTCCGGCCCACGCCAGCGTGCCGGACTTTCTGGCGCGCTGGGGCACCTTTTACGGGGGCGTACGGCGCGGCGAGGCGGCGCTGGTGGCCCTGGCTGCCGCGCACCACCGCCTGGGCTGGGTCCACCCATTTGTGGATGGCAATGGCCGCGTCATGCGCCTGCACACCCACACCCTGCTCAACGCCCTGGGCTACACCAGTGGCCTGTGGTCGCCGCTGCGCGGTTTTGCCCGCAGCACCGAGCGTTACTACGCCCTGCTGGCCGACGCCGACAGCTTGCGCCGGGGCGACCTGGACGGGCGCGGCAATTTAAGCGAACAAGCCCTGATCGCCTGGGTGGACTACGTGCTGGACACCTGCCTGGACCAAGTCCGCTTCATGGGCGGGATGCTGG
>ERZ1034363.1310-NODE-1310-length-14461-cov-2.620133_pt1 | contig 14461 bp, 10 predicted proteins | sample MGYA00520616_ERZ1034363 | MGnify/ENA primary metagenome ERZ1034363 (study PRJEB33736, sample SAMEA104284506) | Azolla filiculoides | biome: Urban; feature: Water surface; material: Ditch water | place: Netherlands | collected 2015-10-28 | depth 0-0.1 m ...
TGGTCTTGCCCTGTGGGCGCGACGAAGTCGGCCAGGCAACGGCTGGGGCGCATGACACCATCGATCATGTGCTTTTCTGTCTGCTGACGCAGGCCGCGCCAGGTCATGGCGACTTGCTGGCGCGAGGCGTCGGTGTAGAGCGCGATGTCATCATCGTTCACGGTGTTGGCGGGGTACAGGCCCAGCACGGCGTTGGCCGTGACCCAGCGGCCGTCGATGATTTTTTGCAGCATGGCTTGGCCATCGGCATACACCTTGCGCGCCTGCTCGCCCACCACTTCGTCCTGCAGGATGGCCGGGTAGGGGCCGGCCAGATCCCAAGTCTGGAAAAACGGGCCCCAGTCGATGAAGCGCGCCAGCTCAGTCAGGTCGAAGTTCTTGAAGACCCGCTTGCCGGTGAATTTCGGCTTCGGCGGGGTGTACCCGGTCCAGTCGATCGGTGTCTTGTTGGCGCGCGCCTTGTCCAGCGGCCACAGGACCACGGGCTTCTTGTTGGCATGCTGGGTACGCACGCGCGCGTAGTCGGCATGGACTTCGGCGATGTAGGCTGCGGCCTGGTCGGACAGCAGACCCTGCGCCACGCTGACGCTGCGCGACGCGTCGGGCACATAGACCACCGGGCCTTCGTAGTGCGGCGCAATCTTGACGGCCGTGTGCACGCGGCTGGTGGTGGCGCCGCCGATGAGCAGCGGCGTCTGGCGTTCGCGGAAATACGCATCCTTCTGCATCTCACCGGCCACGTACTGCATTTCTTCCAGGCTGGGCGTGATCAGGCCGGACAGACCGATGATGTCCGCGCCTTCTTCTTTCGCCTTGGCCAGAATCTCGTGGCAGGGCACCATCACGCCCATGTTCACGACCTCAAAGTTGTTGCATTGCAGCACCACGGTCACGATGTTCTTGCCGATGTCGTGCACGTCACCCTTGACGGTGGCCATGACGATCTTGCCCTTGGCCTTGACGTCTTCACCGGCACTGGCCTGCAGGCGCTTTTCTTCCTCGATGTAGGGCAGCAGGTGCGCCACGGCCTGCTTCATCACGCGGGCCGACTTGACCACCTGCGGCAGGAACATCTTGCCGGCACCGAACAGGTCGCCGACCACGTTCATGCCGTCCATCAACGGGCCTTCAATGACGTGCAACGGGCGCCCACCCTTGGCCAGAATCGCCCGGTAGGCTTCTTCGGTGTCTTCGTTGATGAAGTCGGTGATGCCGTGCACCAGCGCGTGCGACAGGCGCTGGCCCACCGACACGGGGGTCTCGGGCGTGCCACGCCACTCCAGCTTCCGGCTCTCGTCTTTGGCGCCGCTCTTGGCGGTCTCGGCAATCTCGACCAGGCGCTCGCCTGCATCGGCCCTGCGGTTCAGCACCACATCTTCGACGCGCTCGCGCAAGATCGGCTCCAGGTCGTCATAAACGCCGACCATGCCCGCGTTGACGATGCCCATGTCCATGCCGGCTGCAATAGCGTGGTACAGGAACACAGTGTGGATGGCCTCACGCACCGGGTCGTTGCCCCGGAAGCTGAAACTCACGTTGCTCACGCCGCCACTCACCTTGGCGCCGGGCAGGTTCTGCTTGATCCAGCGCGTGGCCTCGATGAAGTCCACCGCGTAGTTGTTGTGCTCTTCGATGCCGGTGGCAATGGCGAAGATGTTGGGGTCGAAGATGATGTCTTCCGGCGGAAAGTCCACCTCGTCCACCAGGATGCGGTAGGCGCGCTCGCAGATCTCGATCTTGCGCGCGTAGGTGTCGGCCTGGCCTTTTTCATCGAAAGCCATCACCACGGCGGCGGCGCCATAGCGCCGGACCAGTTTGGCCTGGCGCTTGAACTCGTCCACCCCTTCCTTCATGCTGATCGAGTTGACGATGCCCTTGCCCTGGATGCAGCGCAGGCCGGCCTCGATCACGCTCCACTTGGAGCTGTCCACCATGATGGGCACGCGCGCAATGTCGGGCTCGCCGGCGATCAGGTTCAGGAAACGCACCATGGCGGCCTGGCTGTCCAGCATGGCCTCGTCCATGTTGATGTCGATCACCTGCGCGCCGTTTTCGACCTGCTGGCGCGCCACGGCCAGCGCCTGCTCGAACTGGTCGTTCAGGATCATGCGGGCGAAGGCCTTGGAGCCGGTGACGTTGGTACGCTCGCCGATGTTGACGAACAGCGAATCCGCGCCAATGCTGACGGGTTCCAGGCCGGACAGCTTCATGGGCGGGGGCGCAAGCAGCGCGCCAGCGGGGGAGGAAGAAGAAAAAGAGGATTCGGACATGCAACTCACCTGAAAAAAGGCCAACCAGGTGAGCGTCGTTGCGTCCCGGCACACGGGGTCCAAGCCTGACGAGCCCCCGACGGGATCTCGCTGCAACGCTCCTTGGAAGGCGCGGATTTTACCGGACAAGCCCTTCATCTCCGCACGGCCGGCCTCAGATCGGGTGCCGGGATTCGGGGAATGCGTACATCCCGTGCGCAACATGATTGACACCTTGCCATGTCAACCCTGACAATTTTCATGGTTACAGCGCTTTGACAAGCATTCCCCTACGCCCCAGAAAGCCCGCCACAGTGCCGAAGTCCAGTCCGCCCTCCGACCCCAGCACCTCGCGGGAAGACCTGCGCCGCCGCATTGAGAACGAGTTGGCCAGCCTGGGGGACATTCCGCTCAGTTCCTGGATGATGGGACTGGCAGCAGCGCCTGCCGACACCCGACCGGACGACGGCCGGGCGCAGGCCAGTGAAGTGGAACTGGACGCCGAACTGGGGGGGCTCATCTGGCAACCGGGCACGCGCCTGGAGCCGCTCCACTGCTTCCACGTGATCGGGCTGGACGGCGCGCTGGTGGCGGTCTTGCGGCCAGACAGCGGGGCCGTCTTCGCCCGCATCAGTATCGCGCAGGACGATTTGCCGGGCCTGACCCTGCACCGCCGTCCGGCCGGGGCCGGGGTGGCACCAGCAGGTTACCGGCAAACCAGTATTGCGGCCCTCCTCTGGCGCTTTGCGCTCTTCGGCGGCAAGGGGGATCAGGCCCTGCCAGACCCCTACCGCCAGCTGCCGCTGCGGCTGCACCAGCGCCCACCGCTGGAATACGCCCTGGTGGCCGGGCGGCACTTCAAGCTGATGGAGCTGCTCAGGAAGCAGAACCGCACGTTCATCGAACTCCAGGCCCTGACCCGGCTCAGCACCACGCAACTGAGCCGCGATCTGGCCGCGCTGCTGCTGGTGGGCAGCCTGGTGATCGCCTGAAGCCCGTGAACACAGGTTGCGCCGGCACTCAGGCCTCGGCGGCTTCCCGGTAAAACACCCCCTGGCGCAGGTTGCGCGCCGCCAGCGGCGCCACGGCGTCGTGAATCGCGCTGATGTGGTCGGGCGTGGTGCCGCAGCAGCCGCCGACGATGTTGACCAGGCCTTCGGCGGCGAATTCGCGCACCAGGCGGCTGGTCACGTCGGGCGTTTCGTCAAAACCGGTGTCGCTCATCGGGTTGGGCAGGCCGGCGTTGGGGTAGCAGCTGATGAAGGTATCGGGCGCGACCTTGGCCAGCTCCTGGATGTAGGGACGCATGAGTGCCGCGCCCAGGGCGCAGTTCAGGCCGATAGCCAGCGGCTGCGCGTGGCGCACGCTGTGCCAGAAAGCCGTGACGGTCTGGCCGCTCAGGATGCGCCCGGAGGCGTCGGTCACCGTGCCGCTGATGATGAGCGGCAGGCGCTCGCCGGATTTCTCGAAGTACTCGTCGATGGCAAACAGCGCCGCCTTGGCGTTGAGCGTGTCGAAAATCGTCTCGACCAGCAGCACATCGCTGCCGCCTTCGACCAGCGCTTCCACCTGTTCGTAATAGGCGGCACGCAATTGCTCGAAGGTGATGTTGCGCGCGGCCGGGTCGTTCACGTCCGGGCTGATGCTGGCGGTCTTGGGCGTCGGGCCCAGCGCGCCGGCCACGAAACGCGGGTGGTCGGGCGTGCTGAACTTGTCGCAGGCCTGCCGCGCCAGCCGGGCCGAGGCCAGGTTCATCTCGCGGGCCAGGTCGGCCATGTCGTAGTCGGCCTGGGCGATGGTGGTGGCGCCGAAGGTGTTGGTCTCGATCAGGTCGGCTCCGGCGGCCAGGTAGGCCTCGTGGATGTCGCGGATCACGTCGGGGCGGGTCAGCGAGAGCAGCTCGTTGTTGCCCTTCACGTCCCTCGGGAAGTCCTTGAAGCGCGCGCCCCGGTATTGTTCTTCGGTCAGCTTGAAGCGCTGGATCATGGTGCCCATGGCCCCGTCGAGGATGGCAATGCGGTGCTGGAGGATCTCGGGCAGCGCCTGGGCGCGGGTGTAGTTCACGGGCTTCATAGGGGCTGGATTATCGGGCAGCCTGCGCCGCGCCCGCCGGAGGCAGGGCCTTTGGGCCGGTTTTTTGCCGCGACAATAGCGCCATGAAGAACCTGCTCCCCCAAGCCGCGTGGGCCCTGGTCCAGCAGCAGCCGGACACACTGTTCGTGGACGTGCGCATGGAAATCGAGTCGCTGTACGTGGGGCGCCCGCCCGGCGTGGAGAACATCCCCTGGTACGAATACCCCGACCTGACGCCCGACGCCGCCCGCTTTGCCGCCGCCGTCGAACGCGAAGCCGGCGCCAGAAACCGCCCCATCCTGCTGATCTGCCGCAGCGGCAAACGGTCCGGCGATGCGGGCCAGGCGCTGGTGGCGGCGGGCTTCACCGACGTGGCGCATGTCGTGCACGGTTTCGAGGGCGATCTGAACGCACATTTCAAGCGCTCCACGCTCAATGGCTGGCGCTTCGAGGGCCTGCCCTGGGAGCAGATGTAAGCCGGTTGCGCTGCCTTGCGGGCGCGACGCCGCCCCGGGAAGGCGGCAAACAGCACCGCCCCTTAATTACTAAACAAAACAGGCTGATCCCAGCGTCTTACCGACCTCATCAGCTACTACTTTCATAGCGATTGATTTGACCCCTCTTTCCATTCTGCGCGAGGTGTTCGGCTACGAGGCGTTTCGCGGGCCACAGGCCGACATCGTCGGCCACGTCACGGGCGGCGGCGATGCGCTGGTACTCATGCCCACGGGCGGCGGCAAGAGCCTGTGTTACCAGATCCCCGCCATTGCCCGCCAGCAGGCCGGCCACGGCGTGGCCATCGTGGTCTCGCCGCTGATCGCGCTGATGCACGACCAGGTCGGCGCGCTGCACGAGGCCGGGGTGGAGGCGGCCTTCCTGAATTCCACGCTCGACTGGCAGGAAACGCAGGAGGTCGAACTCCGGCTGCAGACTGGCGCCGTCACGCTGCTGTATGTGGCGCCCGAGCGGCTGAACACGCCGCGCTTCCTGGGCCTGCTCGACGACCTGCACGCGCAGGGCGCCTTGAGCCTGTTCGCCATCGACGAAGCCCACTGCGTGAGCCAGTGGGGCCACGACTTCCGCCCCGAGTACCGCGCACTGACCGTGCTGCACGAGCGCTATGCCGGCGTGCCGCGCATCGCACTGACCGCCACCGCCGACGCGCTGACCCGCGCCGACATCATCGAGCGGCTGCAGCTCGAAGACGCGCGCCTGTTCCTCAGCAGCTTCGACCGGCCGAACATCCGCTATACCATCGTCGAGAAGAAAGACGCCACCCAGCAACTGCTGCGCTTCATCACGCGCGAGCACAGTGGCGACGCCGGGATTGTCTACTGCCAGTCGCGCAAAAAAGTGGAAGACATTGCCGAGACGCTGTGCGCGCACGGCCTCAATGCGCTGCCCTACCACGCAGGGCTGGACACCAAACTGCGCCAGACGCACCAGGACCGCTTCCTGCGCGAGGAAGGCATCGTGATGGTCGCGACCATTGCGTTCGGCATGGGCATCGACAAGCCCGACGTACGCTTCGTGGCGCACCTGGACATGCCCAAGAACATCGAAGGCTACTACCAGGAAACCGGCCGCGGCGGCCGCGACGGCCTGCCCACCGACGCCTGGATGGCCTACGGCCTGCAGGACGTGGTCAACCAGCGCCGCATGATTGACGAGAGCCCGGCCGGCGAGGAGTTCAAGCAGGTCATGCGCGGCAAGCTCGACGCACTGCTGACCCTGGCCGAGGGCGCCGACTGCCGCCGGGTGCGGCTGCTGAGCTACTTTGGGGAAGCCAGCACGCCCTGTGGCAACTGCGACAACTGCCTGAACCCACCCACCACGTGGGACGGCACCGACGCCGCGCGCAAGCTGCTCAGCACCATCTACCGCGTGCAACAGGCCAGCGGCATCAGCTTTGGCGCGGGCCACATCATGGACATCCTGCGCGGCAAGAAGACCGAGAAGGTCGCCCAATACGGCCACGACGGCCTGAGCACCTTCGGCATCGGCGCGGAGTTCAGCGAGCTGCAACTGCGCGGCGTGCTGCGCCAGCTGATTGCCATGGGTGCGCTGGCGGTGGACGCGCAGGCCTTCAACACCCTCAAGCTGACCGAGGTGTCGCGCGCCGTGCTCAAGGGCGAGCTGGCGGTGAACCTGCGCGAATCGGTCACCGGCCCCACCGAGCGCCGGCTGCGGCGCGACAAGCCCGGCGCCCGCGCCACCCCGCCAGCGGCCGCCGCGCTCAATGAAGACGGCCAGGCCCGCTTTGCCGCGCTCAAGGCCTGGCGCGCCGAAGTCGCCCGCGAGCACAACCTGCCGGCCTATGTGATCTTCCACGACGCCACCCTGGCGGCGGTGGCCGAACGCTGCCCGCGCACGCTGGAGGACCTGGGCGGCATCAGCGGCATGGGGGCGAAGAAGCTGGAAGCGTATGGGACCGAGGTGTTGCGGGTGTGCGGGGGTGTTTAGCAGACCCGTTGTCCGCGCTTGCGAGCTTGTCAGGGACTGAGAGCCCAGTTTTCAACAGCGAGCCCGGGATAATCCTTGAAGTCGGCTTCGTTGTTGGTGACCAGGATGACCCCCGCGTTCACGGCTTGGGCTGCAATGAGCCGGTCCATGGCGTTGCGGCTGCGGTCGCGCACAGTCGCTCTCAATACGCCAAAGCGCTCAGCGTCTGCCTGCGTGAACGGCAACACCGGAATGCGGGCGACCAGCAGCGAAAGGACATGTTCATCATGCGCCCGGTGGGTGCTTTGCATTTCCAGCCCGGCGCGCAATTCGGCGTAAGTGACCACGGACATCACCACACTTCCCTGCGTCAGGGCTTCCAGGCGCCGCAGCACTTGAGGCGGGTGCTTCTTGATGAGATAGATGCAAATGTTGGTGTCGAGCATGTAGCGCATGGTCATCCTTGCGCTGCTTTTCCGGTTGCGGGGGGCAGATCGCCCCAATCGCGCTCACGCTCTTCGTGAAACTCACGCCCCTGCGCCATGAAGTCGGGGCTGAACATGGCGCAGATGCGTCCGACGTCGGCCAGGGTTTGATGCTCCACCAGGCGGAGCACCAAGGTGTTGCCGACGCGTTCGACTTCAACGTCTTGGGCGGCGTCAACGAAACCCAGTTCCTTCGGAATACGCACCGCCAGAGAGTTGCCGCTTTTGAAGACACGGGTGAACATGATCACGCTCCTTGAAAATTTCAGTATATACAGGATATACATTTCGACGCAATGGCACAAGCCAAAGTAGCTGGCATCTGGCGGCCTCAGTCGCGCAGCCGCTCGTCCACAAACGCGCGCAGAATGCCCATCGCGGCCGCCTCGGTGCGGCCGGCCAGCGTGATGCAGGCAAAGCGCGCCCCGGCCCGCAGCGGCGGCGCCACGGGGATTTCGGCCAGCGTGCCAGCGTCGATGCCAGTGCGCGCCGCCGCCACGATGCCCAGAAAAATGGCGTCCGTCACGGCGACCGTGTCGATCAGGCTGGTCACGTCCTCGCACTGCAGCGTGGTCATCTGCGCCGGGTCGGCCCGCGGCCCGTAGTGCTCCACCAGGAGCCGGGCCACTTCATCCGACAGCGGCGTGGACGCGATCGGGTAGGCCAGCAGCGCCTCGAAGGGCACCGGTGCCACGCCCGCCAGCGGATGCCCGGCGCGGCAGATGAAGCCGGCGCGCAGCTCGCCCAGCGCTTCGATGCGCAGGTCGGACGCGGGCGCGATGCGGCGCACGTCAATCACCAGCGCATCCAGCTGCCGCGCGCGCAGTTGCTGCACCTGCAATTCGGTGGACCCGCGCGAAATGGCCACCTTCACGCCCGGATGGTGCCGCGCCATGTGCTGCAGCAGCGGCGTCATGAGCAGCGCCCCCGGCCCCGAGCCCAGACCCACGCGGATGCTGCCCAGGTCACCCTGCTGCAGCAAATCCGCGCTGCGGCGCAGGTCGGCCGCCTCCAGCACGATGCGCCGGGCCCGCGCCACCACGGTCAGCCCCAGGGGCGTGAGTTCATTGCGCTTGCCGATGCGGTCCAGCAGACGGCCGCCCAGTTCGTCCTCCAGCGACTGGATGCTGCGGCTCAGTGCCGACTGGGTCAGGTACATCTGGGTGGCGGCGCGGCTGAAAGAGCCGCTGTCGGCCAGCGCCAGCAGGTGCTCCAGTTGCTTGAGGTTCACGGCCGGCCGATCATGAGTTAAATGAATAGAAATTAGGAAAATAATACATTGGACACATGATGGGCCGGTCCCTAGCATCGATTCCTGCTTCAACCTGATAAAAAACCGGAGACCTGCATGCCATCCCTCAAGCGCCAATTTCTCAAGACCACCACGGGCCTGCTGGCCGGCCTGCTGCTCGCTGGCGTCGCGTCAGCCCAGAGCTTTCCGACCAAGCCCGTCATGCTGATGGTCCCCTACCCCGCCGGCGGCCTGTCCGACAACATCGCCCGCCGCGTCAACGTGCCGCTGGGCGCAGCGCTCGGCCAGCCCGCCATCGTTGACAACCTGGGTGGCGGCAGCGGCAGCATTGCCGCGCAGAAGGTGCTGAACGGGCCGTCGGACGGCTACACGGTGTTTCAGGGCTCACCCAACGAGCTGATCCTGGCGCCGCTGGCCATCTCGGCCATCAAATACAAGCCCGAGAGCTTCCGCCAGATCCACCGCATCGCGCTGGCGCCGATGGCCATCTTTGTGCGCCCCGGCCTCCCCGCGAAAACCGCCGACGAACTCGCCGCCCATGCGGCCAAAGTCGCCAAAGAGGGCAAGCCCATGACCTATGCCAGCGTGGGCGTGGGTTCGTTCTACCACCTGCTGGGCGCGAAGATGAGCAAGGACCTTGGCGTCGAGATGACCCACGTGCCCTACAAGGGTGGCGCCGACGCGCAGCGCGACTTGTTCACCGACCTGGTGGACATCTTCATCACGCCCTACGGCCCAGCCCAGGTCGAACTGGTCAAGCAGGGCAAGATGCGCGCCGTGGCGGTGCTGACGCCGGCGCGTCAGCGCCTGATGCCCGAGGTGCCCAGCACCACCGAGAGCAAGGCGCTCAAAACCTTCACCGCCGAGATCGGCACCGGCTACTTCGTCAAGCGCGACACGCCCGAGCCGGTGGTGCAGGCGCTGCACCAGGCGCTGCAAAAGACCCTGGGGGACACCCGGCTGCGCGCCGGCCTGTTCGCGATGGGCCAGGAAACCTCGCCGCTGCAGACGCTGGCCGAGGCTGACCAGGCCTACAAGGCGGAAATCAGCGCCTACCAGGCCATCGCCAAGTCGATCAACCTGCAAGCGCAATAAGCGCGAGGCCCGCCCATGTCCGCCGTCCTGGAAACCCGCCCTCACGCCACCCTGCAGGCCCTGCAGGCGCACGCCGACGAATTCACCGGCGTGCGCCGTGACATCCACCGCCACCCGGAAATGGGTTTCCAGGAACACCGGACCAGTGCACTCGTCGCAGAGCGCCTGACCCAGTGGGGCTACACCGTCACGCGCGGCCTGGGCGGCACCGGCGTGGTGGGCCAGTTGCGGCGCGGCACGGGTGCAAAACGCCTGGGCCTGCGCGCCGACATGGACGCCCTGCCTATTCACGAGGCGACGGGCCTGGCCCACGCCAGCTGCCACGACGGCGTGATGCACGCCTGCGGCCACGACGGCCACACCGCCATGCTGCTGGCCGCCGCGAAGCACCTGGCGGAGCACGGCGACTTCAACGGCACGCTGAACCTGATCTTCCAGCCGGCCGAGGAAGGCCTGGGCGGCGCGGTGAAGATGATGGAAGACGGCCTGTTCGCGCGTTTTCCCTGCGACGCGATCTTCGGCATGCACAACATGCCGGGCTACCCCGCCGGCCACCTGGCGCTGCGCGACGGCCCGGCCATGGCCTCGTCGGACTACGTGGGCATTACCCTTCACGGCAACGGCGGCCATGGCGCCATGCCGCACCGCGCGGCCGACCCCGTGGTGGCCGCGTCCAGCCTGGTGATGGCGCTGCAGACCGTGGTGTCGCGCAACGTGGACCCCTTGCAGATGGCGGTGGTCACCGTGGGCGCCTTCCATGCGGGCGAGGCCAACAACGTCATTCCGCCCCATGCCACGCTGCGCCTGAGCGTGCGCGCGCTGGACCGCGACGTGCGCACGCTGCTGCAACGGCGCATCACCGAATTGGCGCAGCAACAGGCCGCAAGCTTTGGCTGCACGGCCGAGGTCGAGTACCGCCCCGGTTATTGCGTGCTGGTGAACACCCGGGCGGAAACCGATTTCGCGCGCAAAGTGGCCCTCGAACTCGTCGGCCCCGGGCGCGTCACCCTGCAGGCCCCCGCATTGCCCGGCAGCGAGGACTTCGCCTTCATGCTCGAAAAAGTGCCCGGCAGCTACCTGCTGATCGGCAACGGTGACGGCACCGACGGCGCCGGCTTCGCCGGCCACGCCTGCATGGTGCACAACCCCGGCTACGACTTCAACGACGCCAGCCTGCCCGTGGGCGCGGCCTACTGGGCGCTGCTGGCGGAGCGGTTTCTGGTGGATTGAGCGCCCGGCGGTGGTTGGTTCACCCTGCAATTTGCTTCAGAATCGATAGCAAACGATGACCATTCCACGAAGGGAAGTGGTCATTTTTACTGTAAAAATCCCATGGAGCGCTCTTCGCGCACCTCGGGCTTGATGCGGTGCTCGGCTTCGAGCTGGTCCAGGAACTCTTCGATGCTGAACGCGGTCGCCAGAATGTCGGTCTGGCGCTTGACGGCGGCGAAGTCGCCGGGGCACAGCTGCACCAGTTTGGCCAATCTCGCCCGGGCCTCGGGTGTCAGCAGGCTCGCATCACCGCCCAGCGCCTCGGTCACGAACATGGCCTCGCGCTGCGCCGCCGTCAGCGGCTTGAACTGGATCTTGAAGGTGAAGCGCCGCAGCGCAGCGGGGTCGATGCGGTCCAGCAGGTTGGTGGTGCAGACGAAGATGCCGTGGAAGCGCTCCATGCCCTGCAGCATCTCGGTGACCTCGGTCACCTCGTAGGTGCGCTGCGCGCCGCGCCGGTCCTGCAGGAAGCTGTCGGCCTCGTCGAGCAGCAGCACCGCTTTCTCCGCCTCGGCCTCGCGGAACATCGCAGCCATGGCCTGCTCGGTCTCGCCGACGTACTTGCTCATCAGGTCGCTGGCCTGTTTGACGATCAGGGGTCGCTCCAGCGCCTGGGCGATGTGCTCGCCCAGCGCCGTCTTGCCTGTGCCGGGCGCGCCGTAAAAACACAGTGTGCCGTGACCCCGCGCGCGCAGGGCCTCGACGATGCGCGGAATCTCGAAGCGGGTCTCGACATTGAGCATGGCCAGGTCCCAGGTGGTGACTTGCCTGCGGCCCCGCGCACCGGCAGGCTGGTTGCCCAGGGCCGCGTCGGCGTTCTTGAGCTGCCGCTCGATCAGCGCCTCGAAACCGGGCCCGGGATCGTCCCGGGCGCCGTCCTCGCGGGCCAGCCCGGCAAAGCGCACGGCGGTGCGGATCTGCGCGGGTGTGAGGCCTTTGCGTTCGGTCAGCCGGGCAACGAAAGCCTCGCTCACGGCGACCCCTTCCAGGCTCTTGCGCAGCAACTGCTCGCGCGCGCCGGGTGGCGGGCTTTTGAGTTCCAGATGGTAGGCAAAGCGGCGGCGGAAGGCGGGGTCGATCTGCTCGATGCGGTTGGTCACCCAGATCGTGGGCACCGGGTTGGATTCCAGGATCTGGTTGACCCAGGCCTTGCCGTTGACCGACTGGCTGACCACGGCGGACAGCGCCTGCTGCTCGTGGCGCGCCATCAGGCCGGCGGCGTCCGCGCTGATCGGCGGGAACACGTCTTCGACCTCATCAAACAGCAGCGCCGCCTGCTGCGCGCCCTTCAGGAACACCTGGCCGATCTGCAGCGAGCGGTAACGGTCGCGCCCGCTCAGGCTGTTGCCGTCGCGGTCGGCGTATTCGACCTCGAACAGGTCAACGCCTGCGGCCTGCGCCACCACGCGGGCCAGTTCGGTCTTGCCGGTGCCGGGCGGGCCGTAGAGCAGCACGTTGACCCCGGCGGCCTTGTTCTGGACGGCACGGCGCAGCAGCGTCACCAGCACGGCCACGTCTTCGGCGATGAAGCTGAAATCGGCCGGCACCAGCGCACTGCGGGCCGCCGGTCGGGTGAACACCGCCATCAGCTCGGACTGGTCGCGGTACTCGCGCATCAGCACGGGCGGGAGTTTTTCGCTGACCTTCATCAGGTCGGCCAGGTCGGTGATGTTGTGCTCGGAAATCAGGTTTTCCACCAGGCCGATGCGCTCCAGACGCGAGCCCGCGCGCAGGGCCTCGCCCACCTCGGCCGCACTCACGCCGGCGACTTCGGCAATCGCTGCATAGGCCTCGGGCGCGTTGTGCACCTTGAACTCCACCAGCATGCTGCGCAGGTCGCGCTGGTAGCGCGCCAGCGTGCCGTAGAGCAGCAGGGCGCGCTCGGCCTTGTTGAGCTGCAGCAGCCCGGAGAGCGCGTCGATGTTCTTTTCCACCAGCGTGGACTGTTTTTTCAGCGCATGGGTCAGCCAGGCGCCGGTGGCGGTCAGCACGGCCAGCAGGTCCTTGGGCGCGTCCTTGGCGTATTCGTCGAGGTAGAAAAACAGCGTGCCTTCTTCGTAGGGGCCACGCCAGGCGCCGTGGCGGTCCAGAAAGGCGCGCGGGGCCAGCGCCTCGTGGCCGCGCCAGAATTCATTGTCCTTGCAGCGGCGCTGCAGAAACTCGCGCAGCCGGGCCAGTGCCGGGGCCGGCCAGACCAGATGCCGCCCGGCCAGCGCCAGCAGGCCGTTGAGGTCGCGACGCACGTTGAACTTGGCGCCCTGCTTGGCCGCCAGCGTCAACACAAAGTGCGAGCACATCAGGTCCAGCACCGGCGCGGCGCCCAGCCCCGGCGAAAGCAGGATGGCCCCCCCCGCCGCATCATGAAACGTACGCTTTACCATGGATCGCTCTCCAGCTACAGCCGCATCAATCACGCAACTTCACCATAACGCAGTCTGGGCCGCGATGGAAGACACCCCTGCTGAAAAACCCCGGTACCGACTGGCCATATTCCCCCCACAATGCCCGCATGATCGACCTTGAAACCATTCGCCAGGCTGCCGCGCGCCTGCAGGGGCAGGTGCTGCTGACGCCCTGCGTGGAGTCACGCACGCTGTCGCAGATCACCCACGCGCAGGTGTTCCTGAAGTTCGAGAACCTGCAGTTCACCGCCTCGTTCAAGGAGCGCGGTGCCTGCAACAAACTCGTGCAATTGACCGAAGCCCAGCGGCGTGCCGGCGTGGTGGCCATGTCGGCCGGCAACCACGCCCAGGGGGTGGCGTACCACGCGCAGCGCCTGGGCCTGCGCGCGGTGATCGTGATGCCGCGCTTCACGCCCGGCGTGAAGGTGGAGCGCACGCGCGGCTTCGGCGCCGAAGTGGTGCTGCACGGCGACACGCTCGAAGAGGCCCGCGCCCATGCCTATGCACTGGCCGAGGCGCAGCAGCTGACCTTTGTGCACCCGTACGACGACGCAGCCATCGTGGCGGGGCAGGGCACCGTGGGACTGGAAATGCTGGAGGCGGTGCCCGAGCTGGACGTGCTGGTGGTCGCCGTGGGCGGCGGCGGGCTGATTGCCGGCATCGCCACGGCGGCGAAGGCGCTCAAACCCGGCATCGAGGTCGTCGGCGTGCAGACGGTGCGCTTTCCGGCGATGTTCAACGCCATCAAGGGCACGCACCTGCCGCAGGGCACCAGCACGATCGCCGAGGGGATTGCCGTGGGCACACCTGGCACCCTCACCGAGGCCATCATCCGCGCGCAGGTGGACGACCTGATGCTGGTGGACGAGGGCGACATTGAGCAGGCCGTGCTGATGCTGCTGGAAATCGAGAAGACCGTGGTCGAGGGCGCAGGCGCCGTGGGCCTGGCGGCACTGCTGAAGGACCCGGCGCGCTTCAGCGGCAAGAAAGTGGGCCTGGTGCTGTGCGGCGGCAACATCGACCCGCTGCTGCTGGCCGCCCTCATCGAGCGCGGCATGGTGCGCGCCGGGCGCCTGGCGCGCCTGCGCGTGAGCGCGCGCGACATTCCCGGCGCGCTGGCACGCATTACCGCCGCCGTAGCCGAGGTGGGGGCCAACATCGACGCGGTACACCACCAGCGCGCCTTCAGTG
>ERZ1034363.1311-NODE-1311-length-14443-cov-7.908116_pt1 | contig 14443 bp, 13 predicted proteins | sample MGYA00520616_ERZ1034363 | MGnify/ENA primary metagenome ERZ1034363 (study PRJEB33736, sample SAMEA104284506) | Azolla filiculoides | biome: Urban; feature: Water surface; material: Ditch water | place: Netherlands | collected 2015-10-28 | depth 0-0.1 m ...
GGCAGAAAACCTAAAACCACCGCATTTGCTTGCTGCGCAATCTCAGTAATAATGCGTGGACGCCCGCCAAATGTGACAAGAACAATGGGTTTTCCTGTGGCAAAAAGCGCGTTTGCTAATTGCATTTGGGCGAACGGTAAGGTTAACGTATCAATATTACCGCTGGTTTCGGTGTAAGGTTTTTCACCTAAAGCAAGCACCACCACATCATGTTTTCGAGCTTCATTCACGGCTTGCTCAATATTGATTTCATCTTGATAATGTTTTCCACCAACATACGTGACTTTACCGCTTGTTTTTTGCTCAATGGCTTTGAGTAGCGTTAACTTCTCTTTGGGATATAAACTTTCATCATCACCCTGCCACGTTAATGTCCACCCCCCATTCATCACACTTAATAAATTCGCGGTAGGCCCCGTGACTAAAATAGAGGCTTTTTTGCTAAGGGGTAGAAAATTTTTTTCATTTTTAGCCAGTACAATGGATTCTTGCGCCGCTTGACGGTTTATGGATTCAGCTTCTTTGGTTGCAAAATTTCCTTTTACAACAATTGCAGGCTCAGTGCGCTCAAATAAACCAGATTGGTATTTCACTCGCAAAATTCGCGTAACCGCTTCATCAATTCGACTTACGGGTACGTCACCACTATGTACTAAATCGAGCAATAAATCGTAAAATGAAAAATTGAACGGCACCATGCTCATGTCAACGCCCGCCATCACTGCCATTTTTACCGCTTCACGCGGTGACGCAGCCACTTTATCGCGCGAATAAAGTCGAATAATATCTTCCCAATCCGATACCGTAAACCCCGTAAAGCCTAATTCATCGCGTAAAATAGTGGTTAAATACTGGTAATTAGCATGACCGGGAATACCATCTACTTCAGCGGAGTTAACCATAATGGTTGGCGCACCGGCTTTAATCCCTGCTTCAAAACTCGGTAAAAAAACGTCGCGTAGCATTCGCTCCCCTATCGAAGCAGGTGTACGATCTTTACCATTCACTGGAAAACTGTACCCAACATAATGTTTTAAACATGTTGGCACTTTATCAGTTGCAGACAGATCATCGCCTTGATGGCCTTTGATAAAAGCACTTCCTAATGTACTCGCTAAATATATATCTTCACCGTAAGTTTCCCATAAACGTGGCCACAAAGGTTGACGACCAACATCCATTACAGGGGAAAAATTCCAATCAATACCAGATGCTTTCACTTCACGCGCGGCAATTTCACCTTCTTTAAACGATAAATCTTGATTAAATGTTGCTGCCATATTAATGGCCTGAGGAAAGAGTGTGGAATTTTGGGTATAAGTTGCCCCATGAATTGCATCAATGCCGTAAATAACGGGAATTTTCAAACGTGTTTGCTGCGCCATCGTGCGAATGGTTTGCGTCATACTGCGCCATTTCTCAATGGGTTGCGCTTTATTGTTTGGCGTTGACGGCGCATTTAAAATTGAACCAACATGATGATGGATAATGGCCTCTTCTAATCGAGCCATATCAAAGGGCTGATCAATATCTTGACCATTCATTACCGTCACAACCCCTACGTCAAGTTGAGTCATTTGCCCAATCTTTTCTTCTAAGGTCATTTGCGCAAGTAAGGCTTGTACTTTTTCTTCAACAGCAGGGTCTACTGGTTGTGCATTTAGCGTTGCTGCCTGAAAAAGCGCAACAAAAAAGACTAAATAGAGTGATTTGTTTAGCATCTAATTTACGTTAACGTCATGAGGGATGAGGGGGCTTTGGCTTTATTGGACACGTTTTCTTGCCATGCGTGAAAAATTATTGTTATACCGTATCAAAAAATAACGACCCAAGGGTTAAAATATAAACGATTTTTATTCTTGTGCCATTAACTTTTCATCATGAATACGTGACGGCGTGAGAAACGCATCATTTTCGGGCTTATCTTCAATTATCCTCAAACAGGATGACTGCAACCATGCCGCACCATATTTTTTAGCACAACTTTTTTAGCGTAACATTATTCGCCACTGCAATAGATTCAAAAAATGACATCCATGCGTTCAAAAAAGCGCACTAATTGCGAATGTTTACAGTAATTACAAACTATTTTAGTTGGTTATTATTTTGCAATTTATTGAATTTATTAATTAATCCTATTTTACATAAAAAATAAATAATGATATTGCTTTTCAATACAGTCCAATTTGATACTATAACCCACGGAGATAGTAGGAAATTTTAGTGCCGTTTCAATTTATGAAATCCTCCTCATAACGTTCATTGAAAAGAAGCGGCACTAGAAATACCCCATATCGCGTGATTATTGATAATCAAGAACGAATGGTTCCTTATTCCTTAAAGGGAAGATAACTCTCCGCATCAAGTTTATAGCGCTGAACACTTTCTTTTTCTCTTTCTAAAAAACGATCAATTGCTGTTTTAAAATAATGATCTTGAATCCAATGCGCGGAATATGTGGTAGTGGGCTCAAATCCTCTTGAAATTTTATGCTCACCCTGCGCACCTGAATCAAAGCGCATTAATCCTTCTCTAATGCAATATTCAATGCCTTGGTAATAACACGTTTCAAAATGTAATCCACTGTAAGCCTCAAGACATCCCCAATAGCGACCATACAAGGTATCTTGCCCGATAAAACTCAACGCCGCCGCAACGTATTCGTTATTTTTGACGGCAAATACGAGATGGATTCTTTCGCCCATTGTTTGCGCAATTTGCCGAAAAAAAGCAAGATTCAAATAAGGCATCGAGCCTTTTTTAAAATACGTCATCGCATAAAACTCATAAAACACCTGCCACTGCACCTCACTCACCTCCGCACCTAATAACGTGACAAATTCAATCCCTTCTTCTTGAACACGGCGGCGTTCGCGTTTGAGCATTTTGCGTTTACTCGAATTGAAGGTACTCAAATAGTCATCAAAACACCCATAACCTCGATTAAACCAATGAAACTGCACATTTTCACGAATAGAAAGACCCAGTTGCGCGAAGGATTCAACTTCTATTAGCGAAGGAAATAAACAATGCCATGAAGAAATTTTCTGTTTTTGTGAGGCTAATTGAATAAAGGCGAGCACTGCTTGCATAACAGCCCACTTATTGCATGAGGGTGCCATCAAGAGACGCTGACCATGACAGGGTGTAAAAGGAATGGCCGTTAACCATTTTGGATAATAAGCCACGCCATACTGTTGATAAGCTTGCGCCCATTGGTGATCGAAAACATATTCGCCAAATGAATGCCCTTTAAGATACAGGGGCATCAATGCAACGTATTCTGTTTCATCCTCGGATAAAACAACTAAATGTGCAGATTTCCATCCCGTTTTATCACTAATAGCGCCACTTTGCTCCAAAGCGATTAAGAATTCATGTCGCATAAAAGGGGATAAATCACCGGCGAGATGATTCCATGTTTGCGCATCCACTTGCGCCATACTCTGTATTTGTTTTACTTTCATCTTATAGTAATCATGCTATGATGCGGATTAAAAGTATCATGCTGCCTTTTTAAGCAGTCATTACGGTAATGCTCCCCCCTGTTCATGCCTAGCAAGCAGTGGCAAAATGAACATATTGGCGCGTAAGGGTATAATCAAAAAAGTATTTTTAGCCGTATCCTACTGAGCAATATTGGACTTAATCATCACAATTCTAACAAGTGATTTCCAGTACCACTCAATCCAAAAGGAATAATGCTCAACAAGGAACAACATGAAAATTGCCATTATAGGCGCTGGCGCTGCAGGCATGTCAACGGCTTATCTTTTAAATAAACAACACGATATTACGATTTTCGAAAAACAATCTATTATTGGTGGCAATATACGAACATTAAATAAAAATGTTCTCGGTACGCCGCTGGATAGTAAATTAATACTGGATTGTGGCGTTCTTGAATTTCAAAGTGGACATTTTCCACATTTCCATGCGTTAATGAATCAGCTCAATGTCACCATGGCACAAGGCGACACCTCAAGTGAGTTATTTCTTGCAGATGGGCGTTGCTATCGATCAGGTGCGGGGTTAATGCATCATTCTAAAGACATCAGCGATTTTTTAAAGGAAGCAAAAAAATTATCACCTGTGGTAAAAGGCTATATGCAATTTTTGGTGGCTGAGTATTGTGCGACGCCTCAAGAACTCTATAACAAATCAGTGTCCACGTATTTAAATAATGACATTCATGCGGTGTGGCTAAAAATGTTATTAATGTATGCCTATTCCATGCCTTATCACAAAATTGCTGATTTTCCCGCTGAAATTGCCATTCCTCTTTTGCGTCACTCCAATATGTTCACCAAATGGGATAGAGTCGTGGGTGGCGTTTATACCTATATTGAGAAAATACTCGAACAATTTGACGGTACCATTCACTGCAATGCAACAATTAACGCGGTATATCGAACAAGCACAGGGGTCATTATTTCAACATCAATGCGTGATCGTCAATGCTTTGATAAAGTCATTTTTGCGGTAACACCTGAGCAGGTGCTGCCTTTATTGGGTGATGCGACTGCGGACGAAATACGCCGTTTTAGTGCATGGCAAGAAAATAAATTAGAAACGTTAATCCACACCGATGTTTCTTTTTATGACCATTTTGGTGTTTCTTATTATACGGAGTTTGATGTTTTTCAAACAGATACACAAGGACATTGTGGCTATAATGCCTATTTAAATCGACTTTATCATATCGATCCTACTGAATATAATCACTACAGTTTAGCGTACAATTTAGAGAAACAAATTAACCCAGAAAAAATTATCCACAAACAAAAACATACCACGCCGTTTTACTGCGTTGATGCACTGCGTTATCGCCATGAAATTAGTGCTACCAATGGTGAAAATCATACATTCCACACAGGCGCCTATTTAGGTAACGGATTACATGAAGGCGCTATTAGCTCAGCATTTTCTGTTAGTCATCTACTTGTTTAATTTGTGTGACTTTTAAAATGACTCAAGCGGGTGAGTTATGTATTTTCACTCCCCCAACGAGTCACTTAAAAGTCACTAAAATTTACTATTCTGCACTGTTTAATCTACGCGATAAATGGATAAAAATAAGATATGCGTAATTTAGTAACTACATTCAATCAACTTTACTAAATTCCTTGTAGGTTAAATATAAACCAACAAGTGTGAGTGCGAAAGCGATGACACCTACGAAAAATATAAGGACCATGACTATTTTCTCCCCATTAATGCACACAGCTTAAAGTAAATGCCAAAGCAAAAAATCGATGGGATCCAGATAGCTGTAAATATCGCCTGCTCAGCATCTTTAACGATAAACCATAAATAAGCAGAAACAAAAAACGATAACATTACCGCTAAAAGAATAAAACGATCTGATTTTTTAAACATGTCTTTCTCCTGTTTTTCTAGTAATCAAAATAGTCCATAAGTCCATAACCAATGGCACTAAGTAAACAACCCATAATAGCTAATGTCGCAATCACTCGTATACCCGATGACAAACCCACTGCAAACATATCCAAAGGAATCAGCCCAATCAACCCAACGAACATGACTAAACACCCAATAATAGTGAGTGTATTGCCTACATTTATTAGTAATCGGCAGTTAAATTGTGTTGAAATATTCATTCGAAACCCTAATATCTAGTTATCGACAATTACGAATGGCAGCTTATAAAAAAGCTATAAATGATAAGAAGAAGTTTTACCATTAAACTAAATGACTAAATCCTTATCATGACAGGCATTATAACAACTCTTAGCGCATTGAGTACAACTATATAAAATGACATTAAAGTGATGCACTAATGTGATGTTAATTGATTATCGACTGAGTTTAATTGATTAATTTTTTGAGTCATCATAATGCGTGTTGATATGACACATTAAGCTTTAATTACCCCTATTTTTTCAATGTGAGTTATGGGGTATTTTACGCAGTTTACTCACATCATACCCCAAATCTGCTACCTTTTTTGATAATGCACTATATCGACCATCATCAATAAAAGGCGTACGCGCCATGATCCAAACATAGTCCCTTGCATTTCTTGCAATGATAGTACTGGAATAATCTTTCTCTAAGTCAGCAATAATATACTCGGATTTAAATGGCCAAATAAATTGCATACCCCATACGGCATTACCCGTATTTTCAACGACATAACCATGTGGATTATAACGTTTCTCAACACCATCAAATCCACTTTCCCGATAAACAAACGTCGTATCAATACTCCCATCTTCTTTAAGGTGATATGATTCCACTGCGTTGTACGCCTCGGTTTCAATCATTGTTGGAATGCAAGCAATGACATACCAGTCACCCATAAATTGATTCAAATCAACGTATGATACCGGCTTAATGACGGACATAGTTTGATTACTGCAAGCACTAATGAACATAGCAGCAAATCCTGTGAGCGTATTGCGTATTTTATTTTTCATATTCACTCTCTTTTCCTCAATTTTTATTATGCATAGGTCAACATATAACAACTGTCTTTGATCTTTCACAAGACGAAATTAAATAAATGTTTAGTCACTTTATGTATCTGTTGACAAGGGAAAACGGACTACCTATTTTCAAATAATAATCCGTAGAAAATAGATCAAAAATAGCACTATTATTTATGTGTCAATACAAAATACTTTTTCACTCATTCCTTTTTTTAGACCTTTTTTATAAAAAGGTAGTGTGCAACCATCCACTCATCGCCTTGGTTATAACCAAATAATTCTGAGCAGGACATGAAAAAAATTCGCCAGCGCTGCATCCAAACATCCGCCTGCTGATTACCATAAGCCTCATTAAATACTTCACGAATTTCATTGAGATGGTTATCCATATTATCTAACCAAGCATCGGCTGTTTTTTGATAATGAGTACCTGATAAATCCCACTGTTGCTGCAAACATAACTCTTTTTGAAAGTTCAGCAATGTATCTTTAGCGGGCATTAAACCACCGGTAAAAAAATATCGCCCCATCCAGTTATCTTCGCCGTCAGTTTCAAAAGGATAGGCAAAAAGACGATGACAAAAAATGTGTACAAACAACTTTCCATCTTTTTTTAACCAACTCGCAACCTGATTTAAAAGACTGTCATAATTTCGCATGTGTTCAAACATCTCAACTGATACGATTCGATCAAAGTGTTTATCTAAGGTCAATTGATTAACATCACAGGTTATAATATCGATATTATTTAAATGACGCTGATTTGCTTGTTCTTGAATATATTGGCGTTGACTATTGGAATTAGACACCGCTGTAATGTGACTATTTGGAAAATTTTCAGCCATCCAAAGCGTTAACGATCCCCACCCACAACCCAATTCAAGTATATGCTGACCATCCATTAATTCCGCTCGCTGGACGGTAAGCGCTAACATACGCGCCTCTGCTTGATTTAAATTCTCAGTTTGCGCATCCCAATAGCAAGAAGAATATTTAAGGTGTTCACCTAACGCATATTGATAAAATGCAGCTGGCACTTCGTAATGCTGCGCGTTAGCGGCAGTCGTTTCAATGGCAATGGGGCTTTGCCGAAGATGAGTTAAAAATTGCTGCTTATGCTGTTCTGTATTATTGGCAAGCTCCTCTTTAAGGCGCTGCTTTAACAGTTTTCTGATGCCATAGCGAATCAAACGGTCTGGCAATAAATGACGTTCCGCCAAAGTAATCAAACTCATAATGAACCTCTTAAAATGTAGTATATGTTTAAATGTGCTGGTTGAGACTTTTTCAAATTCAAAAGCGACTTGGCGCAACGTTAGGTTATTTTAAGACTGCTTATCAGATTGCATTTTTGGCCACCATGGAAAAAATACACTGGTTGTTTTTTGATACAAACGGTAATTATCACCGCGACTTCGCAAAGCCTGCTGTTCGGTAAACGGGATACCAGTGAGCCAGTATAAAAAAATAAACATGACAATAGGTGCCGCCCATAGAGCATAATGATATTCACCACCCCAGCCCATGAGGGGATAAGCAAACCAATGTAGCCATTCAAAAAAATAATTCGGATGCCTAGAATAACGCCACCAGCCAGTACAGCATGTTAACCCTTGATTTTCTGGATTATGTCGAAATTCTGCCAATTGGTGATCGGTTGTTTTTACACCGTATAAAGCAAAAGAAGCTATTAGCAATGCCGCGATGACAAAATAAGTGTGCGGCTGAGTATGTTGTGCAACCGCCCAGAACGGCAACGACAATAAACAAATAAATCCGGCCTGAACAATAAAAAACAAAAGAAAACCGTATTGAGCCCACTCTTTCATCGCTAATCGCATCGCAAAATAGCGTCCATCTTCAGCTTCACTCAAGACACGTTTTTGTAAATGATATCCTAGGCGAAAATACCAACAAAACGTCAATACACCCAAACACACCTTTAAAAACAAGGGTGCTACGCCAGTAAACGAATACAATAAACCGGCAAACAGCATACCAAAAGCCCAAGCGACATCAACAATCCCCGCATTAGCGTGGCGCTTTTGCCAATACCAAGCCACTAATAGTAAAATAACACTAAAAACAGCAACGCTAATTAGGCTATACATGACGCGCTCCTTGTAATTAAACAGATCTCTTTAGCAGATAAGTGACCTAGTAATTAGGTAACCATTGCTGACGGCGATTTGCGGGTTTTGCAAATAATAGTTGTACATTTGAAATGGATTTCTCTTTAAAACCACCTTCGCAATAACACAAGTAAAATTCCCACATACGGATAAACTCTTCGCTGTAACCTTGCTCTCTCACCTGTTCTAATTTCGCCATGAAACGTTGACGCCAATAATATAAAGTCAAGGCATAACTTTCACCTTGATCTTCAAGATTAATGAGCCGTAAATCAGAACACTTCGCAGCACTAGCAATAATGACACTGACACAGGGAATAAAACTCCCCGGAAAAATATAGCGTTTAATAAAATCAACGCTTTTTAAGGCTTGATGATAATATCTATCTTCAATAGTAATGGCTTGAATTAATCCCAAACCATTGGGTTTTAATAATGTCGAACATTTTTTTAAATAGGTATCAAGGTAATGATGTCCCACTGCTTCAATCATTTCAATTGATACCAACTTATCATAACTGCCTTGCAAATCACGATAATCCTCAAGCAACACAGTAATGTAATTAGACAAATTTTCATCAACAATACGTTGCTTAGTGGCTTCATATTGCTGCATTGAAATTGTCGTGGTGGTGACATGGCAACCATAATTTTTAGCCGCATAAATTGCAAATCCGCCCCACCCCGTCCCTATTTCTAAAATATTATCGTTCGGCTGTAAATCTAACTTTTCACAAATTCGCTTAAGTTTTGCAGTCGAAGCAGTTTCTAAACTCGTTTCGCCTTGATAAAACGTAGCCGAGGAATACATACTGTGCTGGTCTAAAAATAGTGAAAACAATGCATTGCCCAAATCATAATGAGCAGCAATGTTTTTTTGGCTACCCGTGTGCGAATTACGATTCGTAAAATGCCATAGTTTTAGTAAATGATTAGCTAATGAGGCAAAACCGCCTTCCATACTGTTAAGTAAATCACGATTACGCACCAGTATTTGTATAACACGACATAAATCATCCGCCTCCCAATCGTTATCCATATAAGATTGAGCTGCACCAATGGATCCGCCCACGGCAAGTTGACGATAAAAATTCATATTCAATACGTTAATTTTAGCACATAAACTGTCAGGCCCCTCAGAGCCTAGCGTATGTTCACCTAGTGAATCAGAAATGATCAGTACAGCATTTTCAAGATAGCTAAGTTTTTTCAAAAATCGACTGCGTAAAAACAAGTCGATTCGTGTTGATTTTTTGTTTAAATCGCAAACATCTTCGTTCATGGGGCCTTCTATGATGTGATAAACAATCAGCATGGACAAGGATTAGTCCTCACTTTAATTAGAAAATTTTTTTCTCAATGTTTAGGAGTGAATTGATAAATATTAATTGTTATATACTTAATTTATGCCATGCTTCTTGAATTAATTTTGACTAAATTGTGAATAGATTAGGCATAAAAGAATCACTTTTTTATTTAGATTTTGTATCTGGATGACTATAAAAAGGAATGCCTTTAATCCATAAACGTAAAGCATGCCAATAAATAGCAACAATGATGATGAATGGCATAAAAGGGTAATGTAATGGCATCTTAATCATCTTAGATGGACTTAATTGCTCTGCTTTTAATTGCATAGTAGCGTCAAAACAGCATTCATTTTCCTGTTCTAATTGCATGTGTATTGTTAAATTAGCATCATGAAAACTAAACTGCCATCGGTATTGCTGATCCATGGGCATAAACGGTGATACATGAAATGCTTTATCAAAGTAAAATTCAAATTGCCACTCATTTTTTTTAGTTGGCATCTCACTTGTATCTAATACATAGCAGTAGCGCTCATTCCAAGGTGTATTATGAATATCCGCAAGAATATAACGAGGTGTACTGACCCCTTCAGGAAAACAGAAATAAAAACTCACGGGATTAAAACAAAGCCCCAAAAAGCGCAGATGTGTAAGCAAGCAAATGCGGCCATTGAACGTTTCACCAGTGTGCTGCTTAATGCACAATTTTACCGCTTCAGACAAATCTTGGTTTTTATTGCCCAGATAATCTCGTCGATAAAAACTCACCAAATTAAAGCGTTCTAAAGACCAAAAAGGACTTTGTGCTACAACTTGATTTAATTCTTCAAGATCCAACCAGCTTAAAAAGAGCGTGTAGAAGAACGTATGTTTTTTGGGTAAATATCGACGATGTCGAATCCACCCTTCAAAAAATTGACTTTTGAAAGCGGTCATATTACCTCACCTAACCGCTTAATAACGTCCTCAGCACTTTGAGCACCGTCCTCATGAAAACCCCATCCCCAATACGCTCCAACATACCAAGTATTGTTTATCCCATTGATTTCATGACGACGCTTTTGTGCTGCTAAACTAGACGGCGTGTAAACAGGATGATGATAATTTCTTTTTTGCAGAATTTTGTTTGGATCAATGTGATCTGTGCAGTTTAGCGTGACCAATAAAGGTTGCGGCGCCTCTAAATTTTGAAGTAAATTCATATAATACGTTACGGTGCAGCGAGTTTGATCGTCATTTAATTTGAGTGCATTCCAACTTGCCCACGCTTTAGGGTGTTTTGGCATGAGATTAGCATCCGTATGCAACACCACTTCATTATCTTGAAAAGTCATCGCGCCTAAAATTTCATTTTCTTGATGACTAGGATTTGCTAATAACTTAAGTGCTTGATCACTATGGCACGCTAAAATCACTTGATCGTAACGCTCTTGACCATCGTTGGTTTTCACTATTACGCCACTTTGATCTCGCTCAACTGTTTGCACAGGAGAGGCTAAGCGAATATCACCGTTAAACACACGCTTAAATGCTTGAATATACGATGAAGATCCCCCGCAAACGGTTCGCCATTGTGGCCGGTTATCGGTCTTTAACATTTGATGATTGGCCATAAAGGCAACAAAATAACGCACCGGAAAATCCCTTACCCTTTTTGGTGAACCCGACCATAACGCGCATGCCATTGGAAGAATATGATCATCAATAAAAGCTTGACTGTATTGCTGTTGATGCAAATAATCACCTAGTGTTAAGCGATCATCACTACTGTTTAAAAGTGCAGGGGCTTGACGATAAAACCGTAATATATCGCTCACCATCCGATAAAAACGAGGACTGAGTAAATTTCGACGCTGACAAAATAGTTTATCTAACGTGGTCGCATTGTATTCAAGGCCAGAAACGGCGTCAGTGACACTAAAGGTCATATCCGACGCTTGCGATTTGACGTTTAAATCGGCTAGGAATTGACAAAAATAATGATAATTATGTTCGTTAAAGACAATAAATCCAGTGTCCACGGCATAAGATTTTCCCTCTATCGTGATATTGTGCGTATCAGTATGCCCACCTAAATAACTATTCGCCTCATACAGCGTAACATGATGCTTTTTACTCAAATAATACGCGGCGTAAATTCCAGAAATACCGCTACCCACAATGGCGATGTTCATTATTTTGCATCCTTTTCAATAAGATTTGAATGTAAACGCTTAGGTGGAACGGACCTTAATTCCCATATTATGCCTACATAAGACATGAGTTTTAGTAAATAATAACTCATATCAATTTCCCACCAAAAAAAGCCTTGACGAGCTGAGACGGGGCAATGATGGTGATTATTGTGCCAACCCTCTCCCATAGTCAAAAGCGCAATAAATCCATTATTTCGACTATCATCACCCGTGTCGTAACGCTGAGAACCTAAAATATGGGCAAGTGAATTCACAAATAACGTGCAGTGAATCAAAACAACAGTGGATACAAAATATCCCCAAATCAACATTTGCAAACCAGTCGTCTGCAACGCAGGATAGGCATTTTCCAAATAATTCCCTAAAGAAAAAATTGAGATTCCATAAAGTATTGGCACAAAAACATCAAATCGGTCTAGCAACACTAATTCAGGAAATTTAACTAAATCACGAACACAATGCTCATGCGTAGTAAAATTTTTAAGACACAAAAACCATCCCACATGACTCCATAAAAAACCATGTTTAGGGCTATGAATGTCTTTGTCTTTATCAGAATAAATATGGTGCCGACGATGATGGGATGCCCACCAAATAGGGCCTCGCTGAGTGGCTGTAGCACCTAGCACACCAAAAAAAAACTGCGCGATGCGGCTAGTTTTAAACGCTTTATGGGAAAAATAACGGTGATAAAAAGCAGTAATTGCAAACATACGCAGTAAGTAGGACGCCAGCGCCACCCACAATGCAATAGGGCTTATGCCGACAACAAACACAAGAAGACAAAGTAAATGCATTAAAATAAACGGAATGACTCGCATCCAATCAATTGCTTCACTTATATTGTCTTCTAATTTCACATTACTGTTATCAAACCAAGCCAGTACTTTGTTGAGTACATTTTGTAAAGACATCAAGCACTCCGTTATCAACAGGATTAAAAACACATAAGCGACACTTAAGAGGAATACGCTTGTATCCTCTTTTTTAAACATGCCCCAAGTACGCTATTACAGTCGGCTCACATAAAATGCACCGCACACGATTTAATGACTTTTTTAGACATTTATTTGAGTTAGAACCACATACTATCAAATTTAACTCTATTAAAAAGCGACGATACATTTTTTAAAATTTAAAAATAGGATTAACGCCTAAATTCAACGGTTTAAAAACTAATAACCCACTAAAATAGTTTGTAATTACCTTAAAAGTTCGCAATCATTGCGCTTTTTTACCATTAACATGCCAATCAGTTTAAAAGCACTATTTCAACAAACGCCACTATTGCATTCACTCTAGGGAATGTTAGTGAACTTTTATGTGGCGACTACCTAAATCAACTCCACTCAATTCAACTTGACATTAAATACATTAAATTAAATATTGAAATAATTTAAAAGATTGGAAAATAACACAGGAAAAAACATATTTCAGATGCAGGTGTATTCGATCACATTTTAGCCATTAAAAATAATCGTTAAACATCCAATGCTCATCATCATTGGCGAGGATTGGATGTTTTATGTGCGCATTAACACCATCTCAAGGACAAATTTACTACCAAAATACCCAAGCAACAGTAAACTAAAACCAGCAAGCGTCCAGTTCACCGCTACGCGCCCGCGCCATCCATAACGTTTTCGACCAATCAAAATAGCGCAAAAAATAGCCCAAGCTAGCATGGATAAAATCGTTTTATGCGCAAGATGCTGCGCAAACAAATCATGTAAAAATAAAAAACCCGTTGTCAATGCAACCGTCAACACCAGCACGCCAGCGAAAATCATTTGAAATAAAAACGTTTCCATCGTTTGCAGAGAAGGTAATAAACGAATAAAACGTGTCGGTGGATGCCGTTTGAGTTGGGTATTTTGAATAGATAATAAAATGGCCTGCATCGCAGCGAGTGTGAGTAAACTAAACGCCAGCAGTGAACTGAGAATATGTACACCCATCGCCCCCGTATGAACAGGTAGCAAATGAAGTGATGCGTGCAAACTAATATCAAACCCTAAAATAATGATGGCAAGCGGAAAAAGAAGTAAGCCTAATTTTTCAACCGGTCTTGTTAATGCCGCCAGCAATAAGACTAAAATCACCCCTAAAACATTAAGTGACGCCACACTCGATAAACCAAAACTAAATCCATTGTTCTGTTGACATAAAAGGCCAATATAGAGGGTATGCAAAGCCGCCGCGAGCCATGCAAAACGCAATGAAACACGCGATGGATTGCCTGTTTTGATTTGCACACCTAAGGCAAACGTATTGAGACCGTAAGCAACAATAGAACTGACTGCAATAAATCTGACCATACAAAAATCTCTAAGCTAATAAAATGCCATGCGCCA
>ERZ1034363.1314-NODE-1314-length-14433-cov-4.844734_pt1 | contig 14433 bp, 15 predicted proteins | sample MGYA00520616_ERZ1034363 | MGnify/ENA primary metagenome ERZ1034363 (study PRJEB33736, sample SAMEA104284506) | Azolla filiculoides | biome: Urban; feature: Water surface; material: Ditch water | place: Netherlands | collected 2015-10-28 | depth 0-0.1 m ...
GACGCCATCTGCGCTGCCATCAAAGATGTTTTTGAAGATACCCGTTCGGTGCTGGAACCGGCCGGCGCGCTGGCCGTGGCCGGCATGAAGGCCTGGGCCGCCCAGAATAAGGTACAGGGTAAAACGCTGGTGGCCGTAGCCTCGGGCGCCAATATGAATTTTGATCGTCTGCGCTTTGTGGCCGAACGTGCGGAACTGGGCGAGCAGCGTGAAGCCATTCTTGCCGTCACTCTCCCGGAAAAACCGGGCAGTTACCGTAAGTTCCTCTCGCTGCTGGGTAGCCGCAGCATCACCGAATTCAATTACCGGTTCAATGATCCGGGTGCCGCGCATGTGTTTGTGGGTATCCAGATCGGTAACCGTGCCGAACTCACGGCCCTCATTGAAAAGCTTCAGTCCGAAGGCTATGCTGCGCTGGATCTGACCGATGACGAAATGGCCAAACTCCATGTGCGTTACATGGTGGGTGGACATACGCCTAAATCTGCCGGTGCGCTTAACGAGCTGGTTTACCGCTTTGAATTCCCGGAACGCCCGGGTGCGCTGATGAAGTTCCTCGAAAACATGAGCGCGGGCTGGAACATCAGTCTGTTCCACTACCGCAACCACGGCGCAGACTTTGGTCGTGTGCTCGTCGGCTTCCAAGTGCCCCCTAACGACATGGCGGCTTTTGATGCTTTCCTGGCTGGCCTGGGTTATCCGTTCCGCGATGAGCGTGAAAACCCGGCCTATCGTTTGTTCCTTGCCTAAACACTAGTCGCCGTCATGTTCGACCTCACCGTTTATATGCTGGCCGGTTCTCTGGTGTTGATGGGCTGGGCGCTCTGTCGCCTATTGCCGCGTGTACCGGGGTCTGGTGGCGTAAGCGGTGTACGTTTCTGGCTGGCATTGCTACTGGTGGTGGCCTTTGATCGGACGCTTAATACGGCATTCTTTACCGTGCAGACCACGATGTACGATCAATCCGACGCACTATTTGGCCTGGGCCAGGCCGCCCTGCTTTATGTGCTTACCGGCATGGCGCTCAAACAGCCGGCAGCGGCTTAAAGCACAAGCCCCTGTTCGGTAATCCAGCCATCCAGTGGCACATCGTGTGCCTGCGGACGTATGTCGTCCAGTAGCTGCCCGGAAAACAACACGCCAATCGTTTTTACACCAGGTATCAACGGCAAAGTGCGGTCGTAATAACCGCCGCCATAGCCCAGCCGGTAACCCGCTTGGTCCAGCCCCAGGCACGGAATAAAAATCTGCTTGGGTACGACGCGTGTAGCCGGGTTGGCCGGGGGTGCAAAAATCCCCGCTTCATCCATGGTTAGCCGCACATTCGGTTGCCACAGATAAAACTCAAGCGGTTCACAGGCAGTTACCACGCGCGGGAGGCAAACGGCCACCCCTGCGGCATACCACTCGTGCATCAGCGGCTGAATGTCGGGCTCTTTGGTAATCGGGTAATAAAAGGCAAAAGGGGACGGCGTCGGATGAAAATGCTCTTCCAGAATGTCGCAGATCTTGCGGCTAAAATCAGCATGATCTTGAGCCGCTAACTGACGGCGCCAACCTTTCATGCGCGTACGTAGCGTACTACGATAGAATTTTTCATCCGTGGGTGTCGACATAAGTCGGACACTAGCACACTGCTGATCGAATTTACTTCTCTGGTTTTAATGATGACCTTTGCTTTCCCTGCTGTATCCGGCACCTTGAAACGCGGGCTGGCCTTGAGCCTGCTGGCGATTGGTGTTAACGCCATGGCTCAGGATGCGACTTATCTCAGCGCACGGGATGCGGTTAAAAATGGGCAGCTAGGTAAGGTGGAGCAACTGTATCCACAGCTCAAACAACATGAACTAGCGCCTTATGTTGAATCGTGGCTACTCAAGCCGCAGCTTTCTACTGATAGTCTTGAAATTCGCGCCTTTCTTAAAAAGTACGATGGAGAACGCCCGGCAGAATTGCTGCGTGCAGACTGGATTCGTGCGCAGGCCAAACAGGGCAATTGGACGCTGGTCGTACAGCAGGGCGTGCTGATGCTGCAGCCAGAGCCGGATGTGCAGTGTTATGCACTGCAACCGCGTGTAAACAACGGTGATAGCGCTGCCCGTGACCAAGGCAATGTTTTGTGGACCACCGGTGTGGATTCGCCGGATGCCTGTCAGGGTCTGTTCGATGCCCTATGGGCTAATGGTTCACTCAAAGCCAGTGACGGTTGGGCGCGTGCCCGTCGTCAGGTGGCCATGAACAAGTTGAATCAGGCACGCCAGACCCTGAGCGTCATGCGCGTCAATGTGAATGATGCCGCCGGTGGGTTCGATGCGGTGCTGAGTCGCCCCGTCATTTACCTGGAGCGCATGGGTACGCCGAACGCCGACACCCAGAAAGAACTCGCCACGCTGGCGCTGGTACGCATGGCGCGTAACGAGCCGGGCAGCGCCGTGCCGGCGCTCAAGCGCTTTGGCGGCAACCTGGATAAGTCGCAGCAGGAATACGTCTGGGGCATCATTGGTTGGCAGTTAGGGATTCAGCAAAGCCCCGAAGCGCTCGATGCGGTAAAACGCAGTGGCACGGTGCTGTTGCCAGATGATGCCATGGCATGGCGTATACGCGTGGCATTGCGTGCGCAGGATTGGAGCCTGGTGCGTAAAGATATCGAGGCCATGCCAGAACCCATGATCAATTCGCCAGAATGGGTTTATTGGTTAGGTCGTGCTTTCAAGGCGCAGGGTCGAGATAGCGCCGCCGAAGACCAGTTCAAAAAGATCGCCGGACAGCCTAACTTCTATGGCGTGCTCGCTTCTGAAGAATTGGGTGGCCGCGCAAAACTGCCAACGCAGGCCGCGCCAGCAACCAGCGATGAAATCCGCCAGGTAGAACGCCAGCCAGGCATTCGCCGGGCGCTGGCCATGTATCGCCTGGATTTGCGCCCCGAAGGCGTCAAGGAATGGAGCTGGGCTTTGCGCGGCATGAACGACCGCCAGCTCCTGGCTGCTGCCGAAATCGCCCAGCGCAATCAGATCATTGACCGCTCGATCAGCGCAGCAGATCGCACGAAAGACGAACATAACTACAAATTGCGCTTTCCCACCCCGCATTCCGACAAGATCGTGCCGCATTCTGATCGGCAGAATCTGGATAAAGCCTGGGTCTATGGCCTGATGCGTCAGGAAAGTCGCTTTGTGACGAACGCCAAATCCAATGTGGGGGCCGCCGGCCTGATGCAGGTGATGCCATCTACGGGCAAATGGGTGGCCAACAAGATTGGTGTGAAACTTGGCCCGGGCGATCTGCACGACCCCGATACCAACGTCATGCTCGGCACCACGTATATGCGCCTGGTACTTGAAAGCCTAGATAACCACCCGGTACTGGCCTCGGCGGCTTATAACGCCGGCCCCGGTCGTGCACGTAAATGGCGCGACGTAAAGCCATTGGAAGGCGCCATCTATGCCGAAACGATCCCCTTTTCCGAAACCCGGGACTACGTGAAGAAGGTGATGAGCAACGCCGTGTTCTACCAGACCGTCATGACCGGCAATTCGCCGTCGCTCAAAGTTATGCTCGGCACCATTGCGCCGAAGAGCAGTAAAGGCGATTCAGCGCCAGAACTGCCTTGAAATGGCATAAAATGCTGAAATTAGCGATTAACTACTGATCAGACGATCGACCAAGGAAGACTCATGCTGAAGAACCACAAAATTCTCCTCATTGGTGGCACCGGTTTTGTTGGCCGTCATCTGGCCCGTGCGCTGGTCGAGGCAGGTGTACAAGTCACCATCCCGACCCGTCGCTACGAAAAGAACCGCGACATCACCATGTTGCCAAGCGTGATTCTGGTTGAAGCCGACATCAATGAAGCGGGCGTCCTTGAACATCTGGCCACCGGTAAAGATGCTGTGATCAACCTGGTGGGCATTCTGCATGGCGCTACGCCAGCTATTCCCTACGGTAAAGAATTTGCGGCTGCCCACGTTGAGCTGCCAAAGAGAATTGTGGCTGCCTGTAAAGCGGCGGGCGTAAAGCGCCTGGTGCACATGAGCGCCCTGCACGCCAGCAATCGTGCACCATCCGAATATCTGCGTTCTAAAGCTGCCGGCGAAGCCGTGATTAACGAATCTGGTTTGATCACCACCATCTTCCGTCCGTCGGTTATTTTTGGCATGCGCGATGCATTCCTGAATACCTTCGCCAAATTGCTGCGTATGTTCCCGATTTTGCCACTGGCCTCAGCTGGTGCACGCTTCCAGCCCGTAGCAGTGTATGACGTTGCCAATGCCTTTGTGCAAGCGCTTACTAGCCCTAGTATGGAAAATCAGGCCTTTGACCTGTGTGGCCCGAAGGTCTACACACTCAAAGAGCTCGTCGCCTATACCGGTGAAGTGATCGGCTTCAAGCGTAAGATCGTTGCGCTGCCAGAGAGCCTGGCCTATGTGCAAGCGGGTTTTCTGTCGCTGCTGCCAAATCCGATGATCTCGCAAGACAACCTGCGCTCGATGGAAGTTGACAGCGTATGGACGCCGGATTGCAAAGCACCAGCAGGCTGGAATCCGCAGCCACTGGAAGCGGTTGCGCCGTTGTATCTGCTCGATAGCGGTGATGCAGCGCAGCTTGCCGAATACCGCAGCCGCGCCGGTCGTTAAGCGTTTCACACAACCGCGCCACGGCTGAGGGTCTCTCGTCGTGAAAATCTATGTGGTCGGTGGTGCGGTACGCGATCGCCTGCTTGGGCTTACCCCTGGCGATCGTGACTACGTCGTTGTCGGCGGCTCACCCGATGAAATGATTGCAGCGGGCTACCAACCCGTTGGCAAAGACTTCCCCGTATTCCTGCACCCTAAAACGCATGAAGAATATGCGTTAGCACGCACCGAGCGTAAAACCGGCCACGGTTATCATGGTTTCAGTTGCTATGCCGCGCCTGACGTTACGCTGGAAGAAGACCTCATCCGTCGCGATCTCACCATCAACGCCATGGCCGAAGATGCCAGCGGCATGGTGATTGATCCCTATGGTGGTCAGCAGGATCTGCAAGCCAAAATACTGCGCCACGTGAGTGACGCCTTCGCCGAAGACCCGGTACGCATTTTGCGACTCGCCCGCTTTGCGGCGCGCTTTCCGCAATTTAGCGTAGCGCCGGAAACGCAAACGCTCATGCAGCGTATGGTGCAATCGGGCGAAGCCAAACACCTCGTCGCTGAGCGTGTGTGGCAGGAACTGTCTCGCGGCCTGATGGCCGAGCAACCCGAACGCATGTTTGCCGTGCTGGAAAGTTGTGGCGCGGCCCCCGATCTCTTTGCGGGCGTGTTGCCACCAGCGGGCGTGCTGGCCTGCGCAGCACAGAAAGCATTATCTTTACCGGTGCGCGTGGCACTCTGGCTTTCGGCCTGCACCGATCAACAAGTTAGCGTCCTCGCCAATGCTTTGCGACTGCCCACCGATTGCAAAGAGATGGCACTGCTGCTGGTGCGCCATAAAAACGCGCTACTCACATTCAACGCACTCAGCGCAGAAGATCAACTGAACACGCTAGAACGGTGCGATGCCTTACGTCGTACTGATCGTTTCAAAGACCTGCTCTCCGCATTGCCGTGTCTAGGGGCCGATGCATCACTCGCAGCAGGTTGGTTAAAAACACTGGCCGCGGCAGCCGGTGTCGATGCCGGCGCCATTGCGCTGGCTGTGCGCACACAAGAACACATTGCTACCCGCATACGCGATGCGCGTATCGAAGCCATACAGAATATTGCCTGAGGTAAACCCATTGTCCGACGCATTGTCACTTGAAGTTATTAGCCGCTACCCCAGCAAGGGCAAGCGCCGCACACCGTTACTGTTTGTGCACGGCGCCTTTACTGCGGCCTGGTGCTGGTCTGAGCATTTTCTGGATTGGTTCGCAGAACGCGGCTGGCCGGTACATGCCATCTCTCTGCGTGGTCATGGGGGCAGTGAAGGCTTAGAGCAGCTCGGTAATTGGGGCATTGACCATTACGTTGCTGACGTCATGCAAGTGGTTGAAGAGCTCGGCGAACTGCCCGTGTTGATCGGTCACTCCATGGGCGGCTTTGTCGTGCAGAAGTGTCTCGAGAAGCAAGCCTTCCCTGCGGGCGTGCTTATGTGTTCCGTGCCGCCGAAGGGGTTGCTGGCCAGTTCGCTATCGATGATGTGGTCGCATCCCGATCTGATGGGTGGCCTATCCCAGTTAATGACAGGCGGCCCGGTGGATATCGATTCACTCAAAGATGCCCTGTTTGCCCAGCCCGCATCCATGACCGATCTGCAGCGTTACCTCATGCTTTCGCAAATGGAATCGCAGCGTGCCATTTGGGATATGACCATGTTCAACCTAATCAACCCGGACAAGCTCAAGCCGGGCCCTAAGCTGGTCATGGGTGCCGAACTCGATCACCTCATACCGGCGAATCAGGTGCGCGCCACTGCTGAAGCCTATGGTGTAGAACCCGTTATCTTCCCAGGCATGGGCCACGGCATCATGCTGGAACGTGATTGGGAGCACGTGGCTAGCGTGCTCAATGATTGGTTGGTGGCTGTAGTGCCGGATGCGCCCGCAGGTAAAAAGACACGCTAAAGCTTAAAGCGTATGCGACCGGTCGCTGCGGATAAACCCGGGGATGCGTAGCGAACCCGGCAGTGCTTTAGTGAGCAGGATGACTTTGAAAAACTCACCCATCTCGGCAGGCGAGAGCAGCGTTTGCACGGCATGTTGTGTGCGTACCGTGGCCGGGGTCATTTGTGCGGGGTCCGCCGGTTGTTCGGCGGCCAATAGATCGAGTAAGCCGGCATCCATGAGCCAGCCCGCCTGGGTGCAGTAACCCGTTACCTCAAGCCCTGCATCAAAGCCCGCTTCGGCGATGGCGGTAAAGTCTACGTGGGTGGTAATGTCCTGCAGACCTGGCCAGTAGAACGGGTCGGGGTGGGCGCGGTGGCGGTAGTGACACATCAGGGTGCCGCCGGTGCGTTCGTGGTGATAGAACTCGTGGCGAGGGAAGCCGTAATCAATGAGTAGCAAGGCACCCTGCTTCAGGCGTTGTGCCAGCGTGGTGATCCAGGCAGGGCCGGCCTCCGGTATTTCGGTGGTGTAGTCATCCGGCCACTCGTATTTGCTGGCGAGGGCACGGATGTGCTCGGCTCGTTCCGGGCTGGTCTGGCCGGGGGTGGTGATGAAGCGGATGCCATCATCAAGGGTTTCTACGCTAACGCCTAGGCGTTGGCCGTGGCCATCTTTCCAGTGCACCAGCTCTACGGGCATGGCGTCGAGCACTTCGTTACCGACGAGCACGCCTTCAAGGCTGTCGGGCAGGCTGCTTAGCCACTGGATGCGATCCATGAGGTGTGGCACGGTGGCTTGCAGATGCTGGCGTTGGCGTTCGGCCAGTTCGGCCGAGAGTTCGAGAATGTCGTAGCGTTCAGGCAGCTGGCCCATGGCTTCGAGCGCTTGCAGTAAGTCTCCCGCTAGTTTGCCGGTACCGGCGCCCGCTTCGGTAACGTGGGGTTTGCTGGCCGCGAGGATGGGGGCAATAGTGTTGGCGAGGGTGCGGCCAAAGAGCGGGGTCATTTCCGGGCCGGTAACAAAGTCACCCGCTGCGCCGAATTTATGGGCACCACCGCTGTAGTAGCCCAAGCCCGGTGCATAAAGCGCCAGCGCCATGTAGTCACTAAAGGGAATCCAGCCCCCGGCTGTGTCGATAGCCGCCAGAATACGGTTACAGAGCGCCTGGCTGTGTGCTTGGGCCTCGGTGTCCGGTTGCGGCAAAGGATCTTGCCCGCGGGGTGAGGCTGACTGGATGATGGGGGGCAGTGACATGGTGAGAACAAAGGTTGGAGTAGAGCAGGAGGATAGCGCATGCGACAATACGCGTCATTCTTATTGCTGTAACGCCCTATTACTGTGACTTCTGCCGCTATGCCATCGACCAACGCCCCTGTGATGCTGATCACCGGCGCGGCGCGCCGTGTGGGTGCGGCAATAGCTACGGCGCTACATGCCAGCGGGGCACGCATTGCTTTGCATACGCGCCAATCGGTGGCAGATGCTGAAGCCCTGGCCGCCCAGCTAAATGCCGTGCGGGCCGATTCGGCGCTGGTGGTGACGGCTGATCTGCTGGATACGACGTGCATTGCACCACTGGTGGACACTGTCGTTGCCCGCTTTGGCCGACTGGATGGCCTGGTGTGTAATGCTTCGTCGTTCTTTCCCACACCGTTAGGGCAGATTAGCGAGACGGATTGGCATGACCTGGTGGGTAGTAATTTCAAGGCACCGCTGTTTCTGGCGCAGGCGGCCGCACCGCATTTGCGGGCGGCGGGTGGTTGCCTGATTAACATTACCGATATTCATGCCGAGCGACCATTGGCGGGTTACCCACTCTATGCTGCAGCCAAGGGTGCATTGCTCACGCTGACGCGTGCCTTAGCCATTGAGCTGGCACCGGCAGTGCGCGTGAACGCAGTCGCGCCGGGGCCGATTCTGTGGCCGGAAGACGGCCAGTTCGCCGATACTGATCGTCAGGCGATTGTGCAACACACTTTACTCAAGCGTGCCGGTACGCCGGAAGACATTGCCCGGACGGTGCGCTTTCTCATGCTGGATGCGCCGTACATTACGGGGCAGGTTATTAATGTTGATGGGGGCCGTAGCGCCCACCTGGCTACTTGAATCATGACGAATCAAACCACCGAAGATCTTTCGCAAACCATTCTGAAGCTCCGCCGTTTTATTGAAAACCGCGTGGGTAAGGCCATTGGCGATTACAAGATGATCGAAGATGGCGACACGGTAATGGTCTGTCTGTCGGGCGGTAAAGATTCTTATACCTTGCTGGATGTGTTGCTGGCGCTGCGTAAACGCGCGCCCATCGATTTCCGCATCATTGCGATGAATCTGGATCAGAAGCAACCGGGGTTTCCGGCGGACGTGTTGCCGAATTATCTGGAAAAGCTGGGTGTGGAACACCGCATCGTGACACAGGACACCTACTCGATTGTTAAAGAGAAAGTGCCTGAGGGTAAGACCACGTGTTCGCTGTGTTCACGGCTGCGTCGCGGGATTATTTATAAAACTGCGAGTGAGCTTGGCGCCAACAAGATTGCATTGGGTCACCACCGCGATGACATCGTGCACACGCTGTTTCTGAACATGCTGTTTGGTGGCAAGTTGAAGGCCATGCCGCCCAAATTGGTAACCGACAACGGCGACTTCATGGTGATTCGTCCGCTGGCTTATGTGCCTGAAGCCGACATTATTCGCTACGCACGTGGTGTGGGCTTTCCGATTATTCCGTGCAACCTGTGCGGCACTCAGGAAAACCTGCAGCGTCAGAAAATCCGCGAGATGATGGCCGATTGGGATCAGCGTTATCCGGGCCGTACCGAGTCGGTGATGACGGCAATTCAGAATGTGGTGCCATCACATCTGGGCGATCGTAGTTTGTTTGATTTCGAAGGCTTGCAGATGGGCAATGCAGATGCCATTCCGGGCGGCGGCGACATTGCCTTTGATAGCGAGAACTACGACACCGAGCCTTGTGAAACGCCTACAGCGAGTGATGAGCAGGTGATTACTTTTGGTAAGCCACCTGCACGCTAGCGCTTAGATCGACGGATCGTCGATCTCGTCGAGTGGGATTGCGTGGTGTCGGTCTAGCGCCAATGCGCGCTGTGCGCTTTTCGCAGCGACGTCTTCTTGTACAAGTACTTCCTGCTGCTGACGCGAAATAAACTCTTCCAGACTATCGATGCCGCGGAATTGCAGAATGGTGTTACGCACGGCAGCTTCGAGCAGCACGGCCAGGTTGCGGCCGGCGGCTACAGGAATGTTAACCTTGCGAACATCAATACCAAGAATCTCTTGCGTCTGTGCTTCGAAGGGTAGGCGCGGTGTGTCGGCGGTGCCCGGTTGCTGACGATGCAGGTGCACGATGAGCTTGAGGCGCATCTTGCGACGCGATGCGGTTTCGCCAAAGATGGTGCGTATGTTAAGTAGACCTAGGCCGCGCACTTCAAGGAAGTCGCGTAGCAGGCTGGGGCAGCTACCGAAGATGACATTCGGTGCAACGCGCGTTAGCTCGACCACGTCATCAGCGACGAGGCCATGACCACGTGAGATCAGCTCAAGCGCGAGTTCGCTTTTGCCGGAGCCGGAGTCGCCGGTGATCATGACGCCCATGCCCAGCACGTCCATAAAGACGCCGTGCAGGTTGGTGTTGGTGCCTAGCTTTCTGGCAAGGTAATGGCGTAGCTGATCAATAACGACCGAGCAAGAAAGCGTTGATGAGAATAGGGGCGTGCCAGTTTTTTCACAGGCTTCGCGCAGCTCGTCGAGCACCGGTAGGTTATCGGCGACGATGATGGCGGGCGGCGCTGCCTGGCAGAGATCTTCAAAGACGGATTGGCGGCGTTGTGCGCGCGTGCGCAGCGCCCACTTTTGCTCGGCCGAGCCAACGACCTGGAGCCGATCCGGGTGAATGATGTTCAGGTGGCCGACAATGTCCGAGCCGTAGGCATCGGTTTCTACCAGCCGTATGCTGCGGTTACAACCGATACTGCCGATCCAGCTCAGCGCCAGCCGATCCTTATGGGCCTCGTAAAGCTGGGCGACTGTGAGCTCTTTCATGGTGATTGTGCGGCTTATTAATTGCTGGCAAAAAGTTTGAGTACTTCTGCAGCATCGGTGCTACTGCGCAACTTGTCGCGGAAATCCGGATCCGAAAAACCTTGAGCGAGTTCAGATAGCAGCTGCAGATGCTCTTCAGTACTTTGTTCGGGCACCAGCAGAAAGAAAGCCAGATCCACCGGGCGGTTATCCGGTGCATCAAAAGGAATCGGGGTGCTCAGGCGATAGAACATGCCGGCGACTTGCTTGAGGCCTTTAAGTCGGCCGTGTGGAATGCCAACGCCCTGGCCTAGGCCCGTAGAACCAAGCTGCTCACGCATTTTGAGGCAGTCTTCGACAGTGGTGCTGTTGATGCCAAGACGCTGGCCAAGGGCAAGGGCAGCTTCTGTAAAGAGGGCTTCCTTGGTGGTTGGCTTGGCAGTCAGGACAATCGCATCCTGCGTCAGTAGTTGGGCAATAGCATTCATTCAATAAAAGGCGGGCACATTGCTGTGCCCGCCCATCCGTAAAAGTTATTCTTCCAGATGGCTGGCGACCGTTTGGCCCCGTCCGTGATCCTGAATCTTCTGCTTGTATTTCTGGACCTGACGATCAAGCTTGTCGGTGAGGTCATCAACCGCAGCATACAGGTTCGGGTCGGTACTTTCGACAAAAATATCTTTGCCCGGAACGTGCAGCGTTACTTCAGCTTTCTGGTTCAGTTTTTCTACGCTAAGCACGACATGCATGTCGATAACGTGATCGAAATGTCGCGTGACCTTTTGCAACTTCTGGCCGACGTATTCGCGGATAGCGGGGCTAACTTCCAGATGATGACCACTGATTTGCAGATTCATACTGCCTCCTCTAAAGGGTCTTGCGCAAACTGGCGGTGGGGAGACCCATCGCCTCACGGTATTTTGCTATGGTCCGGCGTGCTACGACAATGCCTTCGGCACTAAATTGATCACAAATTTGTTGATCCGAGAGTGGTTTTTTGGGATTTTCACCCCCGATTAACTGCTTGATTCGGGCTTTTATGGCCGTGGCAGAGGCTGCGCCGCCGTCATCGGTGCCAACGTGGCTGCCAAAAAAGTATTTAAATTCAAAGACTCCGCGCGGGGTCGCCATGAATTTCTGGGAGGTAACCCGGGAAATGGTCGATTCATGGAGCCCTAATTGGTCTGCAATTTCACGCAGGACCAGCGGGCGCATGGCCAACTCCCCTTTTTCAAAAAAAGCAGCCTGTTCGCTGACGATGGCTTGAGCAACCCGTTCGATGGTTTCGAAACGTTGCTGGATATTCTTGATGAGCCAACGTGCTTCTTGTAGTTGACCACTAAGTCCGCTGTGACCGCCGCTGGCCTGACCGAGCAGGCCAGCATAGAGACGATTGATTTTAAGTCGCGGTAGAGCGTCCGGATTCGTCGTGGCGGCCCAGCGCGTGGCGTGGGTGCTTTCGATTTTGCGAACGAGCACATCAGGAATGATGTACGGGCTGGCATCATCGAGGAAGCTATGGCCCGGGTGTGGATTCAGACTGCGGATCAGCGCTTGTGCATCACGCAGGGCATCGTCATCGGCACCGGTTTTGCGGCGTAGCAGTACAAAGTCCCGTTGCGCTAATGCCGGCAGATAATCTGTCACCAGTATGCGGGCAAGAGTGGCTGTCGGATCAGATAGATCTTTCAGTTGCAGCAGCAGGCATTCGGTGAGTGTGCGGGCGCCCACGCCAGGTGGGTCTAGTTCCTGCAGTCTTACAAGCGCGGCTTCGAGTTCAGTGAGTGAAACGGTTTCATCGTCCGGCAGGGCGGTGAGTATTTCATCGAGGCTGCTGGTGAGATAACCCCGCTCATCAAGGGCTTCGATCAGAATTCGTACCAGAGCCTGTTCGCGCCAGCTACAGCGCTGCAGACCGGCTTGTGCCAGCAGGTGCTCACGTAACGTGACGGCACTACTGTCGGCCTGTTCATAATCGCTATCCCCGTCATCGCCGCCAGAACCGGCATAGGTGTAGGGGCCTTCGTCCATATCCATCGGACTGGATTGTTCGAAGGCTTCGGCGGTATCGGGCATGTTATCGGTGCCCGCCTCTGCGGTTGCTTCCTGGGAGTTTTGATGATGCTCATCATGCGAGGGTGATGCTGTGTGAGCGTTTTCAACCTCGGATGCTTCGTCGCCTTCTTCTGCATCGTCGCGCTCAAGCATCGGGTTTTCGGCCAGCGCCTGAGCAACCTCTTGTTGCAGTTCGACCGACGAGAGTTGCAGCAGTCTGATCGACTGTTGCAATTGCGGGGTCATTGTCAGGTGCTGCGTGCCCTTGAGTTGCAGGCTGGCCTTCATGGCGTTCCGATACGTTGTACTGCGCAGGACTGCATTAAATTACAGGCGGAAGTGTTCACCCAGATACACCTGACGAACGGCTTCGTTGTTGATGATTTCGTCAGGGCTGCCCGACGCCAGAACAGTGCCTTCACTGATAATGTAGGCATGGTCTGTAATGCCCAGGGTTTCGCGCACGTTGTGGTCGGTGATCAGCACACCGATGCCGCGTTCTTTGAGGAAGCGGATGATCTTCTGAATTTCCAGCACAGCAATCGGGTCAACGCCGGCGAAGGGTTCATCCAGCAGAATGAAACGTGGCTTGGTAGCCAGAGCGCGAGCAATTTCTACACGGCGGCGTTCGCCACCGGAGAGTGCTGCGGCACGGCTATGCCGGATGTGCTGAATAGCCAGCTCATCGAGCAGGGTTTCCAGGCGGTTGTGTTCTTCATCGGCACCGAGCTTTTGTAGCTGCAGTACGGCGAGAATATTTTCTTCAACGGTCAGCTTGCGGAAGACCGATGCTTCCTGCGGTAGATAGGAAATGCCCATATGCGCCCGTTGGTGAATGGGCAGGTGCACGAGCTCTTCGCCCGCCAGCGTGATGGTGCCACCATCAGCCGGTACCAGGCCGACCACCATATAGAAGCAGGTGGTTTTACCCGCACCATTCGGCCCCAGCAGCCCAACTACCTGGCCAGCAGCTACGTCGAAAGATACGTCCTTAACGACAGTGCGCTTACGGTATACCTTGCGTAGGTTCCGGGCAGAAAGAATGGCGGGTTTGGCGTCAGTCATGATGAGAGTCAGTGTGATTGAGCAGGGTGGTCAGGCGATAACAGTATCGGACAGATCGTCTTCGTTGGCAGCGCCGCCGCTACGAATGACTTGCTGGATTACCCGCATATTAAAGCCGCGGCTGGCCAGATGGCGCGTTTGTTTCATGCGTTCATTCATGTCGGCGGGTGGCTGACCGAATTTTCTGAGCCACAGATCACGGCAACGCGTCAGTTCGTCGGGCTGTTCGGCGATGACGGCGGCAATGGTATCGCGATCAATGCCCTTCTGCGCCAGTTCCTGTTGCAGGCGGGTATTGCCATAGCGCGGTGCGCGTAAGCGGGTGCGCATTTCTGCGTAACGATCATCGGAGAGCATCTTCCGCTTTTCTAGATCGTCAAGCAGCGCATTCACTTCGGCTTCGGTGGGGGCGATGTAAACCTCTTCAACCGCGAACTGTTCGAAAACATCCCGCGTGTTGCCGGGCGAGCGGCGCTTGGGCCGTGGTGCAGGTCGGCTGAGGAGTTTGGTGGCCAGCTCCTGACGGGCATACTCGCGCCGCGCCAGAAGGCGCAGCGCACGAGCACGCAGGTCGTCAGCTGTGGCAGCCAATCTCTCCGGCCTCGCTCGACTTAAGCGTCGTCTCCGTCGGCGGCCGGTGCTGCGCCACCAATGGTGATGCCAGCGGCTTCCATGATCCTGGCTTCGATTTCCTTGGCCATTTCCGGACG
>ERZ1034363.1316-NODE-1316-length-14418-cov-3.216930_pt1 | contig 14418 bp, 16 predicted proteins | sample MGYA00520616_ERZ1034363 | MGnify/ENA primary metagenome ERZ1034363 (study PRJEB33736, sample SAMEA104284506) | Azolla filiculoides | biome: Urban; feature: Water surface; material: Ditch water | place: Netherlands | collected 2015-10-28 | depth 0-0.1 m ...
CATTGGATTCTATACAACTTACACACCAATAAATAAATGAAATGATTGATGAATTGATTTCATACACATTCCTAAATAATGATTACAAACAAAAAAACAGCCGCCTTTCGGCGACTGATTTTTCTTATGAACTATTTAGAAAATAGTGATTTAAACGAAATGAATTTAGTTCAAACCTGGTAATGTCACTTTACCGCTTAAAATAGCTGGAGCGCGGCAATGATTCACAGAACCAACTGAATTGGCACCATTTGAATGTGTAAATGGCATGACTGGCAACGCAGGGTTAAATGCGGTTGCACCTGTAATTGCTTTAGCTGCTGTTGCCATATAACCTGATGCACTCGCAGCCGTCGTAGACCAACTAGCTGTCTTTAGGTTACTTTTAGCAATAATTTCAGGTTTAGACATACCATTTACAAAGGCCTGAGCCGTTAATGATAGCTTTGTTGTTGGAGTGGGTGTGACATAAGACAATTCAGACCAGAATTTATATTTACCATTCGCTGTATTAATTAAAGAAGGCGCATAACAATCAATTTTAACAAAACGGAAAAGCAAGGCATTAGTCGAAATTATAACTTCGTTAAAAATACCCACCGCCCAACGGAAATCTCCTTCAGAAGTTGCTGGAGAGAGGACAAGAGGTTGAGTAGTGCCGGCTCCGAAGTTACCATTTCCGACGATGCCAGTCGTAGATGCTGCCTTTTTAGCAACATCAAAGCCATCTAAAGATGCCAAACAGTTTTCAACATCACCTGAAGATTCAATTGAATGATACACTTTTGCAGTTGCACTAGGTGCTTCCGTTCCAAGAACAGATGATTGCAGAGGAAAAATCGTTTTAGAAACAGCAGCTTGAATAGCTTCATTTACGCTGCAAGGCGCATTTTCAAACACGGTTTGAAATGTGGCTAACGTACCTGACCCTGCGGTTCTAGAACAAATATGCACAGCAGTATTTTTAGGTGTTTTTCCTGGATTTGCTGATACTAAATTACCTGTACCGTAAGACAAGTTAGTCCAATCGTTAAAGCGACCTGATGCAAATATTGACGTAATTTGCGCAGTCGTCAATCCAGGCATACATTCTTCCGTATCAAGACCCGCACAACTAGCAGGCAATGTACCAGACGCAATTTGTGCATTTTGCATCGCGTTACGCAATTTTAAATTAACCCCAATACCAAATACTTGTGCAGCAAAAGCTGTGGATCCCATAGTCAATGCTTTTTTTGGTAAACCGTTAGCCGCATTCGCGCCATTTAATGGAGACACAAATTGAGCCGCATCCACATCAGATAGGGCAAGAACGCTAGGTTTACCAGCAGCACCTGTTGCATTAGCCGGAGCCACAACCAATTTTTCAGGTGTTGTTCCTTTACACGTCACCATAAGTGGCGCAGTAGCCGTAAGTGCCGATTGTGAACCACAAGTATAATTAGCTGCATTTGCATCAAAGTCTGCCAATGAGTTAAACGTCACACCCACTGCTTTGTCAGGTGTTGGAAAAGAGGAAATTAAAGGCGCTGTGATTGAGCCGTCTCTGGTTCTGTAATGAATGACATACGTTTGGTCTTTTACTAAACCGTTAGCAACTGCAGTATCTCCTGCAGTGAAGACATAAGTAAATATGTTGGCAGAGGCACCTGAATTCTGATATTTAAAAATTACAGTACCAGGCTTAGCATAAGCTTCAGTTGTTCTTTCTAAAAAGCCTCTAGCTGCTGAAGATCCGGCTACATAAAGATTATTAGACAAAGGGACGTTTGCTACATTCTGAACACCTGTTTGAGTAGAAAAATCGACTTTTAATGGACTGCTATTTGCAATAGTGGGTAATTCAGTAAGTGAAGCAGATGCATCAACTGCAAAAATTGCAGCTGTAATTGCTGTCATCAATAATAATTTTTTCATTTTATATCTCTAAAAAAGAAAGAAACGCATTTAAAATAAGCTAAAACTTAATCTGATAAATAATAACGAGTCTATACAACTGTTATTTATCTCAAACACTGAAGACTGGCCTAATATCCTTTTGCCATATATGATATAAAATCCATTTTTGCGTGACTGAGTAATACATTTAGCTCTGCTATGCAGTGAATAAATGCAATAAAAAAACACTCAACATAGGCTCATTATTCATCCTTAATAAGTCATTTTGACTACATTAAGATGACAATTTGATTACAATTTAATGACTCAACATGACTTTGATACTTACTTTGTCTTTGTTTACCTGCTCAGCTTCCACCGAGATTTGATTGACACTAATACCCTGCTCGGCTTCTAATACCGCCATCCACTCTATGAACCGATCAAAAGAGCAATTCTCCAGCCATAAGGTGACTGTGTCGGTTTCATCTGGAATCATACGTTTGATACAGGACTTCATGTCCTTTTCCGCACTACTCGCATCAATAATTGCCATGAGAGACTGCCCCTGTTCATCATTATCCATTTTGGGTTGCTGATTACGAAGTCGTTCGACTTCTGTGCTAATATTATTGAGATATTGATAAGCCTGTTGCTGCGCTTTTATTTTTTGCTCCAGTACTATGTTATCAGCCAATATCGGATCAATAACGAAGATATATACGCTATAAAACAACACAACCACCGTTGCTAAAACAGATAAAAAACGCTCTCTAGGAGACAATCCAGCAAATTGTTTTAAGTAATTATTTAGGTTTAATTTCAAAATGCACCTCTACGCCATCTTGATTAGCTTCTTCAGATTTTATTTTCACTAACAACCGCTGACTTGCTTCTAGTTGCTGCTTAATTTGGTCAACCTGACTAATATCAGGAATAGTTAATTGAATTTGAAGCTGATCATTCAAAAAATCGAGTTGCTTGAGTTTATAGCCCACATTAGCATTCAAAACTTCACCCGTTTCGTATAGCAAGTTCATAAACAAACTCCCCTTGCTGCTCGTATTTTTTCTAAGCTCAATTAAGGCTTGATCGGCTTGCACCTTGATATTTACAATGCGTTTCACTTCAGGAAACGTTTGTTTGAATAAATTCTGAGTCTGCGTTTCCAATACGGCTAGTTCAGATTTTTTTTGACTGTAGTTGTAAACAAGAAACCCCATTTGTAGCAAAGCTGTGAAAACGATAAGCCCAATGGAAGGTAGCCATTTTTTGCCTTGCCATGCCGATTTATTTTTTTTATCAAATTCACCCGTCAATAAGTTACAAGACCTATCGAGTGCTGCAACGCCTGTAGCTAAAAAGGGTAAAATTGAATCAACTTTATGATAATTTATGTCGATAATATGCTCTTGAATATCCAGACTTAACTCATCAACTGACCAACTATTGATAACGTTAAGCGCTGAGTTTTCCACTAATACCTTGTCTAAAATTATAGGCAGCATGTCACGATCAAAACCAGCGCCCAAGAATTTGTTATGTCGTAAAATGGCTTGTTGCCCATCGATGACTAAAGCGCAACTGTGTTCTTGATAAGGCAAACATAGACTTTCAGGGTAAACACTATCAAGTGTAATACCCACATCTTCAAAATTTGCCAGACAGACTTTAAATTTGTCATGATTCGTTAATGCCACATAAACTTTACCATCAGGCTGTTTATGCCAAACACTATGATACGTTTCAACTTCATCAACCAATAAATCCTCTAATGCGAAGGGCAATGCTTTTTTAATTTGACTATTATTTTTAATTGGCAGTGCCAAACCCAATAGCAATACCTCTGTTGCAGACAATAACAAGGTAATGGACTGGTTTTCAGCACTTTTCGCGAGGTCTTGCAGTGTTCCTTGCTGCAACTTACTTGGTTGCGTGTCATCTACTATCAGCCATTGCAACGTTGTATCACTTTGTTTAAGCCATCTTACGATAATTTTTTTTGTCATTCATTAACCCCTTTGCGTAAGCGCTTAACCACTTTCACCTCACCCAAATCATTACGATTTAACTGTGAGTCAAATATCAAAACATTTTTCCCCATGTCGATTTGTCCTGATAATAAAAAATGATGACTGGCAACACTGATACTTTCTTTGTTAATAACAATACCCGCCATCGCTTCATCTTTTAAGAATTCTTCAATTTCTTTAAACGGCTTACCACTCGCGTTATATAAAGATTCTGCTTGATTTTTTGTTATATCAGGAGCAAAAGTTCTCAGAACCACAGCACTTGCGGTATTAATATTAATAGGGGTTCGTTCATTAGCAACATAGATATACGGGAGTAATTTTTTATAATCTTTAAGTGTCATCCCTTTAAGGCGCAATAACTCGCTCACGTCTGAAAATGCAACATTAGCACTTCGATAAGGGGGGATAAATTTGCTATACGTTTCGTCTTCAGCGCTATTAGGTGTTCTTAATTCCATATCGGCATCTATCCAATCCAGCATGACATCCACTAGATCCGTATTTATTTTTAAATTAATCAATAATCGCTTTAATCGAAGGATATCTTCTTCACTGGCTTCGCCGTCAATGAGTAAATTATTTAAATTAATTCGACCTTGTAGATCGACAATTTCAGCTTGAATATTCCCTTCTGGAATGGGCTTTGAGGTTAAGGGTTTGTTCCATTTATCAGTTAAATCATCGTAGAGGTTATTTGTCACATCAATGTTAAGTTGCTTAATTGCCCAAGCCTCAAGTCCGTATACATATTCCCATGCCTGAATTGTTCGTAATTGATTTTCTGTTCGGCGAATATCCATTTGCCTATCACTGGACATGGCGACTAAAACGACAGTAACAACGGATAGCACTAACATGACAGTCATTAATGCAATACCGCCTTGAGAGCGAATTTTCGGAGGTTCGCTGAAATTCATTAATGGATTAAAAATGTACGATGGACACTACCCAGTCCATCCAATTTAAAACTTATATCGAGTGCCAGTGGTATTTCACCTACTATTTCTCCCCAAGTCTTAGTTTTTGCACTAAAGCCTTTTATTGTCACGCCCTGCGTAACAAGAAGTTTTCGACGTCGATATTCTGTTTGCTGAGTTCTATCCGGTATCGTCCAAACACGTCTATATAAAGCCTCTTTTTCTAAGCTATAACTCACTCTCAATAAATTATTTTCACTTGAATTAGTTGACCATGAAGGAACGGTGCGAGTAAAGACCAGTATTTCATTGCCACGTCCTATTGAAAAAGCAGGCTCTGAAGAACCGAGTTGATCTCTAATAGGTCTATTGATGACTTGACTTAAATCTTCATTGAGTAAATATAAAGTAGTTTGCAGTTGTGCTAATTGTTGCGCTCGAGGCACTGTACTCGCCCTAGCATCTAAAACTGCAGCCAGGCCCGCATACGCCATCATCGACATGACAGCAAAAATGGCAAGTGCTATTAATATCTCAAGTAAGGTAAAGCCTTGCTGCTTAGAAAGCGCTGCATTAGATAGTGGAATTATTTTGGTCATTTGAGCATTCGGCTCACAAGAAAGAATCATCAGATTTCGGCGATATCACTTAGTAAGCTAACCAAGGGTTGTTTATCCCCTTCGAGAAACACCTCTATACGATATCTCCATACACCCGATAAATCTGAAACATGACGTTTAATCTGCCAATACCAACGTCGACCAGCCATTTCATCCCAACCATCAGCCGTTTCAGGCTTAGCAGTCTCTAAGCGCAGTTGCACAGCATGATTACTAGCAACAATAGCCGCCAGGGTTTTATTTTCGAGATACCATAAGTTATTGATATTATCTGCGGTGATTTTAATGGCACTCACCATGACAATGGCCAAAATGGCTAACGCAATTAACACTTCCAATAAGGTAAAGCCATTAACCAATTTAGTTTGATGTGGACTGTTCATGGTTTATCTTGACTACTCATTATTAAGCCGTCTTGCTGGGTATTATTCAGAAAAAAAGTACTATTGCTATTTTGCATATTTAGACTTACCTGAAATAAATCCATTTCACCATCCGGTGTGATAATAATCTGTGGTTTGGGCTCAGAACCTGACACAACGTGCTTATTTAAAAAGACATTTTGTTGATTCATAGAAAACGTTAAACTCATTTGCGGCATTAAATCACGTTCTTTGAATACCATATCAGTCACTTCTGGCTGCCATTTTTGTTTTTTTACTACCGCAAAGCGATAGCCATTCTCAAAAAACTCTACCCCCATCACTTCACCACGAGCCATTGACTCTTGTGTCGCCAATTCCAATAGTTTAACTAATCTATCTGCTTCTAATTTCTGTTGATCTCTTGGATCAGCGGTCCCCATTGATAGCATAGCCATACCAGTAATGACACCTATCAAAACCAAAACGATCAATAATTCAATCAAGGTAAAACCTTTGATTTTGTTCATTTACTAGTCCATTACGTAAGTTCAAGCATACTCATCACATCTTAGCGTTGTTTACCTAAGATAGATTTACTTTACTTCAACGAATTTACTTTTTAACCCAATTAGTAATATCTGCAGCGGATTCAGCTCCACCTTCAATCCCATCTGAACCATAAGAATAAAGATCAAACTCGCCATGTATACCGGGTTTAAGATAAAGATAGGGTTTCCCCCATGCATCCACAGGCATTTGATCAAGATAACCACCTTGCTTCCAATGCGTTCCTTGAGGCAGATTTGCAGGCTTCGTTACCAAGGCTTCTAAGCCTTGCTCTGTTGTGGGGTAGCTGTAATTATCTAAGCGATATAAATCTAATGCCGCTGAGATTGCTCTTATATCTTGCAGCGTTCGGGTTGCCCTTGCCTCATCAGGTCTGCCCATGATTTTAGGCACAATAATTGAAGCCAAAATGCCCAAGATAACAACAACAATCATGACTTCAATCAATGTAAAGCCTTGGTTTTTTTTATAAGACATCACTACATCAATCCTTAAAATAAAAGTAAGAAACAATAAAGACCTAAAATGGCATAACGTATTGTTATTTAACCAATTGGTTCATTTCAAAAATAGGCAATAATATGGCTAACACAATGGCAAGTACCACTAAACCCATGACTAAAATTAAAATAGGCTCAAATAAGCCTAATGTCATTTCAGTTAACGCCTGAATATCGCGCTCTTGATCATCCGCTGCGCTCGCTAACATTTTTGGCAACTGCCCACTGGCTTCACCACTGGCAACCAAATGAATCGTGACAGGTGGAAATAATCCACTTGCCTCCATAGCTTTGTTTAAACTCTGCCCTTCCCTAACCCGAATTGACGCGGCTTCTACGGCTTTTTGCATGGCATTATTGGTCAGCACTTGACTGGATATTTGCAGTGCCTGCAATAATTCCACGCCGCTGTTCGTTAAAATGGCTAAGGTACGCGTAAATCGCGCAGTATTCATTCCCTTTGAAAAACGAGAAACAAAAGGCATGTTCAATATGAACAAATGAAATCGCATACGAGGCTCAGGCAAACGCATTAGCATTTTAAAGCCCATGCTTAGAACTATTGCTACGACGAATAAAACCAATCCATAATGTTTAAAAAAGTCGCTACAGGCAATGAGCAATTTGGTGATCGTGGGTAACTCTCCCCCCATTTTATCGAACACACTAGTGATTTCTGGAACAACATACGCCAATAAACCAATGACCACTAATAAGGAAACAGACGTCAGCATCATTGGATAGATCATGGCCATTTGTAATTTGCTATGTAATTGGCCTTTATCAGAAATATAGTCAGCTAATCTTTGCAGTACCTGATCAAGCTTACCTGAAGATTCCCCCGCTTCAACCGTTGCCCGATATAGCGGTGGAAACGTACTAGGAAAGGCACTGCAAGCTTGCGCTAAACTTTGCCCCTCTAAAATTCGGCCTCTAACGCCGAGTAGAATACGTTTAGCTTTGGCCGAATCCAACTGTTTAGCCGTAATACCTAACGCTTCATCAATAGATAAACCTGAACCTAACAAAGCCGCTAATTGGCGCGTAATGTGCGCAAGTTGTCGCATACTAATCCGCTGTGACAACATTGTCCTATTACCACTATGTTCTTTTTTATGAACTTCTTCTATTTCCAGCAAGGTCAAATCCTTGCTTTTTAATTGCTGCCTTGCCAATTTAACAGTGTCTGCTTCAAAGGATCCTTTAACATTTTGACCTTTGACATTGATTGCTTGATATTCAAAAGTGGCCATTCATTATTCCTTTTGCGTAATTCGAATCGCTTCATCCAAACTAGTCTCACCATTAAGCACTTTTTCTAGGGCACTTTCTTGAATGCTACGTGAAAATACGCGAGCATGGTCTTCTAGCACCTGATCGCCTGCACAATCATGTATCAAACTTCGCATTTGAGCGTTAATCGGAATAATCTCAAATATTCCCGCACGACCTTTGAAGCCTCTTTGACCACAAGCCAAACACCCCTGCGCCTCATAAACTGTTGCAAAATCTTGACCATTAGGCTTATAGCCAATTTTAACTAAGTCATTAACCGACACAGACACTGCCAATTTACATAATGGACAGAGTTTACGCACCAGTCTTTGCGCGATGACGCCCACTAAACTTGAGGCGAGTAAAAACGGCTCAACGCCCATATCCCGTAAGCGAGTAATCGCACCAACGGCAGAATTGGTATGTAAAGTTGATAGCACTAAATGCCCCGTTAAACTCGCCTGCACTGCAATTTCAGCGGTTTCTTTATCGCGAATTTCGCCAACCATAACAATATCGGGATCTTGACGTAAAATAGCACGCAGTCCTTTTGCAAACGTCATTTCAACTTTATTATTGACCTGAGTTTGACCGATACCGTCTAAATAAAACTCTATAGGATCTTCGACGGTAAGGATGTTTCGTGTGCGCTCGTTAAGCTGATTCACAATCGCGTAAAGACTCGTCGTTTTCCCTGAACCCGTTGGCCCAGTGACTAATATGATGCCATGCGGCCTTACGATCATCTTTTGAATACTATCTAAATCTTGATCAACCATGCCAATCTGTCTAAGGTTTAGCTGATTGGCCTGCTTATCAAGCAATCTTAAAACCACACGTTCACTATGACCTGAAGGCAATGTTGAAACACGAACATCAACGGTGCGACCACCTATATTGAGTGATATACGCCCATCTTGAGGTAGTCTTTTTTCAGCAATATCGAGTTTGGCCATGACTTTCAGTCTGGAGATAATCATCGGGGCAAATTCCCGTGCAGGTTCGAGTATCTCGCGTAAAGCACCATCGACACGAAAACGCACCACCATGCGTTTTTCATAAGATTCAATATGAATATCTGACGCGTTTTCCTTGATAGCTTCAGTAAGTAGTGCATTAATCAAGCGAATAATTGGCGCTTCATCAGCACTTTCAAGTAAATCATCAGGCGTAGGCAGGTGCTGCGCCATGTAAGATAAATCAATATTATCTTGCATATCATCAACCATTTTCTGAGCCTGCCCTGACTTTTGCTCGTAAACCGCTTGAAGCATTTGATCAAAACGCTCTTCGTCGATTTTGATGAAAGTCGCTGCTTTATCAACCAACCTGCGCATCTCACATAAGGCTTGACTGGAGGTTCTATCCAAAAAAAATATTTCTGTCTTATTTAAATCTTGTTTTAGCAAAACGCCCTGTCTTTTGGCAAAGCTATAACTAGGCATCTTGACGCCTAACACGAACTCCTCAGATTCTAAAGAGGCATCAGAATTCATTATTGATTTGCCGGAGCAGTTAAAACAGTACTTGGCACCTCAGGCTTTAACTCTGGCAGCACTGACTCATGCTCGCTTGGCATTAAAAATAAACCGCGCTTACTTGATTGTTTCTGCATATTACGCAGGTCGTTGTATCTGTCATTAGATAACAAAGACGCTTTTTCTGGATCACGCATAATGACTGGACGCAAAAACACCATTAAATTAGTTTTTTTATTTGACGTGTTATTACTTTGGAATAGATGCCCTAAATAAGGTATATCGCCTAATAAAGGTACTTTTGTTACCGTAACTTGTACATCATCACCTATAAGGCCACCCAACACTAAAATCTTACCGTCATCCACTAACACAGAGGTATCTATTTCACGTTTATTAATCGTCGGCCCAGATATGCTTGCTGCAGACGTTGCATCGACACTCGATACTTCTTGTTTCACTTTCAGCTTAATCACATTGCCTTCATTAATCTGTGGTGTTACTTTCAGTTTAACACCCACGTCTTGTCGCGTATAAGTTGACACTGCAGACCCTACTCCGACAGTCGGTGCAAAACTTCCACTCACTATGGGAATATTTTGACCGACAATCATATTCGCTTCTTCATTATCTAACGTCACCAAAGAAGGCGTAGATAACACATTGACATTTTGATCACTTGCAAAGGCATCCATTAAAGCCCTTAACTCACCACCGACCATATAACCTAAGCTCAGGGTTTTTCCTGTTGTCTCGAAAAAACTAGCCAAATTCACAATGGAATCAGCCTGCACACCTGTTGTTGTAACCGGCTTAGTATGCCATTCAACACCGACTTGCTGCTCTTTATCGTAGTTAACTTCGACAATGATCGCTTCAATGTGAACCTGCGCCCGACGAATATCTAATTGTTTTATGACCGACTTTATTGATTGCATTTGTTGGGCCTGTGCAGTCACAATTAAGGCGTTAGTGGCATCATCGGCCCGTATATCAAAATTTTTTTCTGTGCTAGCTGGCGTAACAACTTGAGGCGTACTCTCTGATTTTTTTGTACTTACTCCGGTAAGCGTTTCTACCAGACTTTTTGCGACCGCATAATGCAGGTAAATCACTTCCGTATTACCATTTTTGTCTTGCAATGGCCTATCAAGCTCAGCTATCAATGATTTTAATTGCAAACGTGTTTCTGGAGTGCCTTCAATAATAATGGAATTTGAGCGATCATCTGCTACTAAAGGCACCATACTCGCACTGGATTTTCCATTATTTGTACTAGCAACTAAGGCATTAAGAGGTTGAATTAAATCGGCCGCTATCGCATATTTCAAGTTAATGATTTCAATTTTTTGAGCGTCGCTTCTATCTATTTGCTTGATCATTAAGGCAAGTCGATTTACGTTAGCGGCTGTATCAGAAATGATAATATTGTTACTATCCGTCACCGTTGCCATAAACGCATGTGGCGGAACTAAAGGCATTAAAGTCTGCACCACTGCTGTAGCATTGAGATGATTGACTTGAACGATTCGAGTTAGTTGCTCATCACCATTACGCGTACTTGAACGCAATTCATTTTGATCACCATCTTGCTTGGCATCAAGATTAGGAATGATTTTTATAACGTGACCATTTGGCACTGCTGAATAACCATGAACCTTGAGTATTGATAAAAATACTTCATAAATCTGTGAAGATTTCATCGGTGTTGAGGTAATAACAGAAATATTACCCGTGACACGAGGATCAACAATAAAATTTTTACCAGTGGCATCAGCAATCGTTTCTATCAAGATATGAATATCAACATCTTTTAAATTAAGCGAAAACTCTTCATTTTGTGCGTGAGAAACAATACAAAAGCTAGCGAATAATAGACCAATTAACAAACGAAAGTGCATAGGCAATAGTAATTTGTAGTGTTATTTTGTGATAAAGAGTAATCCCGTTCTTTCTTTTACCATAGAGAGGGATTCTGTTTGTTGATTGCGCAGCAATATGACGTGTTCTTTTGCAACTGATAACAAGGTAGCACCACCAGGCAACTCATCACCTAGATGATATTTTTTTTGTTCTTTCGCATCATCTTCAATAATGACATAACTACTATTATCTTGATCAGGAAGTAAAAAAATACCAAGTAACTTAATAGGTAAGTCCGTTTCTTTTGAATCATTCCCAACCATTTTAACTTCATCAATTTCTACCGCAGCATTACCAAATAAATGCCAGTCTTTGATTAGTAGAAAATCCCTTTCATTTTCTTCAGTTTTTTCTCTGTCCAACGCAGACGGTACTTTCACGACATCGGTCAATGACTTTGGGCTAATTGAAGTAGGTATTGAAGATATAAATAAAAAAAAATAAGCTAAGGCAAAAATAAACACAACATTATACATGGCACCAGTTCGCAAAAAATGTGCCCTAAAATGCGTAAATTGTATTTTTGAAAATGTTATTGGCATGATTGTCATCATTATATGACTAAAATATGACTGTATTGTGACAGTACGCTACTTATTTTTAACAGCCAATCATAAATGGATTGATCGCCATCTCGGCCTTTACCCAATTATTTATAAAATCATAATCATGATAGAAGATACCATTCAAAATGATGACAAAGCGGAAAACGCCATACTTGAAGCCGTTCGCGCCTTAACTGAGATGGGCGTTCAACTAAATGAAGTCACTGTCCCAATGAAAGCGGCTGACTTTCTTCAACAGACTGGTGAAGGTCATGATGACGCTCGGGATCGTATTCAAGTCCAGATGAATAGGATGTATTATTCATTTGAAAATGTGGCATATTGTCGCGCGACAAAACGTCGCGCGACAATATGCCACATTTTCAAGTGGTTAAAATATTTGTAGACTATCTTCGTCATGTAAAAATGTCACAAAGTTAAAAATATTTAATCCACAATTTCATATCCCAATAGAGGTCATTAAATGTCACAAATAGTTTTAGCCGCCACTAAACGAATCGATATCAAACAATTTTTAAATAGCATAAAACGATTCTTAACCGAAGCCGTCCTAACAGATACAGGTATGATTACCATTTTAGCCTTGATAATGACGTTTACGGGGTTAATGTTAATGCAAAGTACACTCACGCAATCCAATGAAGCAAAAAGTGTTGCATGGTACGCAGCCAACATTAAGGACGCACAAGCAAAAAATAATGAATGCCGCAGAGATAATAATGCAACGCAATTACAGTCTACCCCAGACTGTGTGAATGCACTACACGCTATTGAAATCAGCTTCAAATAAACCATACTTAACATTTACTAAACAAATAACCCTTCATACAATTTAAAGAGCGAGCGCCTTTGCTAATCAAGGCAGCGCTCCACGCAATCTGCACTCGAGTAAACCCGAGTGCATCACTTCTCACATAAACGTCATCATAGCTCACGCCATATCAATCGAGATTTTTTATATAAATCAGTGTATTTCTTTTTATGTCGCCGTTAATTATGTGCGTGATATGCCCTATTTTGATATTTTTTTACGTGATATGAAGCACTTCAAATTTGAAAAATCATGCAAAATGCCTATTAAATAATGAATTATCAATATAAAACAACTAGTTAACGAAAACGGTTACGATATTGCTTATATTTTTTGACGCTAATTGCGTTATAACATTAAACTTAACTGGAATTACGATAACGATGAAAAAAATACACTATGCAATACTCCTTGTGTTTAGCATGATAATGATGCCTGCATTAACCCAAGCCGCATTAAGTCACGAAGCACTTATGTCACTTACACCCTCCCCTAATGTAAAGGATGCAGCTTATGGTGGTGTAGGTATATTTGTTTATGATGATATGAATTCACTCGATGCACTAGGCCCTATGCAGGTATTTAGCGCGGCTGGATTACGCCCTTTTTTAATTGCAAAGAAAGCGGGAACGGTCAGGGCAAGCAATGGTTTAACCATTAATGTTACAAAAGGCATTGCTGATGTTGCCAAACTTGGCGTTTTAGTTGTCCCCGGTGGCGCAACAGGAACTGTGATGCAAACAATGGATCCTGAAGTACTTGAATGGATTAGAATGATTGATAAAACAACCGTTTATACCACGAGTGTGTGTACAGGTTCTTGGATTTTGGGTAGCGCGGGATTACTGACAGGAAAAAAAGCGACATCTAATTGGTATCGAGCCAGTGAAATTTTAAAGAAATTTGGAGCCATACCGCAACCTAAAAGTCGCTATGTGTTTGATGGTAAACTGGTCACCAGTGCTGGCGTCACGGCTGGACTTGATATGTCACTTGCGATCATTCAAAAACTCTATGTCAATGATACAAATAAAGGCAAAGACTTCACACAAGCTGTTATGTTAGACCTTGAGTATGACCCCAAGCCACCTGTATCGGGTGGAACACAAGCGAAAACATCAAAAAATGTTTTTGCAGGAATGCAATTGATGTATGACATGTTTTTTTACGGTGATGCACCTTATGATTGGGTAAAGTCACTTCAACCTTCTTCTGCACATAATCACTAATATATAGCGACATTCACTGCAAGACAACGTCGTCCAACATGCCACCCTGTTTCTTTTTAATCAAAATTAAAGTAACAGAGTGGCATCGCCGTCAATAAATTTTATTAAAAATACTGTTTTTCTTTTTTTATTTCGTCACATTGCCTGCATGCAATCCACATTCTTTTTTTGTACTCTCTTCCCACCACCAACGCCCAACACGCTCATGTTGATTAGGTAGAATGGCTCGCGTACATGGCTCACAACCTATACT
>ERZ1034363.1318-NODE-1318-length-14407-cov-2.895255_pt1 | contig 14407 bp, 7 predicted proteins | sample MGYA00520616_ERZ1034363 | MGnify/ENA primary metagenome ERZ1034363 (study PRJEB33736, sample SAMEA104284506) | Azolla filiculoides | biome: Urban; feature: Water surface; material: Ditch water | place: Netherlands | collected 2015-10-28 | depth 0-0.1 m ...
GCATACCACCTCCACCTCCACCACCCATTGGCGCACCGCCAGCAGGTGCTGTAGCACCACTTTGAGTCATATTTACAGCATCTGCACCATATCGTTTATCAATATCAGCAAATAAACCTGTTTTCTTAATAACAACTGGAGAATCAGCAAATTCTTGCATGATAACTTTTTCCATTTTTTGTTGTCTTAAATCCTCAACTATATCACTATCAGACATATTAAGAATTTGTCTTTTAGCATTAGTATGTGACATTGCAGCAATACCAGCTTCTGCTCTGGTCATATCATTATAAACTTGAGCTTTTGATTGTAATAATTCAATTTTTAATAATTCTTGCTGTGTTGAAGGATTAGTTAATGAAAGCGCAAAATTATTTAAATCTTCAGCTTCAAATCCAAGGTAATATAAATGAATCATAGCCATTTTATTCAACTCTTGAATCATAGCTTGTTGAATTCTATTTACTTTCTTTGAAAATCTAATTTCAAACTGTGCCATATTTTTACCACCACCAGAAGCATCTTGAAAAGATAAAAATGGTTTAGGTATTCCAAGTCCAATAAACAGATTATCACGTAAATAACTAATATCATTAATATCATTTAAGTTTGAAGCACCTGGTAATGTATCAACACCTGTTTGTACATTAGCGTTTCTAACTGGTATAAAAATATCTTCATCAACTCCCATTATATTAAAACGATAATCTATTTGTCCATTATTTTGATCAATCTGAGGTGTTCTTTTAAACTTCTCAGATACTTTATACATGTATTCTTCTACATCATCTTCATCAATGTTTCCAACGTCAATCTTAAATACCTTCTTTTCACCAGCTCTGATTAATCTATATGTTAACATAGCATCTTCAGCCAAAACTAATTGTCGAAATACTCTTCTAATTTTATTAAGTGAACTTGATCCATATGGAATCATTTTATCATCACCAAGTAATCTAAAATGTGCCATTTCAAATGTATTAAATTCATCGCCTGTCATTCTTTCTTTGAATTTAATACTCATTTTACCTTCCTGTACTCTTTCAAATCGTTCTATTTCATAGTTAACTAATTGACGTACAGAAGTAATACCTTTTTTACGTTCACCATATAAACCAACAAAATTATCGCCATATTTAGCAACGTTACGTGTCCAGAATGGTAGATTAGTATTTACATTAACAATATTATAAAAGAAATCTTCTAGTATTAGCTTTATTCTTTCTTTGTTTGAATAAATATTTAGCATTTTACCAGTTGTACCTATGGTAGTAGCTTCTTCCATAAATAAATCTAATGCTGATGCGATTAAAGGATAGAACTCCATTCCTTCATAATCAATATATGCTGGTAATCTGGCAGCTTCATACTGCATTGCTTTTTGAAATCCCCTATCAGTACTTCTAAAGAATTTATCTTGAAGTTTCTGTTTTTGTTCAATTTCAAGTCCTTTACGATAAATTTCTTCAGGTGTATTACCTTTGATAATTATCTTTCTGCTTTGAGAATTTGGAGAAGCATTTACACCAGTAGTTAAATTACTATTACCACCAACGCTATCAAAATTCAAAAATTTATTTAAATCCTGATATATTGTTCTATTCTTATTATCTGCCATTTTTATAATTTTTTATACTTTATTATAAATACTTTTATTTTTATGAAAAGTTTACTATAAATACTTTTATTTTTTTATTTTGGCTTCATCCCATGAAATAACCAATTATTTACAATATAAGGGTTTAATGGGTGATTAGGGTTCACATTCATTCTAGGTTTATTAACAACACCCTTTTCTTTATTAATTCTATTAATATCATTGGTAGATAGTAAAGCATTTAACATTGATTCTGTAAAACTTTTACTTCTATTACCTCTAACCATTTCGTAATTAATAACATATAAACCTATTGACAATCCCATGATTGAATCATCATGAAAGGTTCGTTTATGGTCAGCAACCCTACTTCCAGATACAGTCACAAATGTATTTAGTTCTGATAAAGTTCTTTCTGATCTGATTGTTAATAATTTAAGATGTATAGAACGTTGCAATTCCAATAGAACTGATGCACGATTATTACCAATAAAGAATCCTGGAACTAGATCGACCATAGTACCATCACCTTTCCTTTGCCCTTTTTTGATATATCCACTCAACATATCTCTAGTTGGTTTATGTGATACTTCAGCATAATGAAAATTATCGTATCCATACTCCATTAATTTAGTTACTGACTGAATACCATAACCACCAGTTACGTCAACTACAACATATGCATCATTATATGCCTTACCATACTGATATGCCATTTCTGCCAATTGATCTGGTGGTAATTTTCCATAATATTCTGCAACTTGTTCTACTTCGTATCGTCTTATTCGTTGTCGCTTCTCTTTACCATTTTTAATGATAGTCTTTTCTTCTACTATCTCTCTCTTCTTCAATATATTAATAGTTGAATTATCATCACCATGACCAGGTGATGCATCTACACCCATAATATATTCTTCGTTAGGAATAGCATCTTCAAATATCCACATATTAAGGTCAACATATTCTTTTCTAAGTGGTTCTCTTTGTTCAAAATCCTGTATTCTTTTAAGATATTCTTCAGCTATAAAGTTATCACCAGAACCAAGAAATGAGCATAAAACTTCTTGTTTAATTTTACGTATATCACCATTGGCTTCCTTAATCTGGCTTTCTAGCCAAGGACTTCCAGCTTCCCAACCATCATATTTAAGTTGTAATCTTTTTTCGTAACTAAAATCAGTATCATCAATTTTAATTTCATCCTGTTGACCTTTATTTTTATACCAAGCAAGGTTTTTATTGTATCGTGGATCATTAAACCACCATAATTCAACAGCATAGAAATTATTTTTATCCTTTCTTGCTTCTTCAAAAGTTTTGTAATAAACTGCATCCAAACCATTTGGAGTACTAACCATAATAGCACGACCCCCTGTTTGTAAAGATGGTCTAGTTGCTGTCCAGAAAACATCATTCTTTTCTGTCCAAGCTACTTCATCCCAATAAAGTAATGTAGGTGTATAACCACGAAGTCCTTTAGAAGAGAAAGCTGCAAGCTCTGAACCATTATCATATTTTTTCAATGCTTGAGTATCTTTTAAATCTTTACCTGATTTATTACCTTTTTTATCGCTTTTTTCTAACTTACCTGTTTTAGGTCTAAGAAACGATGGGCAACCATCAATGAAATCAACTACGTCTTTCATTAACTCATTTTCAGCCATCATTTGTTTATTGGCAACAATTGCAACTGATCTATTTCTGTTAAACATCACATACCAAGCAATATAAGCACAAGTAGCTGTTGAAATACCAGCCTGTCTATACTTATTAGGAATAACAAATCTATGATTGATATAATCGTTAATTAAGTCAACTTGGAATGGAAATAATTTGAAGGGTACAATTAAACCACCATCACCTTGTGTCTGGTCAAAAATTGTTAGATATGTACAAATAAAATAGATTGGATTTATTTTACATTTTACAAATTCATCCTCTTGCTCATGTAAAGTTAAATCAGATACTTTTTTATATTCACCAGCTTTAGTATAAATAATAGGTTCATCAATTATAAGTTCTTTTCTTAACTTATCAATTAATTTTCTACGTTCTTTTAATTCTTCTTCTGTAGGCCCTAATCTACCTACGACAGGTGGCGTGTTTTCAGGATACTCAATATCATCTTCTTCAATAGGTTGTGGTTCATATACCTTCTCCTGTTTGATTATTTTTTTATTGGGTTTATCAGGTTTTTTTACCTCTTCATCATCTTTATAATCTTCAATTTTCATAATAGATTAATTTAACTTGGACACTAGCATGGACATTAACTTGGTCACTATGTCCATGCTAGTGTCCAAGTACTATATTTTTAATGCTGATACATCAACAAATTCATTATTTTTTAAAACTATATTTCTTACATATAATCTTTCTTTGATTGATGCAAGTGTTGTACCATAATGAAAAACAAGTAATGGTAAATCTTCATGATCTTCCATTAAGTTTTCATATTGTGCATAACCATCATTTTCTTCTTTAGGTATTTCATAAGCTATTGCTTGAATAGTATGATATCCATGTGTATATGGTCGTTCAGGTGATTCACTTAAACAATATAAATCAAATTTATTTGTTTTTAATGTGACAACTGCATCAACGTAATCATCAGTTGGTGGGGTTGCATTATTATACGCTGGCAATAAATCCCAATTCCACATTTCAAAATCTACATTGGTTTCATCCTTAGAAAATATAAATTCATAGATTTTTTCGTCTTTTTTTATATTATAACCCACTTCGTATACAAAAATTAATTTTAACTCGTTATTGATGTCAGTTTTCATATTATAATTTTTTATAATAAATACTTAGATTATTGTAAAAAAAAATCCCTCATTTCTGAAGGATTCTTTTTATGATAAAAACATTTAATCTATTTACTTCTGTTATATTCGATTGTGATCATTTCGTCCAGTTTTTTCAATGCTGGAGACTTTTTAGATTCATTCAACATAGGTTTTCTAAATCCAGCAAGTTCTTCTAATTTAGCACGAATATATTTTTTAGTTTTTTCTTCGCTTTCATTAACAGCTTTAGCAGTAGCTTTGGCAGAACCTTTAGCACCAGCTAGAGCAGTACCACCAGTTTTCTCTTGTTTACTAGCTTTAGTGTTAGTATTTGTTACTGCTGCTGGTTTAGCTTTACCACCATTAGCTTTTGCTAATGCAGTTCCAGCAGCTTTAATTGCACTAAGAGCTTCATTTAATTTAATATTAACAGTTTTATTGTTACCATCAACACTTACATCAATTGCGCTAGTACTACCACCAACACCTGAATCAAATCCCAAATTAGCTGAATCAGGAGCAAATCCTATTTCTGGAGCACCCATTTCTGGTTCTTCCATATCCATACCTAAATCAAGAGTTTCTATATCATCATCTTCTCCTTCAGGAGCATCTAAAGCTGATTCATCACCCATTTCTGGTTCAGTACCCATTTCTTCATCACCACCTACTTCGATATCATCAGGCATTTCGTTTTCTAAATCATCATCTTCAATTTCTTGAAGCATATTTGGTTGAACTTCAACTGTTCCAGTAGGTAAACCTTTACTTTCGTCTGTCCAACCTTTTTTAGATTTAGATAGATCAACAGCAGCACCAGATTTAACTTGGTTAGCCATACTTCTAAATAAAGAATCTGCTGGTAATTCAGCTTTGTTTCTTGCTACTCTATTAGCGTTCAATGATTTAATTTCATCAACCAAAGCTTGTGCATGTTGTTGAATAGTTTGAACCGAAACGTCCCTAGCACCACTTAATTGAGCTTGTCTTTCTGCTTCTGCTTTTTCAGCAGCAATTCTATCTGCTTCTGCTTTTTTAGCAGCAGTTGCATCTTGACGAGTTTTTAAGTTTTGGTTATATTTATCTTTAACTGCGTTAATACCATTTGATACAGTATCTTTAGCTGCACCAAACTTATCGCCTAAACCAAAAATTTCATCCATTTCGGTTTCATTCATGCTACTTCCAACAAGGTCTTTAAGCATTTCTTTAGCTTTTTCAGGATCACCTACTTTACTAACCAATTTTTTTAATTCTTCATTGTCTGTAGTTTCAGCACTTGTTCCACCTTCAATTCCAGTTGTACCAATTTGAAACTCTTCGCTAAGTAATTTAACTCTTGATTTGTAACTAGCTTCGTTTAAGGTTTTAAGCTGTGGTTTCAATTGTGTTTCAACATAATTGGCATGACCATAGTCATTAATAAGACTTTCAACAATAGCTCTCTTAGCTAAAACTGAAATTACTTTAGCATCGCCATGATTTTTTCCTTCATTGAATGCGTTAATATAACCAGAAATAATACTAGCTTTAACATCATTATCTGCTTCAACTAATGCTTTCTTGCTGTAACCTCTTGATTCAGCATATTGTCCAAAAGTACCACATTCGTTACATTTCATTTCATCAGTGTTATCTTCTTCATTTTCTACTTGTAATTTATTGGTATTATTAGTGAAATATTTTTGAAGCATTTCTTCAACATCAAAACCTTCTTCACCTTTAGCCTGTTTTTCACCTTTAATTTTTTCGAGACTTGCTCTTATACCATCTAAATCTTCATCAGCTTCAGCTAGATCAAGTGATTCTTCATCATCTGCTGGCATAGTATTTTCAAGATCGCTTGCACCATCAACATCTTCAGCTTTAATAACTGGTTCTGCTAATTTTTCACGTTCATCTACATCAAATTGAGCTAAACCTGGTTTTATAGCACTTACGATTGTATTAAAAATACTTTCTACTTGTGGTTTAGTTAATTCTTTATTATTGATTTTTTCAGTTCCTTTAGCAAGGTCACTCATTATATCATTAAATTCTTCATCGTCAGTTTGATCTTGAATTGGTTCTTCAGCATCAAGTCCACCTTCTTCACCAGTTTCTGGTTCTTCACCATCAGGAATTGGTTGATCATCAGCTAAATCAGGTACTTCAGGATTTGGTGTAGCCATTGCCTGTTTCTTTGCAGCAGTTGCACCATCTAATTTATTTGCTGTGTGACTCATTGATTTAATTTTATCATCAACAACATCTTCATCAACAACATCTTCTTTAAGAATTTTGGTTTTTCCTTTATTGGAAGTAATTGTTGCAGATTCATTAATTACGTGTAACATCATATTACGTTTCTTATCTGCTTCAGCAAGTGATTTATACTGATATTCAGTAATGTTCTCCATTCCACCAATATATGTAAAATCAGAAGCATCTGGATTTTCTTTAAGACCTGCTTTTTTAATGTAGTAATGATGGTTTTCTTTTACGATACCATAAGAAGTACCATCAACAGATTTTCTATAATCAATTAATGTACCTATACCACGATTTTTGGATTCTTTTACTCCAGATTTATTCACTTCTGCTAACTGTTGTAGCCTTGAATAAAATGCTGCTGGGTTTGATATTTTCTTCATTTGTAGATAATTTATTATTTATTTCTTTATGTTTTTGAAATTAAATTTTTATATAAATACTTATAAAATCTTAAAAATTTAATTTCTTATAATTTTTATTTAATCCAAAGATAATTCGGCACTTAACTTATCATTTCTAAGATTAACTAGTTTCTCTAAATAACCATTATTTCTTAAAATTTTAAATACTAAATTCTCTGTTGAATATTCACCAGATTTATCTAAACCGCATTGCCTAAATCTTTTAATTTTCTGCTTTAAATCTTTATATTTAATATTGAATGCATCTAAATCTTCAGTATTTTCCAAGTCCTCAATTTTATTAACATAGTATGCTGTTTTCAACCTAATGTTTTCAGTATCAATATTAATAATATTTTTTAATGGTTTTCTATTCCATTTATCTTTATAAATCGAATAAACTCCAGAAGAGTGATGTGATTCATTCACATCTTGAAAATAATATTCAATGTAATGTCCACCTATACTAACAGGTACATTATCTTGCCATAACATTGATTTTATTTTTAAGTAATCGTTTACAAAATTCTTATCATCAGATAATTGTGTAAAGTCTAAAACTATATGAATATCAATATCTGAATGATCACCATAATTGTAATTAGCCATACTACCTGTTAGAATAATATCAGAAAATTTAAGTGTTTGTAATTCAGAAAATTGAATAAATTTTTTAACGTTATTAAGTAAAACTTGTCTAACGTCTTGTATCATAGTATCACCAATCCAAAGTAGTGGTGATAATTCATCATTCATAACGATAGAAGATACGTCAACTGCTGATGGTTCAATGACTTCTTTAATTATTTCACATATATTGTCAAATAGGAGTCCTTTATCTTTTTTTTCGTCTGTATCCATTTGTGGCATAATTATTTTTCTTATAAATACTTACTAAATAAATAAAGAATAGTATTTATATAAAAATGTGAATTATGGCTACATGTGGAGCAAAAAACTTAATATTAGATAACTTAGCAATTCAAATAGATACTACTAATTACAATTCATGGAACTTAAATTCTGAATTGACTTTAAATAGTATAAATAAGTGGAATAGTGCGGTTTCTGATGATTTAAATTTACTTGATTTTGGTTTAACTGCTTTCGATAATGGAAGAGTTGATAATATGATATCAGAACTATTTCTGAATAAAAATGATATTTATTTTAAGTTATTTAGAATTGGTGCTTATTCTGAAACAGGTAATACTATTTCTTTTGAAAATCTAAATATTAATTCGGTTACTGGAACAAGTGTTGGTAATTATTTTAATTTGGATGGTGGATACTTTCAAGGATTTTTTAAACTTTTTGATTATAACTATGAATTGTTTCCAGCAAGAAGTAATGATGGTTTTACTATTGAAACTTTAATAGAAATACTTCCTAATTCAAAAGGTATTTTTTATACTATGGGATTAAGAGCTGAAGATAAATATAATCCATTTTATAATGGTGAAGCAGCAATTCTTACACCACCAACAGGAAATACTGTTACAGGTGGAACGTATCCATACCCCTATAAAACATATCCTGAATCTGAAGCTTATTATTTATATGGTAATGGTAAAACAGGATATACAGTAAATTATACTGGTCTAACAACATCTGAAGGTAATTATTTTATTTCCAATACAAAAGAAAAAGTTAAATTAGATAAGTTTCAAAAACCAGAAGAATCTACAGTAATGATTGATAGTAGTTCAATGCAGGTAGATAATATTAAAAATAATATCATTTCATTTGAATTAACAGCCGATAAAAAATTAAAATATAAACTAATTGATGAAAACGCAAATCTAATTCAAGGTGAATCACCAAAACAATTATCTAAAATTGGTTGGACACAAATTGATATAGTATTTAAACCATATGAAATAATAACTGGTTACGATAACGATATTTATAAATGTTATCCACGAAGAAAAGGCGATCTAAATTTTTACGTTAATGGTAGACTTTTTTGGAAAGTTAGTGATTTCGATGAATTTTATTTTGTTGAAATAAACAACGATAGAGAAAAACAATTAGGTGTACCATTTAATATATCATGGGGTGGTGGATCATTTGGATTAAAAAACTCATATCATTATAATGTAGTTACCGCTATTAGTGGTACAAGTGGCTATACTTATTCAGTTTCAGCAGTCACATCTGGTACTACAATAACAAAAGATAACGCTAAAAATGGTTTACTAATAGAAAACTATTTTAATGATAATTATATTGGTAATATTCAAAAACTTAGATTATATACTAAAGCATTAAATTCTGCTGAAATATTAAATAATCTTGAATACGAAGTTTATAAAAATCCTAATTATAATATAACTGTTACAAGAGGTGGACGAATTATAAACCAATATCAAACAGTTACTTATATACCACAAATAACTGCTGGTTCTGATATAAGAAAAACTATTAGATATAGAAATGCTGATGGTACTTATAAGAATCTATATACTATGCTAGATATTAAGGTGTTAGTTAAAAGTAGAAGTAACCCTACTGTAGAGTTAATTAAATATAATAAAGCAGGTAGTAGTGGTTATACTGAACTAATTTTTATAAACGAATATGCTTATGATTTTATAGTTCCTAATGATATTACATCACAACACCCTAATGAAATATTATTTGCTGAAATTAAATTTCAGTGGGTTGATATTGATGATATAGATAATGTTTATGATAAAATATTTGTGGTAGATATTACTGATAATAGTTTATTAAATAACACAATAAAAAATATTTAATAATGAGCGAAATCATTTTAACAGATAATCCAGACAATATATTAGAATATATAGAAATTGTTAATCCAACAAAGGGTACGTTGGATGCTAATAATGATATGCTATTAATATCGGATAAAAACCCAATATTACCTAATAGTGGACAAACTACTTATGAATTAGTTATACATAAGGTAAATCATATAACTGATACTGGCAATACTGTAAATTATCCAACCATAAATGCTGTTACTGAATATTTTTTTAATTCTCAATCAGGAATTACAATTAATCAAAGTCAGGTAACTAATTTAATTAATGATTTAGCTGGTAAGTCTGGTACAGGTCATACACATGGTCAATATACCATTGGTAGTGATTTCAATACTCATACTGGTGACACTAGTATCCATTTCGTACAGTCAGCTATTACAATCACTCAATCACAAGTAAGTAATTTAATTAGTGATTTAGCTGGTAAGTCTGGTACTGGACATACTCATGGTATTTATACATTAGGCACTGATTTTAATTCACATACTGGTGATACTAGTATTCATTATGTTCAAAGTGCAATTACTATTACGCAGTCACAAGTTAGTGGCTTAACAACAATCCTAAATAATAAACAAAATAATTTAGCTTTCGTTGCAAATAGTGAAAATAAATTTTTACGTGATGATAATGTCTTTCAATTAATTGAACCACCTTCTGGTGGTTATGCTAATAACTTATATTTTAGTGAATATGATTCTGATATTAGTGGGTATAAATCTTTAACTTATACTCCCGATATATTACCTTCGGCACATACACATACAGTAACAGAAAGTGATGGCGATAAACTTTTACATACATATATTTATCCGCTAGGTGTTGGTGTAACTAATTTTCCTAGTGGTTTATGGTCTTTTAATTTTTATGGTAATGTTGATAGTGTAAATGGTGTAACCCAATTAGGTGTTACATATTTTGCTAGACATTTAGATAATAGTGAAACTGATTTATTTACAGTATGGAGTGATGAAATTAATAATAGTGTTGATACTTGGATAAAATTTAATACAACACAGCCAAATTTTATTTTAGTTGAAACTGATAGAATGGGCGCAAGAGTACTTGCTAAAACAACTAAAGTTAATGATGTTCAAATAATATATGCTGTTGGTGATGGTTATGGAGCTTTTATAAATAACCCAAATAAAATTAGACATTCACAATTACGTGCATTAAATGGTGATAACGATTTTTTACATGTAACTAGCACTGAAAAATCTTATTGGGATAGTAAATTGGATACTACTACATTTAGTGGTTTTACAGGTACAACATTACCTACTATCTATTATAATAAAACTGAGGTAGATAATAACTTTCTTGGATTATCAGTATTTATGAATTACAGTGGTAACACTAACACTATTTTAAATAATAAAATAACTAAGGTTACTGGTTCAACTAGTAATATTATTGTTTTTTCAACAAATGGTGATATTGCTGACAGTGGTGTAAATATTAATGATATTGGTGGTGGAACTAATAGTACAGCATTGAAAGAATTAGAAAATAACTTGATAGCGTATCAAATAGCTTTATCTATATGAAAAAATTAATTACAAATTATAGTTTCGATCCAGCTAATAGACAAATTAGATTAAATGAATATAGTGATATCACTTTAGAAGGTTTATTGTTAATAACTAACGTTAGTAATAGTAGTAAACCAAATTTATATCAGTTTAATATTACTGGAAATACTGCAACTGTTTCTGGAAATGTTATAACATTAGCTTATAATACCACTTCAATGAATGCTTTGGATGATCTTCAAATATTTTATGATGATGGTGTTTCTATGACTGATTTATTAACCATATTAACAGATAAATTAGAAAACGATGATAGATTACTTAGACAAATTGTGCAATTATTAAAACCTTTAGGGATAACTGTTACTGCTAATGGTAGAGCTATTGTCGATGTTGGTAGTATATCATCATTACCAACATTAGCTACAGTAACAACTGTTAATACTGTAACTAATTTAACTAATCTACCAGCATTACCTAATCAAGTTAATATTGGTGGTTTAAATGCATTAGACCAACAATTTAATATAGCACATTTAGCATTTGCTGAATCATTAAGAATGAACGTAACATTTTAAATAACAAATTATGGCATATACAAATAATAATAAAAAAGTTTGGGACACACCTGTATGGTTACCAACTGCGCAATATAGAACAGCTACAAATGCTTTAGCTTCTATGACTACATCTAAAGATACTATAGGTAGGTATATTTATTATTTATCTGGAGCTTTGTTTTATAGGTATGATACTTGGAAAGATATGTACACTAAATTAGCTTCACCGCCTGTCGCTGCTGTTACAGCTTCTACTATAAAATATTCAGCAGATGAAGGTTTTAGAGGTAATTGTTTATCTACTGGTGGTACTAATACTATGAAAATTGCTGGATTAAATGGTGATACTTTAATTGGTTTTAAAATTAAAATACAAGCAGGTAAAGGAGTTGGTCAGGAACGAACAATAATTTCAACATCTGGTGTTAAAGTTGAAAAATCTGGTATGGTAACAGCAGCATCAGCATCATTATTAACTGATTCCACTAAAAGATGGAAAATAAACCAATGGATTGGTTATCAAGTTAGAGTTGTTGCAGGTACAGGTGCTTCTCAAGTTAGAAAAATATTATATAATGACACAAATACACTTTATTTTCAAGATGCTAATAGTCAACAACTAGAGGTTTGGAATAATATAGCATTTTCTGGTACTGCTCCATATGCTGTTCCAGTAGCTACTGCTGGTAATCAAGCAAATTATTATATTGAGACCAATATAATAACTGTAGATTCTAACTGGACAATAGAACCAGATCAAAGTTCTAGTTTTGTCATTAAAGGTGGCGGTATTTTTATGTTGAGCAGTTTAGCTTCAGCACCTTGGAGTTCGCTTCAATATTATGATGTATTATCGGATACTTGGACAACAAAAACACCTTTAGGTGGTTTATTGACAGCAACACTTGGTACTGACTTTTCGATGGAAATTATTACTAAAGAAACTGTATTTCAATCTGGAACAGGTACAACAGCAACAACAAGAACATTAGTAGATTCAACTAAGGATTATGAGGTTGATAGATATTGTAATTTTGAATTAAGAATAACTAGTGGTACTGGTACTGGTCAAAAACGTAGAATAGTTGCTAATGGAGCAACATATATTGAAACTGAACGACCATTTGATACTCAGCCAGATGATACATCTACTTATGAAATAAGAGGAGAAACTAAAAAAATATTTGTTGCAGGTAATGGTGGTTCATCAATGTATCAATACCAAATAGATTATGACCAATGGATTACTGGTGTTAGTATTGATTATGGTACAGTAAGAAATATGGCTGTAATGTATAATGGTCAAGAAGCTTATGGTGTTGCATCTGCTACAAGATATACTGGTGCAATTACAGCATTAAATCCATCACCAACAAATGGTGGTTCTGGTTATGCTGTAGGTGATACATTCAATATAACAACTGTTGGTACAATTGGAAAAGGTATTGTTACTTCAATTAGTGCTGGTGGTGTTGTTACAGGCGTAGAATTATTTGCTGCTGGTAATGGTTATACTACTGGTAGTACTAAAGCAACAACTATTATTACTGGTGCTGGTAATAATGCATTAACTGTAAATATAGCATCAACAGGTACTGTGGGTAGAATAACTACAACATCTAACGTTAATTTAGCTGTAGGTGATAGTGTTACATTTACTGGTGATGCTTTATGGGCAGGTACTTATCCTCTTTTAGCAATTGATGCTTTAAATACGTTTGAAATTATAATTACTGCTGCTGGATCGGCAACTGCTGCCTTTTCACAAAGTGCTACACTTATTGTTGATTCAAATAAGAATTGGGTGAATAATGAGCATGTTGGTAAAATTGTTAAATTAGAAGTTGCTGGTACTTCTCAAACTACACAATTACGTAGAATTACGTCAAATACTTCAACAACATTAACTGTTGCAACAATTACTCCAGGTGTTAATGGTACTTCAAGATATGCTATATTTAATCCAGAAGCTTTTGGTCGTGATAGAGCATATGATTTAATTTCAGAAAATGGTGAAGGTCATGCTACAAGTGGTAATACTACAACATTAGTAGATACAACTAAATCATGGGCAATTAATCAGTGGTTAGGTTATAAAGTTAGAATTTTAGCTGGTACAGGTGTTGGTAGTGAAGTAGCTATTTCAGCTAATGATGCAACATCATTAACCTTAACAACACTAGGTTTTACGCCAGATACAACTACAAAATATGCTGTTATGGGTACATATGGTACTGCAACTGGAACTTTTGCAACAACAACACTTGCTGATTCAACAAAAAATTGGGTAGCTAATAAATGGGCAGGTAAAAGAGTTGTTTTTACTTCTGGTACTGGTCAAAGACAGGAAGCTACAATTGTTTCAAATACTGCAACAGTATCGCCATCTAGTTTTGGCACTTTGCCATGGAGTTGCGTACCAAGCTGCTCTAAATACGACTGCAACTGCTCACGTGCACAGCCTGCGTTCACCAACA
>ERZ1034363.1320-NODE-1320-length-14363-cov-2.342083_pt1 | contig 14363 bp, 12 predicted proteins | sample MGYA00520616_ERZ1034363 | MGnify/ENA primary metagenome ERZ1034363 (study PRJEB33736, sample SAMEA104284506) | Azolla filiculoides | biome: Urban; feature: Water surface; material: Ditch water | place: Netherlands | collected 2015-10-28 | depth 0-0.1 m ...
TCTGGTAAGTGCTTAGGCATGTACAAAACGCCTTGGTTTGCAAAATCAAATGGGCTACCGACATCGAGCATTTGCAGATTAGCCGGATCTACTTCACCCTCTTTAATTTCAGCGTTCATTTCTTCGTTAACCAAAAAGCCAATGCTCTTGGCCATCGCATCAAAGCCATTGCCAACGGTTAACGTTGCAGAGGTCGCAATTACAGGAGTCTGAGTCAACATGTTCTCGCGCAAAACATCTGATACCGAAAGCGGGGCTAAATACAGCGTTGAAAAAGTTGGTTCGTACCACAGCACTAAACCATCGCCCATCTTTAGCAAAGTTGTGGCCGTTGTTGCGATCTCTGTCACCGCACCTTTTACTCGTGCCCGCTCGGCTAAAACATCGGTATCGATAATTTCATCATCTGCCGACATGAACTGAACGATCGCCTTTGAAGCTTCCATAACTTTACGTACTGAAAATTCAAGGGATTGCGGAATCTCTTCGAGGCGACCTTGTGATGAAAAATCACCTTTAATATCTTCGCCGTAATCAACCATAGATTCGTGAAAATCATTTGCCGCTTTGTGGAAGGCATCTGAAAGCTTGCCCGGCATGAACTTTCGGGCCATTGCTGCAGCGCGCAAAACACGATTTGAAGTTAATTCATCTGTTACCGCTTGGGTCGCACGATCCATGAACTCGTGCGCTTCATCCAAAATAATGCAATCACGATCAGGCAAAATCGGATGAGAATCCACAATTTCGATGGCAAGCAAGGTGTGGTTTGTGACAACGATATCTGCGGTCTGCGCTTTCGCCTTTGCATTTGCGGCAAAGCACTGTGAGCCAAAGGCGCACACATCTGCGCCAACACATTCGCGACCTGATGTGCTGTTTGCTGCCCATACTCTGCGATCTACTTCTGGTGCATCATCGCGGTCCCCTGAAACACCAGGAGTTTTTGCCCACGCAATTAAACGCTTTGCATCCTTTTCAAGGGAAGAGACCTCCATGACTAATTCTGTGTCAGGGTCTACATCTTCGCTATTCATCTTTTGTAAGCACACATAATTTCCAACGCCTTTATAGATTGCGTAAGAAATATCTCGGCCTAGCTCTTTTTCTAAAGCAGGGACAACTGCCGGTAAATCGCGATCTACTAATTGACGTTGCAAAGCGATTGTTGCTGTTGCAACCAATACTTTTCGGCCGTGCACGATTCCGGGAATTAAGTAGGCAAGTGATTTACCGGTACCAGTACCTGCTTGAACCATTAAGTGATGACGATTAGTTAATGCATTTGCAACCGCTTCAGCCATTTCAATCTGGCCTTCACGGGGCTTTCCACCAATAGCTTCTACGGCAACATCTAGTGCGCGACGCACCTTTGCCGACATATCGCTCATTAAAGAGCCATCAAATCCATAAACTCGCTCACTGGAGTTGCTGACAGCTTGTCGTAATCAAGGCATAGATCAATGATCTTCTTTTGCTTGTCTGCATCGTAAATACGAGCCAAGTTGGTCTTGTACTTCTCGATTAACAGCGGAATTCCTTCCACACGACGGCGCGCATGGCCGATTGGGTACTCAACTGCTACCTCGTCAAAGCTGCTGCCATCATTGAATTCAACTGTTATTGCGTTAGCGATCGAGCGCTTTTCTGGGTCGTGATAATCAGCTGTGTAGCTGGTGTCTTCAACGCAGACAATCTTTTCGCGAAGTGCATCGATACGCGGATCTGAAGCGATGTCATCTTCGTAATCACGAGCAGTTAGGCGACCAAAGATGAATGGCACTGCGGTCATGTACTGAATACAGTGATCGCGATCTGCTGGGTTATTGAGCGGACCCTTCTTATCGATGATGCGAATGCATGCTTCGTGGGTGCGGATGGTGACCTTCTTGATGTCATCTGATGTCTTACCAGCAGCTTGCATCTGCTTGTAAATAGTCATCGCCGCTTCAACACCAGTTTGTGAGTGGAATTCAGCAGGGAAGGAAATCTTGAACAAAACATTTTCCATTACATATGAACCATATTGACGCTGGAACTTAAATGGATTTCCCTTGAAGGAAACATCGTAGAAGCCCCAAGTCTTTGCAGTCAGCGCTGATGGATAACCCATCTCGCCAGTCTGTGCGATTAAGGCAAGACGCACAGCGCGAGATGTTGCATCTCCTGCAGCCCATGACTTACGTGATCCTGCATTGGGAAAGTGACGATAGGTGCGAAGTGATTGACCATCTACCCAAGCAAGAGATACTGCAGCAAGTGCTTGATCTCGAGTAAGACCCATCATCTGAGCAACAACAGCTGTTGATGCAACCTTTACTAATACAACGTGATCTAGACCGACCTTGTTAAATGAGTTTTCAAGTGCGATACAACCTTGGATTTCATGCGCCTTGATCATGGCTGTTAAAACATCTTTAACAGTGAACTTCTTATCAGTTGTACGAGATAACCAATCTGCTGTTGCAAGGATTGCACCTAAGTTATCTGAAGGGTGTCCCCATTCAGCAGCAAGCCAGGTGTCATTGAAATCTAACCAACGAATCATTGCGCCGATATTGAATGCGCCCTGAACTGGATCTAAAACATGCTTAGTACCTGGAACCTTCACGCCATTTGCCACAGTTAAACCTGGGACAACTGGTCCTAAAAGCTTGGTGCAGGCTTCATATTCAAGGGCTTCTAGGCCACAACCAAGTGTGTCCATAAAGCAGTTCCATGCAGTTTCATAAGCAACCGGTGATTTAACTTCGTAGTTCAGTGCGTAATCGACGATGTCGATTATTTCTTGATCGTACGGCTGGTTGCTCTTGGCTACATGGCTAGACATATTTGTTATCGCTTCTCGATTGGGACGAACTCCAGATTGTCTGGGCCGACGTAATTGGCTGTTGGACGAATAATTTTTCCATCATTGCGCTGTTCGATAACATGTGCCGACCAGCCTGTAATGCGAGCCATCACAAACAATGGAGTGAAGTAGTTAACTGGAATCTTCATCGCATCGTATGCAACCGCTGAGAACCAGTCCACGTTAGGGAACATCTTCTTAACTTCCCACATTACTGATTCGATGCGATCTGCAACGTTGTACAAGTTTTCATTGCCAGCTTCGATAGCAAGCTCTTTTGTGATGACCTTGACGATCTCGTTACGAGGATCTGACACTGTGTACACAGGGTGTCCGAAACCAATTACAACTTCCTTGGCCTCTACGCGCTTGCGAATATCTGCCTCTGCCTCATCTGGAGTTGCGTAACGAAGTTGAATTTCAAGTGCAACCTCATTTGCTCCACCATGCTTTGGACCACTGAGAGCTCCGATTGATCCGGTAACACATGAGTAAATATCTGCGCCGGTTCCGGCAATTACGCGACCGGTAAATGTTGATGCGTTGAACTCGTGTTCTGCGTATAGAACTAGAGATGCGTGCATCGCCTTTTCCCATAGCGCACTTGGCTTCTCGCCATGCAATAGGTGAAGGAAGTGTGCACCGATTGAATCATCATCTGTCTCTACTTCAATGCGCTTTCCGTTGTTTGCAAAGTGGTGCCAGTAACCAAGTAATGAACCTGTCTTTGCCAGCATTGAATCAGCAATATCGCGTGCCTCTTCTTCAGTGCGCTTTGTTGCCTCAGGTGTGACCGCACCTAACGCTGAAAAGCCTGTACGCAATACATCCATCGCATGAGCAGATGCTGGAAGTTGTTCAAGCACTGTCTTGACCTGAGGTGAAAGCCCGCGTAGACCTTTGAGCTTTGCCTTGTAAGCATCTAGCTGCGCCTGGGTAGGTAGCGCGCCGTGCACTAGAAGGTATGCAACCTCTTCGAACTGGCAGTTAGCGGCCAAGTCCTTGATTGAGTATCCGCGGTAGTGAAGATCTGCTCCACCCACTGCGCTGAGCGCTGTGTTTCCTGCTGGAACGCCAGAGAGTGCAACTGACTTCTTTACTTTGATTTCTGTCATGATTTTTACCCGTTGTCTTTGCCTAGTGTTTGGTCAAGTGCTTTTTCATATTCATAGTAATTAATAGCTTGGTACAACTCTTCGCGGGTCTGCATTGTGTCGATCACACCAGCTTGAGTGCCATCGCGACGAATGGCGGTGTAGACATTTTCAGCAGCCTTGTTCATCGCTCTGAAGGCTGACAATGGGTACAGGATCATTCCCACACCATTGGCAGCTAGTTCATCGCGGGTAAACAATGGAGTCATTCCAAATTCAGTGATGTTTGCCAAGATCGGCTTTGAAACCGCAGCGCTAAAGCTCTTGTAATCTTCCAAAGTACGAATTGCTTCAGGGAAGATTAAATCCGCACCAGCTTCAATATATGCATGAACTCGATCGATCGCTGATTCAACACCTTCATTTGCGATCGCATCTGTGCGAGCCATGATCTGAAAGTTGTCATCGGTACGAGCATCTACTGCGGCCTTAATGCGATCAACCATTTCTGCCTTTGAAACAATTTCCTTGTTTGGGCGGTGACCACAGCGCTTTGCACCAACCTGATCTTCAATGTGCATTGCGGCCGCTCCAGCTTTGATCAGATCCTTTACTGTGCGGCCGATATTAAAAGCCGAAGTACCGAACCCGGTATCTGCATCTACGAGCAGTGGGGTATTACAAACATTGGTAATGCGACGAACATCAGTTAATACATCTTCTAATGTTGTGATTCCAAGATCTGGAATTCCCATTGAGCCTGCTGCGACTCCGCCACCAGATAAATAGATTGCGCGAAATCCTGCGCGCTGAGCAAGCAAGGCGTGATTAGCGTTAATGGTTCCAATAATTTGAAGTGGGGATTCTTCAAGCAACGCCTTTTTAAAGGCTGCACCTGCGCTGGTTACGCTCACAGGTTGAGTGTAACTACCCGCAAGTACCTATCAAACTCCGTAAGTAGTTGAAGATTCAACTACATTGTTATACCCTGTCGCCATGGCTCAATTACCCGCGTTGTACATAGGCCATGGAGCGCCAATGCTGCTCGATGACGAGTTATGGACATCACAGTTAAAAAGTATCGCCGGGCAGATCGAAAAACCCACTGCGATCCTGATTGTGTCCGCCCATTGGGAATCAGCACCTGTCACCTTAAGTAGCCCCGTTGCAGGAACTCCCCTGGTGTATGACTTCGGTGGCTTTGCACAAAAGTTTTATGAAATGACATATAAGACTCCAGATGCAACAGAGCTCATGAATTTAGTTGCAGCGATGATGCCTGACAACGAACAAGTTTTTCAAAGTAATCGCGGCTTAGATCATGGTGCATGGGTTCCGCTAAAGGTGATGTACCCCAATGCGGATATTCCTGTTTTGCAGATGTCGATGCCAACTAGTGATCCCGGAAAGTTGATGGAACTTGGTCGTCGCTTGCAGCCACTGCGCGACATGGGTGTATTAATTATTGGTTCTGGATTTATGACTCATGGCCTGCCGTACTTGCGCGACTGGAGCACAACTGCCGTGGCACCAACTTGGTCCAGCGAGTTTGATACCTGGGCAGCAGAAGCTTTAGCAAAGGGCGATGTTGAAACACTTTCAAACTTCAAGAACGCTGCACCTGGAATGCCGTATGCACATCCAACGGTTGAACACTTCACACCATTATTTATAACCTTAGGTGCTGCTCAAAAAGCAGATGCCCCAGTTGAAACTTTGATCGATGGCTACTTTATGGGGCTATCGAAACGTTCAATTCTTGTTGCGTAAGTGAAGTAGTTCAATCGCAGCGATTGCGCTGTCGTATCCCTTATCTTCTTTACTGCCTTCGCGACCGCTACGTGCAATTGCTTGATCAAGATCGTTGCACATTAGGACGCCATAACCGATTGGTTTTCCGTACTTCAGTGATACATCAATAACACCTTGCGTTACACCTTGGCAGACATAATCAAAGTGTGGAGTTTCGCCCTTAAGAACTAAGCCCACTGCAACAACTGCATCAAAACCAGCCTCGAATGCGTACTGCGCAGCAAGTGGAATCTCAAAGGATCCAGGCACAAACTGCACATCGACCGTTGAAACCTGAGCTTCGGCAAAGGCACGCTGCGCCCCAGCGATGAGGTCATTACAAATATCTAGGTGCCAAGAAGAGCTGATAATCGCAACCTTTGCTTGTGGCAATGGCTTGATACCGATTGCTGGTGCATGTCCTGCCATTTACTTGCCTCCTCGTGTGTGGCCAAGTTTTTCTTCCTTGGTTGCTAGATACTTTTCATTAAATTTATTTGCTGCAACCGTTAGGTTGGCTTGAGTTACTTCAACCCCTGCATCGCGCAACGCCTGAACCTTGTTGGGGTTATTAGTCAGCAGGGTTAGCTCTTTCAGGCCCAAAGTTCTAATGATCGCAATCGCATCAGACCAATCTCGTGCATCGATCTCGTGACCCAAATGCAAATTGGCATCGATGGTATCCATGCCCTGATCCTGCAGTTGATACGCCTTAATCTTTTCAGTTAAGCCGATTCCACGACCCTCGTGATCACGTAGATAAACAATGTAGCCGTGGCCGTAATCTTGAATCATTGAAATAGATTTTTCTAATTGCTCGCCACAATCACAGCGCTGTGAATGCACAACATCGCCGGTAAAGCATTCACTATGAATACGAACCATCGGCACTGTGCCCGCATCGCCAAATGCAATTACTGCGTGTTCGCGCTGACGAAGTCCTGGGAAGGTTGCGATCTTCCAGCTGCCTGTGCGCAATGGAAGTTCAGCCCAGGCAAACTCAAAGGTCGCTGCAACGGAAGGAAGGACAGGTGCAACACCTTTGAGCTCTTGCACAGAGATCATTGGAATCGAGTGCTGTGCGGCAAATGCATCAAGTGATGCACCACGTGCCATTGATCCATCATCATTAACGATCTCTGACAACAAACACAAAGGCTGTGCGCCAACTAAATGAGAAAGTGCAACACCAGCTTCGGTATGTCCACCGCGTGCTGCTAATCCCCCAACATCTGCAATCAAAGGAAAGATGTGGCCTGGGCGGATGAAATCAGAGTGCGCTACAGCGCTATCGGACAAGGCACGCACCGTATTTGCGCGTTCTGTAGCGCTGACGCCAGTTGTGATTCCAACCTTGTAATCCACACTTACGGTAAATGCGGTCTTCTTTGAATCCTGGTTCTCTTCCACCATTAATGGCAAACGCAATGTGCGCGCACGCTCTGCAGTCATTGCTACACACAAAATTCCAGTTGTATGGCGCACCATGAACGCCACCTTTTCAGGTGTGGCCTTTTCAGCCAGCAACATCAAGTCGCCCTCATTTTCGCGATCTGCATCATCGGTCACAATGATCACATCACCATTTTTGTATGCATCTAACGCTTTCTGGAGGTTACTCATGACTTGTCTCCCTTGGCTAAAAGGCGTTCTACATACTTGGCAAGAACATCAACTTCGACGTTGATTAAATCCCCTGGCTTTTTTGTTGAAAGATTGGTGCGCTCTAAAGTTTCTGGAATCAGCCACACGGTAACTACATTGGTTGCATCATCGATGCTGCCCACTGTTAGCGAAACACCATCGAGGCAAATAGAACCTTGATTGACGATGTACTTTGAAAGATGCGCTGGCACGGTGAGATCAAACTGAGCCCACTTATCCCCCGTCGTTAATCCACCAACGGTTGCTACGCCATCAACATGACCCTGCACCATATGGCCGCCCATGCGCGCATTGAGCTGGGCTGCTAATTCGAGGTTTACGGGACTGCCTACAGCGATCTGTGAAAGCGAGGTTAATGACAAGGTTTGAACCATGACATCTGCGGTAAAGGCTGACCCGCTAACAGATGTAGCGGTTAAGCACACGCCATTTACTGCAACGGAATCACCTAGTTTGATTTCGGAAATTAACTGCGGTGCATCGATAGTAAAGACAGCAGAGCTTTCGCTCTTTGCGATCGCGGTTACGGTGCCTAATTCAGCTATTAGTCCTGTAAACATCACTCACCATTCCTAATGCGGTACACCGATTTAACATCGCCAGCTAGAACCTGGGTGCTGATGTGATCTAGACGCATTTGATTGCTTATTGTCGATGGGTAATCAAAGACAAAGAACTGCTTTCCAGATCCAAGCAGCGAAGGTGCTTGATACATGATTAATTCATCTAATAAACAGCCATCCAACATCGCGCTGCCTAGCGTTGGGCCGGCTTCAACAAATACATGGTTAACACCGAGTTCATTGAGTTTTTCAACTAGAAGATTGAGATCCTTTGATTTAACAACAACGGTCTGTGCGGCTGCATCAAATACTTGCGCATCTGCAGGTAGCTCTTGCTCTCCGCAAATGATGCGGATTGGGTTGTGTGTGTATCCAGCAAATTCGCCACGCGGAACCAAGTGTGGATCATCTGCCACAACGGTGTTGGTGCCTACCAAAATCGCATCTGCTTGACGGCGCAGCTGCTGCACATCGGCGCGGGATGTTTCATTGGTAATCCACTTTGATGTTCCATCAGTTGCAGCAACCTTTGCATCCAAAGTAGTTGCAACCTTCCAGGTAAAGAATGGGCGGTTCTTGGCAATCTTGGTGAGCCAGGCACGGTTTGAGTAAGCAGCTTCCATTTCTAAAACTCCGCTGATCACAGTAATTCCTGCTGCTCGCAAAGTATCTGCGCCACCTGCAGCAGCTGCATTGGGATCGCTAACCGCGTACACAACAGTTGTAATGCCCGCATCGATAATTGCTTGTGCACATGGACCGGTGGCACCTGTGTGATTACATGGTTCGAGGGTTACAACAATTGTTGAACCCTTTGCGCGATCCCCTGCTGCTTTAATCGCAACTACTTCGGCATGATCTGCGCTATTGATTCGGTCATGAAAACCTTCAGCGATTACCGCACCTGTCGCATCAATAATGACTGCGCCAACAATTGGATTGGGCGCTGTCTTTCCGAGTCCTTTTTCGGCAAGGGCAATGGCACGTTGCATCGCAACTGTGTAATCCATTGCAGTATTAATTTTCTGGCCCCCGACTCTAGATACGAGTTCTCGGGGTGGGTGCACCAGATTTTCCAGAAATGGAAAATGCACCATAAAGGTAGGCATGCGCCGACCCTTTGTTTGTTTTCTCTCATCCGGACTTTAACCGTCGGTCTCAGAGTTTCACTGAGTCAACCGATACCTGGCGGGTATCGGGTCGCGGACTTTAACCGCCGGTTCGAAATTACATCGACCCCGAAAACAACGTCGTAATTCTACTGCTGTCCTACCCATGCTGGTGACATGAAAAACCCCGCCTGCCGGATAGCGGGCGGGGTAATTCAAAGCCTATTTAGCGGCTAAATGCTGCCAAGTGGTTATATGAACCCTTAAGCAGGTTGTCCAAAGCAAGCTTCATATCTGCTGGCATTGAAACATTCATCATCTTCTTCAGGTCGCTGATATCAAGGTTTTCAATATCAACACCTACTTGGTAAGCGGCCAACACATCAGTTGAACCCTTAGCAATCAGCGCTGTGTACAGAGCCTGTAGCTCCTTGTCGCGGAATACGCCAGGTGCGCGTGTGATTGTTGGATTGAAAAAGTTGTATGTCTTGAGCAGGGCTGAGATTTGATCCATATGTGTCTGCTCAGATTTCACAATATTAGAAAACTTCTGGGTAGTTACATTTGCAGATAGGTATGCGTACACATCGCGCGCCAATTTTTCCTCTTCAACTAGGTACTGCAGTTGAAGCTTCTGTGCTGTTGTTGGACGTGTTGCTGCATTTGCCATTGGGGCAAAGCCAACCGCTGCAATTACGGCAACTGCTACAACCGCTTTCAAACTCTTTGCTCTCATGATCTGACCTGCTCTTCTTAAGGTGTTGTAGCAACTTATTTAGCTGCTTTTTCCTTATGACCACAACATACCCCTGGGGGTATGAGGGTCACCTGTAAACAAACTGTGCTTTATCTGAGAGAAATTCACTGAGCGTGTGCCACCACTCAAGCAAATAAAAACCCCGCCAATCGCAGTGATTGACGGGGTTTTTAACTAACTATTTTTTAGCTGCAACCAGATGTGTTTCCGCAACCTTCGCATACGAAGCATGCACCTGACATACGCATCTTCACTCCACATGTCATACATAGTGGTGCATCAGATTTGATTCCCATTGATTCAAGTAGATCAGATGATGATCCGATTGTTTGAGCAACTGGTGCTGCTTCAATCTTCACATCTGCTGGCTTACTTGGAGCAGCTACAGGAGCCGCCGCAACAACCGGAGCTGTCTGTGCTTTTGGGGTATCGGTTTCCTTTGCGATCTCTACGTACTCGCCGCCATTGTCTAGCGCTGCTGCGCGCTCTGCTGATGTGTATAGACCCATCGCTGAACGTGAATCAAATGGCAAGTAATCAAGTGCAAGGCGACGGAAGATGTAATCCATCATTGACTGCGCCATACGGATATCCGCATCATCAGTCATACCTGCTGGCTCGAAGCGCAAGTTTGTGAACTTCTCTACAAATGTTTCTAGTGGAACTCCGTACTGAAGTCCGATAGATACTGCGATTGAGAAGGCATCCATTACACCGGCAAGAGTTGAACCCTGCTTGCCAAGCTTCAAGAACACTTCACCAAGTGCGCCATCTGCGTAAGCACCAGCGGTCATGTAACCCTCTGCGCCACCTACTGCGAATGATGTTGTTGTTGCTGGACGAGACTTTGGAAGACGCTTGCGAACTGGAGTTGCTACAGCTTCTTCAACTTCAACAACCTTCTTCTTTGCCTTTCCATCAGACAAAGGCTGACCAACCTTGCAGTTGTCACGGTAAACCGCGAGCGCCTTAATTCCTAGCTTCCATCCCTGGAAGTACACATCTTCAACCTCTTCAACAGTTGCATCCTCTGGGAGGTTAACTGTCTTTGAGATCGCACCTGAAAGGAATGGCTGGCATGCAGCCATCATGCGTACGTGACCCATTGGAGCGATTGAACGTGCACCAAGTGCGCAATCAAATACGTCGTAGTGCTCGAGCTTTAGCCCTGGAGCATCAATGACATGTCCGTTTGCTGCGATGAACTCAACGATCGCTTCGATTGTCTCTTCGGCATATCCAAGCTTGCGAAGTGCTGCTGGGACTGTCTGGTTAACGATCTGCATAGATCCGCCACCGACAAGCTTCTTGAACTTAACCAATGAGAAGTCAGGCTCGATACCAGTTGTATCGCAATCCATCATCAAACCGATTGTTCCTGTTGGAGCAAGAACTGAGATCTGCGCGTTGCGCCATCCGTTCTTGTCGCCTGTTGAAAGACATGCATCCCACGCCTTGTTTGCTTCTGTCCATACATCGCGGTCAAGAGTTGTCTCTGACTTTGCAGATGATGATGCAGATGCATGCTTGCGCATAACACGTGCGTGTGGCTTAGCGTTTTGTGCAAAGCCTGCGTATGGTCCAACGATTCCAGCTAGTTCTGCTGAACGCTTGTAGGTAATACCTGACATCAATGATGTGATCGCACCAGCAAGAGCGCGTCCACCTTCTGAGTCATAAGCAAGACCTGATGCCATAAGAAGTGCACCAAGGTTTGCGTATCCGATACCTAGCTGACGGTAAGCCTTTGTTGTGTCACCGATCGCCTCTGTTGGGAAATCAGCGAAGCAGATTGAAATGTCCATCGCAGTGATGATCATTTCTGCAGCCTTACCAAATGTCTTTGCATCAAATGAACCATCAGCCTTGAGGAACTTCATCAAGTTAAGTGAAGCCAAGTTACATGATGAGTTATCGAGTGACATGTACTCAGAGCAAGGGTTAGACGCATTGATGCGACCTGACTCTGGGTTTGTGTGCCAATCATTGATGGTGTCGTCGTACTGGATTCCAGGATCAGCACATGCCCATGCAGCTTCTGCCATCTTGCGGAAGAGCTTCTTTGCATCTGTTGTCTCGATTACTTCGCCAGTTGAGCGAGCCTTAAGACCGAACTCTGTGCCGTTCTCGTATGCGCGCATGAACTCATCTGAAACACGGACTGAGTTGTTAGCGTTCTGATACTGAACAGAGATGATGTCCTTGCCACCAAGGTCCATATCGAAGCCAGCATCGCGGAGTGCGCGAATCTTGTCTTCTTCTGAAACCTTTGTCTCGATGAATTCTTCGATATCTGGGTGATCGACATCTAGAACAACCATCTTTGCAGCGCGACGGGTTGCGCCACCAGATTTGATTGTTCCTGCAGATGCATCAGCACCACGCATAAATGAAACAGGACCAGAAGCTGTTCCACCTGACTTAAGAAGTTCCTTTGATGAACGAATACGTGAAAGGTTAAGACCGGCACCAGAACCGCCCTTAAAGATCATTCCTTCTTCGCGGTACCAGTTAAGGATTGAATCCATTGTGTCGTCAACAGACAAGATGAAGCATGCAGAAACCTGCTGAGGTGCTGCTGTTCCAACGTTGAACCACACTGGTGAGTTGAATGAGAAGATCTGGTGCAAGAGCATATGTGTGAGCTCGTGCTCGAAAATTGTTGCATCCGCGTCAGTTGCGAAGTAACCGTTCTCGCGGCCAGCCTTTACATATGTAAGGACTACGCGATCGATTACCTGCTTCAAAGACCACTCGCGGTTTTCAGCACCTAGTGCTCCACGGAAGTACTTTGTTGTAACGATTGTTGATGCGTTTACTGACCAAGTATCTGGATACTCAACTCCGCGTTGCTCAAAAACAGTCTCGCCCGTTTTCCAATTCTGCTGCACCACATCGCGACGTTCCCATTTTGCTTCATCGTATGGGTGTACGCCTTCCTTTGTGTAGATGCGTTCGATCGTCAAGCCCTTACCCTTAAGAGTGTTGTGGGCCTTGATTTTCGCTGGTCGGTTGATGACCGTCTCTGACATGTGTATTTCCCCGTCTTCTAGTTGCTGCTCAAATTTAATTTTCTTGCTTTTTTATTTTTTCTTTTTTACTGCTTATTTATTGCGTGCTTGTACTACTTTTTTCTTTACTGATTGATTCTGAAGCAATTGGGGAATTGCTTGAAGGCAGAGCGCGGAGAAGAGCGATCTCACCTTCGAAATCTTCAAGGGAGGCAAAGTTACGGTACACAGAGGCATAACGTAAGTAAGCGACCTCATCGAGCTCGCGGAGTGGCGCAAGGATTGCCATGCCCACCTCTTGAGCTTCGATCTCTGCCTGACCTGTGCGGCGAAGGGTCTCTTCTACGCGCTGAGCAAGCAAAACTAAATCGTCCTCGTTGACGGGACGTCCCTGGCAGGCTTTACGTACGCCAACCAAGACCTTCTCGCGGCTGAAAGGCTCTGTGGCCCCGCTGCGCTTAATAATGTTAAGAAGTGAGAGCTCCTGAGTTGAGAATCGCTGGCCGCACTGGGGGCACTCGCGACGACGGCGGATTGCTGTGCCATCTTCAACGGGACGGGAGTCCACAACGCGTGAATCTTCATTGCGACAGAATGGGCAATTCATCTCGGCGTGTCCTCCAATCAATGCTCGATATTTATAACTTCGGGTGTAAAGGGCTTTTTGGGCCGGATTGCGAAACTTACCGTAAAACCACTACTTATGGAAGTTTTTCTCCGACTGACCCCTACATCTTGTGTTAACTATAAAGCATTTCTTGAGACTCTGCCTGTTGAGTATGCATTTACCCCGCTATGAGCGTGTCGCAGTTACTTCACAGGGATACGAAGCTTCTGACCTGCCTGTAGATCTACACCCTTGAGGTTGTTCGCCTCGCGAATATCGTTAACCAAGCCCTGCACATCCCCCGATGCATACGCCGCTGCTACAGACCACAGGGTCTCGCCAGGGGCTACAACCACGATCTCGTATGAAGGCGCTGTGCTTGCCTCGACCTGTCCGGCCCCGGACTGAGAAGCAAAGCCAGCTGCCATCAAAACGGTCAGCGAGAGAACAAAGAGAGTGCGAGCTAGACGACCACGGCGATTCAATCGACCGGACGGATTGGCTGAAAAGCCCTGATTTACAATGCTTTTTCCACTTGTTGTTGAACCAAATGAATTGATTGTTAGTGCGCTCATTGTCTTTTCTCCTGCTGTCTTACCTTGGGGAAGGTGTTCGAACAACTGTTCGAATAAGACAATTAAACACCCCACCACTGACAAGTGCAACATTTTTTCGAACAGGTGTTTGAATTTTTTCCCAAGCTGTGTCACTCTTTACTCATGGCAAAAGTTACTGAACTTCCCGATAGCCCAGAAGGCCCACACGGCCTTACAGCCCGCCAGCTCAAGATCCTTGGCGCGATCAAGGATGCCCTTGAGACCAACGGCTATCCCCCTTCAATGCGAGAGATCGGCGTCGTAGCCGGCCTGACCTCCCCAGCCTCGGTCAAGTATCAGCTGGAAGCCCTTGAAAAGA
>ERZ1034363.1321-NODE-1321-length-14362-cov-5.736297_pt1 | contig 14362 bp, 12 predicted proteins | sample MGYA00520616_ERZ1034363 | MGnify/ENA primary metagenome ERZ1034363 (study PRJEB33736, sample SAMEA104284506) | Azolla filiculoides | biome: Urban; feature: Water surface; material: Ditch water | place: Netherlands | collected 2015-10-28 | depth 0-0.1 m ...
AGCTCATGCCGGCGCAGCCGACGTGGCGCCGCAAAGCGGCGGCCGAAACTAAAAAAGGAGGCTTGCGCCTCCTTTTTTTAATTACGCTTTCGCTCAGGCGCCGAGCTGTGCCTTGGCCTGTGCGGCCAGAGCAGCAAATGCCGGCTGATCGAAAACAGCCAGATCGGCCAGAACCTTGCGGTCAACTTCAATATTGGCCTTCTTCAGACCATTCATGAAGGTGCTGTACTTCATGCCCAGCTCGCGAGCTGCTGCATTGATACGGGCAATCCACAGTGCGCGGAACTGACGCTTGCGTTGACGACGGTCACGATACTGGTATTGACCAGCCTTCATTACCGCCTGTTTGGCAACACGATATACGTTCTTGCGACGACCACGGTAACCCTTGGCCTGAACGAGAATCTTCTTGTGACGCGCGCGCGCCGTTACACCACGTTTAACTCTAGGCATCTCTTATCTCCTTATGCGTAGGGCATCATGGCGCGAACGGATGCTGAATCGCTCGCATTGACAGTAACGGTACCGCGCAAATGGCGCTTAACCTTGGTGGTCTTCTTGGTCAGAATGTGACGCTTGAAGGCTTGACCGCGCTTGATGGTGCCACCAGCGCGGATCGAGAAACGCTTTTTGGCGCTGCTCTTGGTCTTCATTTTGGGCATTTAGATGCTCCTTAATGACATGCCGTCAGGTGATTCCCCACGGGAATGCTTTGACTACCCGAAAGCACTTATAACTACGGTGCTACTACTTCTTCTTGGCCGGGGCGATGATCATGATCATCTGACGGCCTTCCATCTTCGGCATCTGCTCGACCTGGCCAACGGCCTCGAGATCTGCCTTGATTCTTTCCAGCTGACGCATCCCGAATTCCTGATGCGACATTTCGCGACCCCGGAAGCGCAAAGTCACTTTGACCTTGTCTTCTTCTTCCAGGAAACGCGTCATATTCCTGAGCTTGATCTGGTAATCGTTTTCGTCCGTACCCGGGCGCAACTTGATTTCCTTGACCTGTACCTGTTTCTGCTTCAGCTTGGCTTCATGCGCCCGCTTCTGCTCCTGGTACTTGAACTTGCCATAGTCCATGATGCGGCAAACCGGGGGAGTTGCTGTCGGGGCGATCTCAACCAGATCGACGCCAGCTTCTTCAGCCAATTGCAAGGCAGCGCGGACATTCATGATGCCAAGCTGCTCACCTTCCACACCCTGGAGACGAATCTCCGGTACTGTAATTTCTTCGTTTAGGCGATGCGCCTTGTTCTGAGCTATGGTGAAACCCCCGAAAACAACAATAATTAAGCCGTGCCACTACGCGCTGCGACTTCTTCCTGAAGTCGCTTGATCAGGGCATCTACGGACATTTGTCCGAGATCCTGACCACCGCGTGTTCGCACGGCCACCAGTCCTTCCGCTTTTTCCTTGTCGCCCACAACGAGCTGATAAGGTAGTCGGTTCAAGCTATGTTCCCTGATTTTATAGGTTATTTTCTCATTGCGCAAATCCGCATCGACCCGAAAGCCTGCCTGGTGTAGCTTTTGCGCGACCTCAGCAGCATAATCAGCCTGCTTTTCAGAGATATTGAGCACAATCGCCTGCGCTGGCGCCAGCCACAATGGCAGCGCACCGGAGAAGTTCTCGATCAGAATGCCAATGAAGCGCTCCAGTGAACCAAGAATGGCGCGATGCAGCATCACCGGCACTTTGCGCGTATCGTCGGCACCGACATATTCAGCACCCAAGCGACCCGGCATCGAGAAATCGACCTGCATGGTGCCGCACTGCCAGGAACGGCCAATGGCGTCCTTGATGTGGAATTCGATCTTGGGGCCGTAGAAAGCGCCCTCGCCCGGTAGCTCAGTCCATTCCAGACCGGAGGCACTCAGACCCGCACGCAGAGCGGCTTCGGCTTTGTCCCAGATTTCGTCGGAACCAACGCGGCCTTCTGGACGCAGTGCCAGCTTAACGGCCACCTCGTTAAAACCGAAATCGGCATACACCTGCTTCACCAGCGCATTGAACGCCGTGACTTCGGCTTCGATCTGGTCTTCGGTACAGAACACATGGCCGTCATCCTGCACGAAACCTCGCACACGCATCAAGCCATGCAAAGCACCCGATGACTCATTGCGGTGACAGGAGCCGAATTCGCCGTAGCGCAGCGGCAAATCACGGTACGAACGCAGACCCGCGTTAAATACCTGCACGTGACCCGGGCAATTCATCGGCTTTAGCGCGTAGTGACGCTTTTCCGACTCGGTCGTGAACATGTTCTCGTGATAATGATCCCAATGACCGGATTTTTCCCACAGGGAGCGGTCCAGAATCTGCGGGCAACGCACTTCCTGGTAACCATTGTCGCGATAGACGCGGCGCATGTACTGCTCCACTTCCTGCCAGACAGCCCAGCCCTTGGGGTGCCAGAATACGAGGCCAGGCGCTTCGTCCTGCATGTGAAACAGATCCAGTGAGCGGCCCAGACGGCGGTGGTCACGCTTCTCGGCCTCTTCCAACATGTGGAGGTAGCCTTCCAGCTCTTCCTTCTTGGCGAAGGCCGTGCCGTACACACGCTGCAGCTGTTCGTTCTTAGGGTCACCGCGCCAGTAGGCACCGGCAATCTTCATCAGTTTGAAGTGCTTGAGCTTACCGGTCGACGGTACGTGCGGGCCGCGGCAAAGGTCGATGAAGTCGCCTTCGCGGTACAACGACACGTCCTGATCCTGCGGAATTGCCGCAATCAGCTCAGCCTTGTAGCGCTCGCCCTGCCCTTCGAAGAACTTCACGGCATCATCACGCGACCAGACTTCACGGGTAACCGGAATGTCCTTTTTGGCCAACTCAGCCATACGCTTTTCAATGGCAGCCAGATCTTCCGGCGTAAATGGGCGCGAGTAGGCGAAATCGTAATAAAACCCGTTTTCAACGGTTGGCCCGATGGTCACCTGAGCATCCGGGTAGAGCTCTTTCACGGCATAGGCCAACAAATGCGCGGTGGAGTGACGGATCAGATCCAGCCCTTCCGGGTCTTTATCCGTAATGATGGCCAGTGGCGAATCGGTTTCAATCACGTAGCTGGTATCCACCAACTTATCGTCAATGCGGCCACCCAAAGCGGCGCGAGCAAGGCCTGCGCCAATACTGGCAGCAACATCCAGCACGCTTACCGGCTGGGGATATTCACGCTTGGAACCGTCAGGCAAGGTAATGACTGGCATCTTGGACTCGCGAACAAAAAGAAGACAACAAAAAAGCCAGAGTAGCTAGCCGGGGTCGCGTTGATTGCGATATTCGGCGAATCTGACTCTGGCTTTCAGTTCTGAATTCGTTGGTAGGCGCGATTGGACTCGAACCAACGACCCCCACCATGTCAAGGTGGTGCTCTAACCAGCTGAGCTACGCGCCTACTGCAAGGAGCAGGACTATACCGATATCCAGGCTTTTTTGCAAGATGCCCGCGTGCGGTAACTTAACTGGCAACCAATGTCAGCTTTGCCACCCCCAAGCCCAGCCAGATCAATAACAGCAAAATAAAAATCACTGCATCTTTTACCGCGCCAGAGACAGTTGGCATAAGCCTATCGCTACACGCACGCACCGGCTTCAACAGAAAATCGAACATACGGATCACTGCGTTATCTGCGCCATAACGGCCAGCAAGTAGCAGTAAGGCCGCACGCCCGATCAAAAGCCAGAGCACCAACTCCAGGAGCCCACGGATCGCTACGATAAACGCGAGCTCACTCATTGTTCATCAACACCGAACTGACGATCCAACCGGTTCATCAGAAAGGCATACAAACCAATCAGCACAATATAAACGATCAACGCGCCTTGAGCGGCCATGAAATAACCCAGAGGCAAGCCAAGGAATGTGAACTGATTCAGCGCTGCTGAAAAGAAAGTCGCCACGAACGTCACGAGAAACCACACAACGAGCAAAATCCCCGTGAACCAGAGCGTTTTCTGCCAGTAGCGTTTTTGCTGCAGGCGTAATGGTGTCAAATCAGACATCCGTCCCCCTCCCTGACATTTCTGCCCGGTTGTACAGAATTCGCGGATAACGCAAACGTTCAATAAATTGCTGGCTTTCCGGCCCGGGCGGTTTAGTAAAGAGGCTAATGATGACATTCGTCACAAAACCAACGGGAACCCCATAGATACCCGCCGCAGCCGCATCGATCCCGAACCAGGGGTGCATGCCGATCCCATACCAACCTAACAAGGGGATGCTGTCGAACTTCACCCGTGCAATATAAAACACGGTCACGGCCAGGCCTGCAATCATCCCAGCCAACGCCCCTGCCCGATTGGCGCGCGGCCAGAACACACCGAGCACCAAGGCTGGAAACAGTGCTGCACCGGCAATTGAGAATGCCCAGGCGACCATATCCACAATAGATGCCGGCCTTTGCACCGCAATAGATGCCGCAAGAATGGCCACAGCTACCATCACCGATTTGGAAACAATCAGTCGCCATGAAGAAGATGCATCCGGCCGGAGCATTTTGAAGTAAATATCATGTGACAACGCAGAGGTAATGGACAGCAACAAACCTTCCGCTGTCGAAAGTGCCGCAGCCAAACCGCCTGCGGCAACCATTCCGGATATTACATAGGGTAACCCCGCAATTTCGGGCGTTGCCAGAACAATGACATCCGGATTAATCGTTAATTCTGCCCACTGCAACAGATGGTCATTATTAATATCAACAACAGAGACCAGTCCGATCTTGGTCCAGGCATTCACCCATGCCGGCAAAGACTCTAGCGGCACACCAATCGTGTGCTGCAACACTTCTAACTTGACAAAAACTGCATAGGCCGGTGCCAACAAATAGACGAGCGCCACAAAAAACAACGACCAGAAGACTGATCGACGTGCCTGACTCACGCTAGCGATGCTGTAATAACGCATCAGCAGATGGGGTAACGATGCCGTACCAATGGTTAAGCAAAAAATAAGCGCCAGAAAGTTGGCACGGCTTTGGCCGTCATCAGGCAATGCAAAAGGTTCTGTATCAGAGACCGGCATTGCCGAACGATGCAATGCATCCTTTAAATCATTGCGCCATTTCGCGTGTGCCAATTGCGGTGTTGCCGGAAGTGCTCGACGTTCCCGTTCCAATAAAACAATATCGCGTACCGATGCGCCTGATGACTTCATCTTTTCGATCTGATCGCCCATGCGTTTACGTTCTTCAACCAGCGATCCCGGCAGATTGTCTATTTGCTGCTCGAGTCGCTTCGCACGTTCTGCATAAATAGCACGCACCGCCACCTCTTCAGGGCGATTAAATACCTCGTGTTCAACCTCGAGGAGTTGATGCATAGCCTTGGCATAGAGCACCGGTGGTGCAGGAATCCCGGTACGATCAAAGGACAAAATCGTAATCGGTGTAATGTAAGCGATCAGCAAAATCACGTATTGCGCTGCCTGAGCATGCAACAGTGCACGCATACCCCCTAGAAAACTACATACAAGCACACCGGCCAAACCTAGATAAACACCAATTTCAAATTGCAAGGTAATAAACCGGCTTGTAATGAGCCCTACGCCATAAACCTGAGCCACTACATAAACCAGCGATGCAAGAATTACTGCCACGGCACCAACCAATCGAATTGCATGCCCACCGTATCGCGTTGCTAAAAAGTCTGGCAAAGTAAACTGTCCAAACTTTCTTAAATACGGTGCCATTAACAACGCAAGTAGTACATAGCCACCCGTCCACCCAATCACAAAAGCCAGGCCCTGGTAACCCGATTGATAAAGTGCACCGGCCAAGCCAATGAAAGAAGCCGCGGAGAGCCAGTCTGTTCCTGATGACATCCCGGAGTACACAGCGGGTACACGGCGACCAGCCACAAAATACTCGGCGATATCTGATGTCCGTGTAAATAGTCCTACAAGCGAAAACACCAAGAGCGTCAAAAACAGAAAGACGTACCCGATCCAGCGTTGGCTCATGCCACGCTGCTCCAACCACGCAAGCACAAGCACCGTAAGCGTAAAACCCACAGCGAAAAGCACCACAAAAAGTGCAGGGCCGTATTCGCCGAGAATTAGCCTCAGACGATTGGACATCAAATGCTCGTCATATCTGGTAGGTTAGTTTTAACCGTTGCTGTAAACGTTTGGCCTGTTTCAGACCTTCACGTAGCACAGCCTCATCATAGGTGCTTAATTCATCCGGATGCAGATGGTTATCAGGAGTTTTTCCGGTATCGATCGCAAGATGCTGATGTGTCAAACGCAAACGCTGCAGCTCGGACATTGCCTGTAAAGCCGCTGAAACATCCAGCTTTGACATACCAAATTTTTCACCCGCTTCCATGAAACGAGTACGTGTGCTCGCAGACGCAACGCCGTGGGCTAGACCAATAATGCGGGCAACATCCACAAAAATCCGGATGCCATACTTTTTAATATCAACGAACTTCTCTTTGCCGTCCTTCTCCATGACCACATCACCGGTAAATCCAATCGGCGGTTCGGCCGCTAGCGCATTAGTCGCCATCAGCCTCAGGAAGGTTTCGGCATTGGGTGCCCACTTTGACAACATGTCTCGCAATGGGGCAACCAGAGAAAAATCACCATACAGCGGACGAACGTCAAAGAAGATCGAGGCGTTCAACAAGGCCGATGGTTCAGGCTTGTGTATCCAATCAAAGAACAGACCCTTCCATTCATCTTCCGAACGGCACCAGGCCGGGTTACCCGCCATGATGTCGCCGGAACACAGGGTAAAACCACATTCCGCTAATCGCTGATTGACCTTTTGTGCAAACGGCAGAAAAACATTACGGAGCAGCGTTGCTTCATGTTCATCCGACGCGGAAAAAATCAGCCCATTATCCTGATCGGTTACCAGGGTTTGCTCATGACGGCCTTCCGAGCCCAGACTGATCCAGCACCAATTGGCTGCAGGTAAGCGTGCTTCGTCTGCTGTCAGCGCAACAACCCTTGCAGCGAGGCAGTCATTAAGCCAGGAAATACCATACGTCGTGAGCGAACCACTCAAACCTGAACTCAAGAATGATTCATCAATATGTCGTGCTTCTTCAGCATAAACGACTAAGGTCTCGAAACTATCAACCTCTTCAATTTTTCTAGCGAGTTCCTGCGCGCGATTTACAGAAAAGCTGTTTTCACCAAACTGATTCATATCAATACTTCACTTGTGCAAAATAAGTTTTCTGTGATGCATCTAATGCCTGGCGCAAAGTAACAATACCTTGCTCGGCCAGCGCCGGCAGAAGTCGCATAAAGACCTGTGCCGTTGCAGTGGCATCTGCCAGCGCATTGTGACGCTGTTCCATCTGTATGCCTAAACGCTGCATAATGGCTTCCAGACTATGGCTTTGCTGGTTCGGATGCGCCACCGCAGAAAGCAGCAAGGTATCTAGAACCGGTTGGTCGAAACGCAAACCCAGAGAGGATTCTTTCAATTCCAGGAAGCGCATATCAAATGCCACGTTATGACCCACCAAAACGGTATCCGCACAGAAATCATGAAACGCCGGCAATACAAGATCGATCGTAGGCTGCCCGAGCAACATGCTGTCTGTAATACCATGAATCGCCATGCTGGCCGCTTTTAGCTGGCAACGCGGATCCACCAGCTGATCAAAGTTTTCCTGATGTAACAACCGGCCATTCACGATACGCAGGGCACCGATCTGAATGATTTCATCACCATTGGCAGGCTCTAGCCCCGTTGTCTCCGTGTCAAAAACCGTATAAACAAGGTTGGATAGAGGCTGATCAAGATCTACCTGACCCATCGGACGATCAAATAAATCAAAATCGTAATACTCTGGACGATCACTGGATGGTTCACGATCAATTTTCGCCAATAGATCCTGGTCTGGCTTAGCCTTCGGCAGCAACAACCGAATTGAGGCCTGGGAAGTTGTGCGTTGACGCTGATACCAGATCTCACCTGCGTGCCTATCAAGCACCTCACGCAAGGTGGGTGGGTTTACCCCATGATCTTCACGCATGGGATCAATTTCCCATGACAATACGGTTTCCGAAGACATCGACAATCCAGTCCACAGCAAATCAATGTGAACAAACTTCTCATCTGACCCCAGCTTCAACGCAAATGAGCGGACATCGCCCGCCTCTGTAATTTTACTCGCCAAGTAGGCCATCGCACTGACCAGCGAGAAGCTATCGGCACGAATCCACAGGGGTTCTACAGCGCTTGTATTCACATCAACCGGCAGCTTCAAACGCTCTTGGACGCGCCGCCCGGCCGCTTCAATCACGTCTGCAGCAAGCATATCGTCCAGCGGCCAGTGCTGACGCAAGGTATCAGCAAGCAGCGTTAGCGTATTATCAAGACGCTGACTCATACGGGTGACTTCGGATGCCAGAACACCAACAAAACGATCCCTGTCTTCAGTTCCCATATCCGGATTATCTGCCAGCATTTCTACAGCAGCACGCAAAGTGCCCAACGAAGACCGACTACCTTCGGTAAGATCACCCAACGCAGCATCTCTGCGCGCCTCTTGCTCGAGTAATCGGGTAATGTTTTCGATTAGCAAGATGTAACCCGAGGCAACCTGAACGTCCTGACTGTCGAGTCGGTTGCGCAAAACCGGGGCAATTTGTACACGAATCAGCTGGCCATTGTCTGTGGTGGTCACAAAATTGGCTACTGGGTGACGATTACCCCGTTCAAGTTGAATTCGGATCGTATCCCTTGCGTAATCAACCTGACTTGTTTCCAGAATGGAAGTGATCGAACGGCCCAGACCAATCAATGCACCGCTGGATACCGATGTTGGCCCCTTCGCCAGGGACTCAAACATATATCGCGCTCGGTTGTTATATAGCAAGATCCGTCCATCAAGATTGCTTACTACGACTGCCTGAGCCAGTTCCGACATCAGCGCAGCCAAACGGTTTTTTTCTTCTTCGACGTTGGCCTTTGCCTTTGCAACCTGGCTTTCCACATCATCAATGTAGGCATCACGTTGTGTTGCCAGATCATTAATTGCGCGGACCAATTCGCGTAACTCTGGTGGACCCTCTTCTGTGATACGAAATGATCGGTTTGAACCAAGCATCAGCCGGAGCTCTTCAACCATCGCCGCCATACCCGTAACGTAGCGGTTAAATAACCGGCGTATCAGAATCAACCCCACCAGAAATCCACTGGCTGTAAGCATACCGCCCAGAGGAACTTGCGGTAAGAGATGCTGCACCAGAACTTCCCGCATTCCCGGTGATGCACCTAACCAGATTAGTACTGATGTAAGCAAAAAAGGGCCCGTCATCAGTAGCCCCAGAACGCCTACAGCAAGGACAAAGCGCCACTTAGCAGTCAAATCACGTAAAAACATCAAAGCACCTTCAAACTTCTAAAATAACGAGGCCTGCACTAGCATCAAGCCGCAAGAATTTCTCTGATCTTTGCAACCAGATCTTTTGTAGAGAATGGCTTAAGCATGTAGGCGTCTGCGCCCAAGGCCAGACCTTTAGCCTGTTCTGTTTCTCGCCCTTTAGCCGTCAGCATGATGATACGAGGCTGCTTCAGTGCAGTATCAGCGCGCAGGATTTCACAGACTTCGAATCCGGATTTCTTCGGCATCATCACATCAAGCAACATCAGATCAGGCATAAAGCTACGCACTTTATCCAGCGCCACATCCCCGTCTCCGGCTGTTTCCGTTGCGAACCCTTCTTTCTTCAATAGAAACTCCAGAGACATCACGATGTTCGGTTCATCATCAACAATTAGAATTTTGTGTGTCATTACCATTTTCCCCCAACTAAATTGCTACTGAATCGCCTGCGCATCGGCGGCAGCCAATGGCAGGGAAAATATAAATGTGGAACCTGTTTCACCCGGATGCCCTTGGACAACCTCATCTTGCGATAGGCTTTCAACCCACAGTCTGCCACCAAAATGCTCCACGATCTCCCGACTAATCGGCAAGCCTAAACCAGTCCCCTGCGGTTTATCAGTCATGGTGTTACCGCCCTGCCGAAAGCGTTCAAAAATAATGCCTTGGTAGGCCTCTGGAATGCCAGGTCCATTATCTTTAACAGCGACTCGAGCATAGCCTTGGTCATGGCTCAATGACAGTCTTATCAAACCGGCAACGGATGGCACAAACTTCACGGCGTTAGACAACAGATTGATCACAACTTGCTTCAAGCGGTCTCGATCGACGTCCACCCAAACTGGTTGTTGATCTTCTGGCAGTTCCAATTCAAATACCGTGCCTTTATCTCTGAACAACTGGCCCACTGATTCTGCAGTCGTGGTCAATAGCGGGCTTAGATCAATTCGCTCCACTTCCCAATCAACACGACCAGATTCAAGTTTTGCAAAATCTAGAATCTGGTTAATAAGGCGTGTCAGACGTTCAGCCTCACCGACGATAATACCCAGAAACTTAGTCCGATCCTCGGCTGTCATTTCAGGATCATCATGCAGCATCTCCGAAAAAGCACGAATCGAAGTCAACGGTGTGCGTAATTCATGCGTCACAGTCGACATAAAATCATCTTTGAGCCGATCCACTTCCATCAGTTTTTCATTGGCCTGACGCAGTTCCCGGGTAGCGGCTTCCAGTTCGTTGGATTTGCGCTCAAGCTCTTTAGAGTGCGCTCGGACTTGCGATGCCTCGTCAAGAATATTCAGCACCTCATCAAGACCCAGCTCTTCTTCCTGAACTACGGAGCTAACCATCACATGCGCGCTAGCAGAACCAATCGCACCCGCCAACTGTGATTCTGAAAAGACAACAAAATCGGCATCAGCTTCCAGATTGCTGACTTTGCCAAGACCTCGGCTCTTGGCATAACGCTGCAAGCGGCTTTGCGCCTGCTTAGGCCCCAGAAAACGCTTCAGCAACTCAATCAGGGCATCCGCCGAGGCTGTCCCGCGCCAGACACGCGAGGTAAGCGCACTACTCGTGTTGATATTCACAAACTGATTCGCAGTCGCGACCTCGCCAGGATCTTGTCGGGTCATGATGGATACCGCAAAGTAGGCACCGACGTTGACAAACATGCTCCAGAAGAGTGTGTGAGCTATCGGATCTAAAGACGTTAAACCTAATAACCCATGTGCTGCCAGCAGCGAAATCCCGAATGGGCCATCGGTAATAAATCCACTATCCATCCAGCCTGATCGTGCAAACGATGGTAGCAAAGCCGTATACAACCAGACGGCAAAACCCAATACCAACCCCGCCAACGCCCCCTGACGATTGCCATCTTTCCAATACATACCACCTAGCAGAGACGGTGCAAACTGCGCCACCGCCAAGAAGGAAATTAAACCAATCGATACCAGTGCATAAGCCTCGCCCGCACCACGGAAATACAAATAACCGAGCAGCAACAGAAACACGATTGTCAGTCGGCGAATCAGCATGATCAAGCCACTGACATCTTTGCGTCGCGAGAATTCCGAATCACGCCGCAACAGGAAGGGCACGACGAGATCGTTAGACACCATGGTGGCCAAAGCAATCGTTTCTACGATGACCATACCAGTTGCCGCAGAAAGGCCGCCAAGAAATGCCAGTAAGGCCATAGCTGAATTGCCTTGTGCCAGCGGTAGCGTTAGCACTAACGTATCTGCCACGAAGGGTTGACCCTGATAATGCAGCATGCCAGCTAGTGCAATAGGCATCACGAACAGATTAATCAGCAAAAGATAGAGCGGAAAGAGCCAGACTGCACGGCGCATATGATTTGGATCAACGTTTTCGACGACAGTGATCTGAAACTGCCGGGGTAACATCAGAATCGCCAATCCGGATAAGACCGTCATAGAGAACCAATTGCTGTAATTGACCGAGTCGGGTTGTAAGAGCGTCGAAATTTTAGGTATCGCCTCTGCCCGCGCGAAAATATCGCCCAATCCATCATTCAGAAACCAGACCACATAGATTCCCACCGCCATAAAGGCGATGAGTTTGAACAGCGATTCAAAGGCCACAGCTAACACCATGCCCTCGTGGCGTTCGGTGACATCCAAATGGCGCGTACCAAAAACAATCGTAAAAGCCGCCAGAATGATCGCGATAATTGCGGTGGAATCCGGCATGAAGGCCAACGCTTCCAGCGCATCCGGAATGAGTGCTTCCGGGTCGTCGGGAAACAGAATCTTCAAGCTGTAGGAAATGGCTTTGAGCTGCAAGGCGATATACGGAATGATGCCGATCACCGCAATAATCGTCACCAGACCCGCCAGTAGCTGACTCTTGCCATAACGTGCCGAGATAAAGTCGGCAATAGAAGTGAGACGCAGCGTTTTGCTGATGCGGATCATCTTGAGGATGACTACCGCAAACAGGAACATAATCGTAGGACCCAGATAGATCGTCAGAAAGCTAAAGCCTCCAGTCGTGGCCCGCCCGACACTGCCGTAGAACGTCCATGAGGTGCAATAAACCGCAATACCCAGTGCGTAGACTGTGGCGCTCATTACCGAGCGACCTGTATCTGCCCGCCGATCGCCGAACCGGGCAATAGCGAACAACGCACCCAAATAGGCAAAGGTCAGCAGTCCGACCAGCCATGAGTCGATCATAACTTCGTCCGATCCTGGCGTTGTTGTCCATAGGGCGCATGGCGAATCGATGGCTCTGCAGCCCATCGTGCCAAAAGAATCACCACTAACCACGCACCAAACAAACCGATGTAGAGCACGGGTATCGACATCACGTGACCACGGTAGAGCGAAAGAATCGGGAAATTAAAAGCAAGCACAGCAAGCGAGCCAACAATGGCTAGCCTGGGTACACTTTTCTGTATCCCCTTGGGCATGCTTTCACTCCTTTCGAACACGTAAAGAGAAAAACCGGCGCAGAATCTACGCCGGTTTCTCTGTCATACATTGGCCGACTTCTATTGATCGGCTCAGGTTTCCGGCTACAACCGGCGTCGCACACCACCCTCCTCCGAATGATCGCGACTGGAGCGCCGCAAGCGGCGCTCCGGATTTCCCCTTTAACCCTTGAGTTGGTCAAGGATATGCGGGTTTTCCAGCGTCGAGGTATCTTGCGTAACTTCTTCACCCTTAGCCAGCGAGCGAAGCAGACGACGCATGATCTTGCCAGAGCGAGTCTTAGGCAGGTTGTCACCAAAGCGGATGTCTTTAGGCTTGGCAATCGGACCGATTTCCTTACCAACGAAGTCAGACAGTTCTTTAATGATCCGTTTAGCATCGTCGCCGGTCGGGCGGGCGCCCTTCAGCACGACGAAGGCCACGATGGCTTCACCGGTCAGATCATCTGGACGACCTACCACAGCGGCTTCGGCTACCATCGGGTTAGCAACAAGTGCCGATTCGATTTCCATGGTGCCCATACGGTGACCCGATACGTTCAGCACGTCATCGATACGACCGGTAATGGTGAAGTAGCCATTTTCAGCATCGCGGATCGCGCCGTCACCAGCCAGATACAGCTTGCCACCCAGATCTTCTGGGAAGTACGACTTCTTGAAGCGATCTGGATCGCCCCAAACCATGCGAATCATCGATGGCCAAGGTTTCTTCACAACCAGAATGCCGCCCTGACCCCAAGGTACTTCGTTACCGGTTTCATCGACCACTGCGGCCTGAATACCCGGGAACGGCAGAGTGCACGAACCTGGAACCAGCGGCGTAGCACCTGGCATTGGCGTGATCATGTGACCACCGGTTTCAGTCTGCCAGAAGGTATCCACGATCGGGCAGCGGCTGCCACCAACGTTTTCGTAGTACCACTCCCAAGCTGTTGGGTTGATCGGCTCACCCACCGAACCCAGCAGACGCAGGCTCGACAGATCATACTTCTTAGGATGCACAGCAGGATCGGTATCCGATGCCTTGACCAGCGAACGGATCGCAGTTGGTGCCGTGTAGAAGATGCTGACTTTATGCTTCTGAATCATGTCCCAGAAACGACCGGCATTCGGGAATGTCGGGATGCCTTCGAATACAACTTCCGTACCACCGCAAGCCAATGGGCCGTAGGTAATATATGTGTGGCCGGTAACCCAACCAATATCAGCCGTACACCAGAAAATGTCTTCTTTCTTCAGATCGAAGGTGTAGAGCATTGTCAGCATGGCGTGCAGCAGGTAGCCACCAGTCGAGTGCTGAACACCCTTTGGCTTACCGGTCGAACCCGAGGTGTAGAGCAGGAACAGTGGATGTTCAGCTTCAACCCAGACTGGCTCGCACTGATCCGACTGCTTATTAACGATATCGTCAGCCCAAACATCACGGCCAGCTGTCATATTGACATCGGCACCGGTACGCTTGAACACCAACACGCTCTTACACTTCTCACAACCACCCATGCCGAATGCTTCATCGGCAATCGCCTTCAACGGCAGCGACTT
>ERZ1034363.1322-NODE-1322-length-14361-cov-2.877205_pt1 | contig 14361 bp, 15 predicted proteins | sample MGYA00520616_ERZ1034363 | MGnify/ENA primary metagenome ERZ1034363 (study PRJEB33736, sample SAMEA104284506) | Azolla filiculoides | biome: Urban; feature: Water surface; material: Ditch water | place: Netherlands | collected 2015-10-28 | depth 0-0.1 m ...
TGTGCCTGATGGAAGGACGAAAGAACGAAGCGGTGCAAGATCTGCGTTATAGGCATCGATTGAATCTTCGAGATATGTGATCTGACTTTCCAAAACACGAAGCGGCTCAAAAGCTGGCTTATCGATCACTGGAGTACAAAGGTCTGCTCCAACATCGAAGAGATCGTTTTGAATGCGAATCAAGAGATTGCGAACATCTTCGGTTAATTCATCTGTTGAGAGCACTACTCCGATAGAAGAGTTAGCTTCATCAACTGTCGCATATGCCTCAAGGCGTGGGTCGTTCTTAGATGTGCGGCTCATATCTCCGAGCGCAGTAGTTCCGTCATCACCTGTTTTTGTATAAATGCGAGTTAGATTAACCATGCGCCTAGCCTATTAGCCCATCAAGGAAATGACACTTTCTAAAGTAGAATCGGCGCCATGCCCCAGGGCCACGAGCACGATCGCTTTCGCATCGTCGGCGGAGCCAGCCTCAAGGGCGAAGTAAGCGTCACTGGTGCTAAGAACTCGGTTTTAAAGCTCATGGCAGCCTCACTGCTGGCCGTTGGCAAGACGACCATCTCCAATGTCCCGGATATCGCCGATGTCGACATCATGGCCGATCTGCTGACCCGACTTGGTTGCACCGTTGTGCTCAACAATAAATCTGGTGGCGATGGCACCGTAACCATCGATGTCCCACAAGAGCCACTTCATCGCGCAGATTATGAACTCGTCCGCAAGATGCGTGCATCCATCAATGTACTGGGTCCACTAGTTGCGCGCATTGGAATCGCCGAAGTCGCTCTTCCTGGTGGAGATGCCATTGGCTCACGCGGTCTCGACTTCCACATTAAAGGTCTGGAATCACTCGGTGCGAAGGCCCATATCGAACATGGATATGTAATTGCAGAAGCACCTAACGGCCTGACAGGTGCGGATATTGTTCTCGACTTTCCCAGCGTTGGCGCAACAGAGAATTTGATGACTGCTGCAGTTCTTGCCAAGGGTGTCACGACTATTGATAACGCAGCCCGCGAGCCAGATATCGTCGATCTCTGCGAGTTCCTTGTATCTATGGGCGCCAAGATTGATGGCATTGGTTCGCCCCTAATCACAATTACCGGGGTTGAGAAACTCAATCCGACATCACATCGCACCATTACCGACCGCATCATCGCCGGCACCTGGGCTTTTGCTGCCGCAATCACCCAAGGTGACATCACCATTCATGGCGCCGTTGCTGAACATATGGAAGTTATGCTGGACAAGCTCGCATCTGCTGGCGCTGTCATCACTTCTACTAAAGATGGAATTCGAGTTGTAATGTCTCACCGCCCTCGCGCAGTAGATGTGGCGACACTTCCCTATCCAGGATTTGCCACCGACTTACTTCCATTCATCATCGGCATGAACGCAGTTGCAGATGGCCATTCAATCGTCACCGAAAACGTCTTTGAATCTCGCTTTATGTTTGTCAACGAACTCATGCGCCTGGGTGCTCAGATCACCGTAGATGGCCACCACGCCTCTATCGACGGTATTCCACAACTATCTGGAGCACCTGTCGAAGCGTCCGATATCCGTGCCGGTGCCGTCCTGGTTCTCGCAGCTCTTGTTGCCGAAGGAGAAACCACGGTTGATGGCGCATTCCATATCGATCGTGGTTATCCAAACTTCGCCGAAGATCTTCGCAACCTCGGCGCCAACGTCACTCGCGAATAACTCTTGTAATAAGAAAAGCCCCGTCAGGCTATCTGACGGGGCTTTTCTATTGAAACTATTTAAGCAACAGACTCGGTCAAGATTGATACGCGATCATTGTTGACTGAGAGGAATCCACCTTTAACGTTGAACTCCTTCTTTGAGCCATCAGCAACTTCAATGCTGACTAGGCCATCGACTAGAACGCCGAAGAGCGGAGTGTAGCCAAAAAGTAATCATATCTCTCCACCACTTATACTATCGAAGAAAAACTTCGCCTCTCCTGTCCAGAGCTGCTCTGTTGGCGATACAAGCGCGACGTTGAGTGACATAGCTATTACTTAGCCAACTCTTCTGCGTTGCGCTCTACGTCATCAAGACCACCGCACATGAAGAATGCCTGCTCTGGAACGTGGTCGTACTTTCCATCTGCAAGTGCTTCGAATGCATCGATTGTGTCAGCGATTGGAACGTATGAACCGTCGATACCTGTAAAGACCTTCGCCACGAATGTGTTCTGTGACAAGAAGCGCTGGATACGACGTGCACGTCCTACGAGAATGCGGTCATCTTCTGAAAGTTCATCGATACCCAAGATAGCGATGATGTCCTGAAGATCCTTGTAGCGCTGCAAGATCTGCTTGATGCGGTTAGCAACACGGAAGTGGTGCTCGCCGATGTAGCGTGGATCCAAGATGCGTGAAGTTGAGTCAAGTGGATCCACAGCTGGGTAGATACCAAGCTCTGAAATCGGACGCGACAACACTGTTGTTGCATCTAAGTGCGCGAAAGTAGTGTGTGGCGCTGGGTCTGTAATATCGTCAGCAGGAACGTAAATTGCCTGCATAGATGTAATTGAGTGACCACGTGTTGATGTGATGCGCTCCTGAAGCTGACCCATTTCATCTGCAAGTGTTGGCTGGTAACCCACAGCAGATGGCATACGTCCGAGAAGTGTTGAAACCTCTGAACCTGCCTGAGTAAAGCGGAAGATGTTATCGATGAAGAGGAGAACGTCCTGCTTCTGAACATCGCGGAAGTACTCAGCCATTGTGAGTGCTGACAGAGCAACACGAAGACGCGTGCCAGGTGGCTCATCCATCTGACCGAAGACCAAGGCTGTCTTATTGATAACGCCCGTCTCTGTCATTTCGAGGAACAAGTCGTTACCTTCACGAGTACGCTCACCAACACCGGCGAATACAGATACACCACCGAAGTTTTCAGCTACACGGTAAATCATTTCCTGAATCAAAACTGTCTTACCTACACCTGCACCACCGAATAGACCGATCTTTCCACCCTTTACATATGGTGTTAGTAGATCGATAACCTTAATACCGGTTTCAAACATCTCAGTCTTTGATTCCAACTGATCGAATGCTGGTGCATCACGGTGAATCGGCCAACGCTCTTTGATGTCGAGTGAAGAGGTTGGTACATCCAGTGATTCGCCAAGTGTGTTGAACACGTGACCCTTTGTTACATCACCAACAGGAACTGAGATCGCCGATCCTGTATCGGAAACTTCTGCGCCACGGACCATACCGTCAGTTGGCTGCATTGAGATCGCGCGCACGAGGTTATCGCCAATGTGCTGAGCAACCTCAAGTGTCAAGGTACGAGTAGTACCTGACATGGTTGTCTCTACATGTAGCGCATTAAAGATCGCTGGCATTGAATCGGCTGGGAATTCAATATCCACCACCGGTCCGATAACGCGAGCTACGCGGCCCTTTTTTGAGTTCGACATCATTCACTCCCTGCACTAGCTGAGGCCAACGCGTCTGCGCCGCCAACAATTTCACTGATCTCTTGTGTAATTTCGGCCTGACGAGCCGCGTTCGCAAGTCGTGTTAACGACTTGATTAAATCATCAGCATTGTCAGTTGCTGACTTCATTGCGCGACGGCGAGCTGCATGCTCTGAAGCTGCAGATTGCAACATCGCGTTAAATACTCGAGCCTCGATGTACCGTGGAAGAAGGGCGTTGAGCACAACTTCGGCACTAGGTTCGAATTCATACATTGGTAGCAATCCAGATGGAACTGGTGCATCGCTTTCTACAACCTCTAGAGGAAGCATGCGCTTTGCCATTGCATTTTGGATAAGCATTGATTGGAATTCGGTAAAGACGATGTGAATCTCATCGACACCGGCAGCATCTGTCTGCGCATCAGCGATGAATGCCTTAATCAAGGCATCCGCAACCTCTTTAGCGTTTTCATATGTTGGGTTATCTGAGAAACCTGTCCACTGTCCTGCGATCTCACGATCACGGAACTTGTAGTAACCAACAGCTTTGCGACCAACTAGGTATGGCTTAACTTCAAGTCCACGCTCACGAAGAAGTGCAGCTAGCTGCTCCCCTTCCTTAATTGCGTTGTTTGAGTATGCGCCAGCCATTCCACGGTCAGCAGAGATAATCAAAATCGCAGCGCGCTTTGGATTCTCTGAAGCGGTAGTGAGTGGATGGTTTGTTGAAGAGTAAGAGGCAACTGCAGATACCGCACGGGTCAACTCATTTGCATAAGGAGTTGAAGCTGCGACTCGTTGCTGCGCCTTAACGATACGAGAAGCAGAGATTAACTCCATTGCTTTCGTAATCTTTTTAGTCGCTTTAACGGATCGCATCCGTCGGCGATATATGCGAAGTTGAGCACCCATGAGTTACTTCTTCACCGCCGGTGGAACGTGCTTAGTAATTTGCTCGACGCCTTCGCCATCTAGGGCTTCAGCTGGAGCTTCATTGAGAGCCTGTGTTGCTGATGATTTGAACTGCTTCTTGAATGCAGAAACAGCCTCTTCCATCTTTGCAATGGTGTCATCATCTAGCTGCTTGGTCTCAGAGATAACTGTGTTGATCTCCTTGCGTTCGCGGCCGATAAAGTCGAGAAGCTCTGCTTCGAAACGACGAATATCAGCAACTGCAACATCATCAAGCTTTCCAGTAGTACCCGCCCAGATTGAAACGATCTGACGCTCTAGTGAGTACGGTGAGTACTGACCTTGCTTAAGAAGTTCAACCATACGTGCACCACGCTCAAGCTGAGCCTTTGATGCAGCATCAAGATCTGAACCGAAAGCAGCGAATGCTTCAAGTTCGCGATACTGAGCAAGGTCAAGACGTAGACGACCAGCGATCTTCTTCATCGCCTTTGTCTGCGCAGAGCTACCAACACGAGAAACAGAAACACCTACGTTGATCGCTGGGCGAACACCGGCGTTAAACAAATCTGTTTCGAAGAAGCACTGTCCATCAGTAATCGAAATAACGTTTGTAGGAATGAACGCTGAAACGTCATTTCCCTTTGTTTCGATGATTGGCAAACCGGTCATTGAACCGCCGCCCAATTCATCTGAAAGCTTTGCGCAACGCTCTAGCAAACGTGAGTGTAAGTAGAAAACATCGCCTGGGTACGCTTCGCGGCCTGGTGGACGACGAAGTAGAAGTGAGACTGAACGATAAGCCTCAGCTTGCTTTGATAAATCATCAAACACGATAAGAACGTGCTCGCCCTTGTACATCCAGTGCTGACCAATTGCAGAACCTGTGTAAGGAGATAGGTACTTGAAACCTGCTGGATCTGAAGCAGGTGAAGCAACGATTGTTGTGTACTCCATTGCGCCAGCTTCTTCGAGTGCGCCCTTAACAGCTGCAATCGTTGAACCCTTCTGGCCAATAGCAACATAAATACACTTAACCTGCTTCTTCTTATCGCCAGATTTCCAGTTTTCCTTCTGGTTAATAATTGTGTCGACAGCAACCGCTGTCTTACCTGTCTGACGATCTCCAATGATCAACTGGCGCTGTCCGCGACCAATCGCTGTCATTGAGTCGATCGCCTTGATACCAGTTGCAAGAGGCTCCTTAACAGGTTGGCGCTGAACTACAGAGGGAGCCTGTAGTTCAAGTGCACGACGTGCTTCAGCCTTAATTTCGCCCTTGCCATCAATTGGATTTCCAAGTGCGTCAACAACGCGACCTAGGAAGCCATCGCCCACTGGTACAGAGAGAATTTCACCAGTACGACGAACAGATGTTCCTTCTTCAATTCCTGTTGTGCTACCCAAAATAACGGTACCGATTTCACGGACGTCGAGGTTGAGTGCAAGACCGAGTGTGCCGTTTTCAAACTGCAACAACTCATTTGCCATTGTTGATGGCAGCCCTTGTACGCGTGCGATTCCGTCGCCTGCTTGGCTTACGGTTCCCACTTCGTCGCGAGCTGCAACGCCTGGATCGTATGACTTAACGAAGTTCGCTAAGGCACCCTGAATCTCTTCAGGATTGATCTTTAGGTCTGCCATGTGTTTCTCCCTTTATTTGCTTCCAGCAAGAGCACGTGCGGCTCCTGCCAAACGATTTGAAACTGATCCATCAACGATTTCATCTGCAAACTTCACTGATACGCCACCCAAAACAGAAGGATCAACTTCGATGTTCATGCGAACAGGTTGTCCAACTTGAGTCTTAAGAGCAGCTGCTAAGCGATCTTGTTGTGCTTGGCTGAGTGGAGTTGCTACACGAACCAATGCAATTACACGGTTACGACGAGCAGCAAGTGCCCATTGGTAGTCGGCAAATGCTGACTCAATGCTGCGCCCACGCCATGAATTAACCATCTGTGAAACTAGTTTTACTGTTGAAGAGGATGCATCCTTCAAAAGATCAGCGACAAGCTGAGTCTTTGCGTTGATGGCATCTGATTTAAACGCCTTGCGAAGTTCAGATGAGTTAGCGATTGCGCTTGAAACGACGAACATTTCATTCTCAACGCGATCTAGCTCATCAGAGATATTGGCAGCCGTTGCCTCCGCTTCGATTGCCAACTGCTCAATAACCTGTACAAGATCCTTAGCTCCAGACCAACGAAGTGCAGATAGTTCGGTTAGTAAACCAACCGCTGCTGTTCCCACCTTTGAAGCTAATAGATCTTTGATAAACACGCCCTTAGCGGCAGCATCACGAGATGTGTCGGTAAGTGCGCGACGTACAGAGATATTGGATCCCAAGACATCTGCAACAAAGAAAAGTTCAGCACTCAAAGTCGATGCTGTTTTTGCATCGACACCCTTAACAGCAGCATCTAGTGCTGTGCGTGCAGCCAAAAGTGACTGACGACTACTGCCTCCGAGTTGAGCTCTCATATTCCTTTTCTCTCTTCTTAACTACTACTTAGACTTTTCTAGATCATCAAGGAAACGATCAACGATGCGTGATTGACGCGCCTGATCATCAAGTGCTTCTCCAACAATCTTTGAAGCTAGCTCAACTGCAAGTGCACCAACTTCATTACGAAGTGATGTGACCGCTTGTTGACGCTCTGCTTCGATTGAGGCATGTGCAGTCGCTGTAATACGTGCTGCTTCTTCCTGTGCCTTTGTGCGAAGCTCTTCAATAATTGCCGCTCCTTGTGCACGCGCTTCTTCGCGAATATTTTGCGATTCAGCTTGTGCCTTTGAAAGTTGCTCTGTGTACTGAACAAGAGCCTGAGCAGCCTCTGCTTGAGCCTTTTCAGCGCGTTCGATTCCACCTTGGATCGCCTCTGTTCGAGCGGTAAACGCCTTCTCGAACATTGGAACTACCTTGCGGCGCATTACAAAGTAAAGCAATCCGAAGGCGATGGCACCGACAACGATTTCAGCTGTGTGAGGCAATAGCGGATTAGGCGCTGCCTCTGCTGATGCGAGCAATGAGAATGACATCTGTATTCCTCTAGCTAGTTAGTTATCGATTATGAATTAGAGAACGAATGCGAGTACGAGACCGAATAGCGCTAGCGCTTCTGCCATAGCAAAGCCTAGGAATGCGATTGGCTGTAGAACGCTGCGTGCTTCTGGCTGACGTGCAACGCCATTGATGTACGCAGAGAAGATCATTCCAACTGCGAGTCCTGGTCCAATTGCTGCAAGACCGTAACCGACGAGGTTGAGTGTGCCTGTCATTTTTCTTACCTTTCCGTTGGTATTTCTGTTAGGTGGTGCTTTTGTTTACTGCTGTGGAACTGGTGATTAGTGCTCGTCGGCAAGTGCGCCGCCGATGTATAACGCTGTCAGCAGGGTGAAGATGTACGCCTGTAGACATTGAACGAGGAATTCGAAGAAGGTCAGCGCAATTCCAAATGCGAATGCAAATGGGCTAACCAACTTCAAACCGATTGCTCCTTGAAGTAGATGTTCTCCACCAAGAATAAAGATCATGAGAAGTAAGTGACCTGCGAACATGTTTGCAAACAAACGCAAAGAGATCGTTAGCGGGCGAACAATTAAGTAGGTCGCAACTTCAATTGGAGTTAAAAGAATGTAAACAGGCTTTGGAACACCTGGCATAAACAAGATGTCCTTCATGTACTTGAAGATTCCGTGGTGACGGATACCTACATAGTGGAACACAACGAAGGTGATGATTCCAAGAACATATGCAAAGCTGATTCGGGACATTGTTGGGAACTGCAACAACGGAACAATTCCGAATACGTTGTTAGTCAAAATGAATGTAAATAGCGTGAATAGGTATGGCACGAAGCGCATGAATTCGTGACCGATGATGTCTTTACCAAGGTCATTGCGCACATATGCATATACAGATTCGCCAGCGAATTGAAGCTTTGAAGGAACAATCGCAGCCTTGCGTGAAGCCATTACGAAGAAAACAGAAAGTAGAACTACAGAAAGTAGAACTAAAAAGATTGGCTTTGTTGTGTAAGCGTTATCGCCGAAAACAGGAGGGAGAACGAAATCCTTGCTGCTTGGCGGAACAAACTCGCTGCCTTCTGCACGAAAGCTATAAATCGAGCGCACGCGTACTCCTCATGAGATAAATGGCTTGTTCTTCGGGCATACCCTATGTGTAAATCAGCCTTTCGGCGAAATCGAAAATCTGTGGATTTGGACTCTTTTACCGTCCGAAACGGAGCCACACGAGGTAGAGCGCCGCGCCCATCCCTAGGAGGAGCCCAGAAGCGAGCAGATATCCAGTACCTAGCCAAGCATCCAAGCCGTAGCCAATCCCGCCCCAGAAAAGTGGGCCGGAGAGCAGATATCCCAGGATCGTCCAGGCTGCGCCTTCATCTTTGCGGCTCATTACTTCTCCTTGCTTGGTGAACTATCGGGCAAGGGTAAATGTATGCGCAGCTTCATGTAACTGGCAATCTCGCCGCCTAGCCAGCTCAGGGTCAGCACGATTGCGGTGATTCCGAAGCTAGTGCGGTTGATCGCCTCTCGATCGGTGTAGGTAGTAAGTGCCCACAAAAAGAGGCCAACTAACAGGAGCTTGGTTGTGTAAGAAAAAAGAGCAACGCCCATGGTCGACAGTGGGTCGAGATCCTTGGAAAGTTTTGAAACCCCCAAAGTGACGGTAAAGAAAATTACAACGATGAATTGAGCCAACAGGGCACCGTAAAAACCTGGCATACCTGCAACCGCTGTCGATACAACGATCGAAATAAGACCGGTGATCGCTGATGGCTTAAGCGCCCCACGAAGTAACTGAAGTTCGTTGCTGTTCTGACTCATGCATCAACCTTCTTTGCTGGACTCTTTTTAAAGGAAAGTAGCGCAAGTGTTATCGCCGCTAAAACAACCGCGGTGATAGTTGCAACCCACCATGGCGCAAATGCTAAAACCGTTACCGGAAATGCGATCGTTGCAGTTGAAAGATAAAGAATCAATGCAGTCTTATTTGTTGAGTTACCTGCGCTCAATAGGCGATGGTGAAGGTGCAAGTTGTCAGGGGCAAATGGAGATTTACCAGCTTTAACACGACGACTTACAGCCAACAATAAATCTAAGAATGGAATCGCAAGCACAGCAAATGGAAGTAACAGTGGCAACAAAGTTGGTCCAAGTTTTTCAGCAGAAATTGCATTGGGATCAACTTGGCCAGTCAAGGTGATCGCTGCCGCCGATAACAAAAGCCCCAACAACATTGAACCGCTATCCCCCATGAAGATCTTTGCTGGGCTGATGTTATGAGGCAAGAAACCAAGGCAAATACCCACTAATACCGCTGTTATTAGCGATGGAGCACCTGCACGGCTAAAGCCATAATCAACAGCTAATAAATATGCGAAGGCAAAGAATGCAATGCCGGCAATAGCAACGATTCCTGCTGCTAGGCCATCCATGCCATCAATAAAGTTAACTGCGTTAATAACCACTAAAACAATAAGAACGGTAACTAACTGCCCGATGCTTGGCGGCAATGTGATCACGCCATTGATGGGAAGCCACAAAATTTGAATTCCATACAGCAACAAGATTCCGGCGGTAAAGACTTGTCCTGCAAGTTTTGTTAGAGCATCTAGTTCAAAACGGTCATCTGCCATGCCAAGCAAAATAATTGCAGTTGCTGCCAAGAAAATTCCTTGCGCTTCATGGCCAAATGATTTTCCAACAAGTGGCAGGTGATTAACAATGGCAAAGGTAAGTGCCATCGATGCCCACATAGCGACACCGCCCCAACGCGCAGTTGGAGTGCTGTGAATATCGCGTGCGCGAACTCCAGCTACCGCACCTAAACGAACAGCTTGTGTGCGTACAAGCGGAGTAATCAGGTAACACAAAGCAGCCGAAATCAGCAGTGTTATTAAGTACTCGCGCATTGGTAGTTGTTAAGCCTGGTAAATAGGAAAACGTGCAGTAAGTGCATGAACATCAGCTTTGATTGCAGCATGTGCAGCTGCATCATCGGTTTTGATTGCACGTGAAATTAATGATGCGATCTGTTTCATCTCTTCAACACCCATTCCCTGGGTTGTTGTTGCAGGTGAACCAACGCGGATTCCGCTAGTAATTCCTGGCTTTTCTGGATCATAAGGAATTGAGTTCTTATTCATCACAATTCCGGCAGCTCCACAACGCTCATCGGCAACCTTGCCAGTTACGCCGGTGCTGCGAATATCCATAAGTGCCAAGTGGGTTTCAGTGCCTCCAGAAACAGCGCGCATGCCTTCTGCTTCAAGTGCTGCAGCCAACGCCTTCGCATTAACGATTACATCCTTTGCATACTTTTGGTAGGCAGGTGTTGCGCACTCTGCGAGCGCAATCGCCTTTCCGGCAACAGCGGACATGATTGGACCGCCCTGCATTCCAGGAAATACCGCCTTATCAATCGCTGCAGCATGTTCGGCCTTAGCCAAAATCATGCCACCGCGTGGGCCGCGCAAAACCTTGTGTGTTGTAAATGAAACAACATCTGCGTAAGGAACCGGTGATGGAATCGCCTTACCTGCAACTAAACCAATGAAGTGCGCCGCATCGACCCACATAATTGCGCCAACTTCATCGCAAATAGCGCGAATCTTTTCGAAATCAATTAATGATGGATATGCAGTAGCACCAGAGCAAATCATCTTTGGCTTTGTAGCGATTGCTTGATCGCGCAGTTGATCGTAATCAATAAGTTCGTTGTCTTGGCGAACTCCGTATGACTCGACGTTAAACCACTTACCTGAAAAGTTAACTGGTGATCCATGGGTCAAGTGACCGCCATGTGGAAGTGACATTGCAAGAACTGTGTCCCCTGGCTTCGTGAAAGCTTGATACACCGCAACATTTGCTGATGCACCCGAGTGAGGCTGCACATTTGCATGCTCTGCACCGAACAAAGATTTAGCGCGATCGATCGCTAGGTATTCAGCCTTATCAACCTCTTCACACCCACCGTAGTAACGCTTGCCTGGATAACCTTCGGCATACTTATTAGAAAGGGTTGACCCCAGCGCTGCAAGAACGGCGCGAGAGGTGAAGTTTTCAGATGCGATTAACTGCAGGTTGGTCTGCTGACGCTTGAGTTCAGATAAGAGAACCGCTGCAATATCAGGATCCTGCTGGGTTAATAGGTTGAAATCTGGGCCATAAAAGGTTTCGGACATGTCCAAACCCTATAGGGCGATCGGCTTACGCGCCCGTAGCGCCAGGAACGATTGCCTGAATTTCCTCGAGCGAGACCGCTCCGATGCGAAGTACCCGCACTCCAGTTTCATCCGCCTCAACAACCGTTGAGATTGGACCCTTGCGCAGGGTTCCATAATCAAACTTCAAGGCGACATCTGAATCTAAAACCATGACATCGCTGAGCATCTTCGGTGATGGCATGCCCTTACGTGCCGCGCTAGCAACCGCTAGTGGACCGGTTTGTGCAACTAAAGCTTTTGCAAACTTTGCTTTCGGAATTCGTACGCTGACTCGATCTAGTTGGTTGTTATCACCAAGATCCCAACTAAGACCAATTTGTGGTCGCAAATTCAATGAAACCATTCCGGGCCAAAACTTTTTCATCAATCCTTTTATTTCAGGGGTTATTTCGCGAACAACACCTTCTACAGTCTTTGTGCTTCCAACAATTACTTGAGCTGCGGTAAACAATGGATCTCCACGAAGTACATGCATCGCGCGAACAGAATCTGCTCTAAATGCATCGCACACATAGGCATAGCTATGTTCCATTGGAATCACGATGATGAAACCATCGGCGATCGCTTTAGCAGCCTTGTTAACGTGACGAGATAACTCACCTTTTTTAAGATCAATATCTTTCGCCATGGCTACCTCCTCACCGCACTAGTCCAACGTGGTCGACCTACTAGGTCATCATGCAGGGCAACCTCTGAAAAATCTACTGACAGCACGGATGCAATTGCAGGGCCTTGCTCCTCGGTATGTTCAATCACCAAAACTCCCCCGCTTTTTAGCAAACGTGCAGCTGCGGTGATAAAGATCTTTGGTAACTCCATTCCGGTAGGGCCACCAAACAATGCGATGTGAGGTTCAAAAGCTGCAACATCGCGTGGCAACTGCTGTTCATCTGGAACATACGGCGGGTTAGCTATAACTACATCGCACTTGATACCGGGCAAAACATCTGCAACATCGCCTTCTACAACTCGCACATTTTCTGCAATAACGGAGACGTTTTTCTTCAGCCAGACCAGGGCTTCAGGGCTTTTTTCAACAGCAATTACTCGAGTAGTTGGTGCTTCTGTTGCAATCGCTAATGAAAGCGCACCTGATCCTGCACCTAAATCAATCACGCTTACAGGTGCCGGAAGATTTTCAATGTGCTGCAAGACAGCTTCTACTAAAAGTTCAGATTCGGGGCGTGGCACCAATACACCAGGGCCAACTTCGATATTTAAGTATCTAAACCCAGCAACACCAGTTAAGTATTGCAGCGGTTCAAAGTTAAGGCGGCGATCTAATAAATCATAAAACTGTTCTTCCAATACATCTTTATCTTCGATGCCCAGCAACGTTGATTCAACTAAAACAGGGTTATGAAGATCCATGCGGGACAAACCAAGAACATGTGCCAGCAAATGCTCTGCATCAACTTCAGAAATACCAGATTCAGCTAACTGCGACTTTGCATCACGCAGAAGCTCTTTGATCTGCATGTTAGTTAGCGTTCGCCAAACGTGCCGCTTTGTCAGCATCTAGCAAAGTTTGGATCATGTCATCCAAATCGCCATTGAGAACTGCATCCAAGTTATTTTACTTGTAGTTAACGCGGTGATCGCTGATGCGGTTTTCCGGAAAGTTATATGTGCGAATTCGCTCTGAACGATCCACTGTACGAACCTGGCTCTTGCGCTCGGCAGATGCAATCGCTTCAGCCTTTTCTTGAGCATCTGCAAGCAAACGTGCGCGCAAAATACGCAGCGCAGATTCCTTATTTTGCAGCTGGCTCTTTTCATTCTGACAAGAGACAACAATTCCAGTTGGAACGTGGGTTAAACGCACCGCAGAGTCGGTTGTATTAACTGATTGTCCGCCAGGGCCTGATGAGCGGTACACCTGTACGCGTACATCATTCATGTTTAGCTCAACATCAACCTCTTCTGCTTCAGGCAAAATAAGCACGCCCGCTGCTGAAGTATGAATACGTCCCTGGCTTTCAGTTTCTGGCACACGCTGCACGCGGTGCACACCACCTTCAAACTTCAAGCGAGCATAAGGAGATTCTCCAGGTGCTGCAGTTCCCTTTGATTTAACCGCTACAGAAATATCTTTATACCCACCCATTTCGCTTTCGGTGGCATCAATGATTTCAACTTTCCAGTTGTGCTTTTCCGCGTAACGCATGTACATACGCAAAAGGTCTCCGGCAAAGAGCGCTGACTCATCTCCACCAGCACCTGCTTTAACCTCCAAAATAACATCGCGATCATCATTGGGATCACGAGGCAACAACAACTCTTCTAATTTTTCAGCGGCTGCATCACGCGCTGCCTCTAGCGCTGGAATTTCAGCGGCGAAATCTGGATCAACATCTGCAAGTTCTGCGGCAGCTAACAAATCCTCTTCTGAAGATTTCCATGCCTTGAAACCTGCAACAACTGGACCAAGCTGGGCATATCGACGTCCGAGCTTTCGGGCATTTGCTTGATCTTCGTGAATAGAAGGATCAGCCATCTTCGCTTCAAGTTCTGCATACTCACGCACCATTTCATGTGCTGATGCAAAGCGATCATTGCTCATCGACTGCTCCTTTCTATTAGTTATCTACTGCAGGAAATAAAAAAACCGCGACCGCAACCCGACAAGGGCTGCGATGCGGTTTCTTTAGAAAGCTAGTTCTTCTTACCGAAGCGCTCTTCGAACTTAGCCACGCGACCACCGGTATCAAGAATGCGCTGCTTACCTGTGTAGAACGGGGGGCATACAGAGCAA